>ERZ838225.1155-NODE-1155-length-25147-cov-4.050933_pt1 | contig 25147 bp, 16 predicted proteins | sample MGYA00519684_ERZ838225 | MGnify/ENA primary metagenome ERZ838225 (study PRJEB31850, sample SAMEA3708829) | human gut metagenome | biome: human gut; feature: human-associated habitat; material: faeces | place: China | collected 2014 ...
GTATCCGCCGTCGATCGAGGCGCGGATGTCGTCCAGCAGCTTCACGAAGAAATGCTCGTTGTGAATCGTGGCCAACGTGAAGCCGTTGAATTCGCGTGCGCGAAGCAGGTGGTCGACGTATGCGCGCGAGTAGTGACGGCACGTGTAGCAGTCGCATCCTTCCTCCAGCGGGCCGAAATCGAACTTGTGCTGGGCGCGTTTGATGTTGTATCGGCCCGACCTCGTGTAGATCGCGCCGTTGCGGGCGCAACGTGCGGGGGCCACGCAGTCGAAGGTGTCGCCGCCGTTCTCCACGCAGGCGAAGATATCGTCCACGGAGGCGATGCCCAGCACATGGCGCGGGCGGTTCTCCGGCATCGCGTCGCAGATCCATGCGCAGGTGTCGCCGATGATGCGCTTCTCGATCGCGCCGCCAATGCCCACGCCGTCGAAGTCCAGCGACGCGATCTGCGAAGCCGCGCGCCGGCGCAGATCCTCGTAATTCGCGCCCTGCACCACGCCATACAGCGCCTGATACGGCCTGCCCAGGCGTTCCGCCGTCAGCCGCTGGTGCTCGTCCACGCAGCGACGGGCCCAGCGGAACGTGCGCTCCACCGAATCCTCCTGGTAGGAGCGGGTGTTCATCAGCGTGGTGAGTTCATCGAACGCGAACATGATGTCCGCGCCGATTTTGTGCTGGATGCCCATCGAAATCTCAGCGGAGAAACGATGTGCGTCACCATTCAAAGGCGACTTGAACGTCACGCCGTCCTCATCCACCCAGGCCATGCGCTCCTTGCCCTTGGCGATGATGTCGTCCGACTTCATGCCGGTCACGTCCATTGCCAGCGTCTTCTTGAAGCCGACGCCCAGCGACATCACTTGGAAACCGCCAGAATCGGTGAACGTGGGCCCATCCCAGTTCATGAAACGCGCCAAGCCGCCGGCCGCGTCCAGCACGTCCTCGCCCGGGCGCTCGAACAGGTGGAAGGCGTTGGACAGCAGGCACTGTGCGCCTAGATCCTTCATCTGCTCGGGCAACACGGCCTTCATCGCGGCTTGCGTGCCCACCGGCACGAAGGCAGGCGTGCGAATATCGCCGTGGGGCGTGTGAATGATGCCGGTGCGGCCGTATCGGGCACCGTCTCGCCCAAGCCCGCTGGCCGTGGATGGCAGGCGGGTGATCGTTTCGAAATGGAAGGCGCTGCGGTCGCCGGGCTGTCCGGGCTGTGCGCCCAACGGATGTTCAAGAAGGCTGATCGTCATATGTTCACTTTAGGCAGAAGGGCCAGAAAAGGGCCGGAAATTGTGAAGAACTCGGTTTCGAGGGGCGGATTTCGCCGCTCCCGAACGTCTACTTCCGCTTCAAGGGGCTCCCGGTCAAGTAGGCCGGCTGCAAAAATGGCGGAATGGCGTTAAATGAGGGCCCTTGATACTCGGAATTGACCGCGCGAACAGCCCCTTGAAGTGCAAGTAGATGTTCCCGAAACAGGAAATCAGCCCCTCGAAGCCGAGATGCCCATAAGACTCTGCGATGATTACGCATAGACTTTCAATCAACGTTCAGAAAACCTCCAGATTGACTGCCTTTACTACTGAGGTAGCACACGAGAAGTGGCAATGGGCAAGTGCCCGAATAGCCGCCGAACAGACGTGATAGGAATTTAGGAAAAGGAGCAGCAATGGCTGACGAATTTAACCCGCAGGGCGTCGACCAGACCCCGCGGAATAACGAAAACCCCAATAGTACTGCCGATACCGGCAACGCCGAGCCGAAGAACCCGTTTGTGGGTGGCGACTCGGTTGATGCCGGCAACGCCAGCGATTCCAGCGAGCAGCAAGCCCCGGTTTCCTCGGCCGCCCTCGCTGCCGATCAGCAGCCTACGCAAGCCGCTACCGACACTGCCGCCACCGAGCCCATCCCGGACTACGCCTCCGCCAAGGGCGAGAGCACGGTGGTCTCCTCCTCGCCGGCTTCTCCGGCAGCACCGGCCGCAGGCCAGACCTCGGCCACAACTCCGCTGTATCGTCCGGCCCCGGAATATGGCGCTTATGGTCCGACCCCGACTCAGGCACAGGGCCAGCAGGGCGGCCAGGCCGGCAACAATGCCCAGCCCACGCAGCAATTCCCGTTCGGTCAGCCTGCACAGCAAACCCTACAGGGCCAGCAGGGCAACCGCAATCCCTACTACACCAATAACCCGCAGCCGCAGGGCAACGGCAATCCGTTCAATCCGCCCACGCAGCCGCAGCAGAACAACGGCAACCCGTTTGCCAGCCAGTCCGGTCAGAATGGCCAGAATGGCCAGCAGCCCCAGCAGGGCGGTCTGTTCGGTTTCGGCGCTCCCGGTACCGGTACGCCGAACGGTCAAGGTCCGACCCAGCCGGGACAGCCCGGTCAGCCCGGTCAGCCCGGCCCCGCCAAGCAGGGCATGTCCAAGACGGCGAGCAACATCCTCATCGCCGTGGTCGCCGCCGTTCTGGCTGCGGCCCTCTGCCTGGGCCTCGGCTACGGTGCCCTCACCAGCGGCCTGATCACCTTGCCGACCAGCAACTCGCTTACCAACGTCAGCTCGAATAAGTCCGGCTCCGGGTCCGCCACCGCCAAGAGCGGCGAAGCCCCCGACTGGCAGACCGTCGCCAGCGATGTCTCCGGCTCCGTGGTCTCCATCCAGACCGCGTTGAGCAACGGCACCGCCAAGGGCTCCGGCGCCATCATCGACACCGAAGGCCACATCATCACCAACAACCACGTGATCTCCGGTGCCCAGCAGATTCAGGTGACGCTTGCCAACGGCAACATGTATTCCGCCACGCTCGTCGGCACTGACGCCACCACCGATCTTGCGGTCATCAAGCTCGACAACCCGCCGAGCGACCTCAAGGCCGTGAAATTCGCCGATTCCGACAAGCTCGCCGTCGGCGAGAACGTGATGGCCATCGGCAACCCGCTCGGCTACGACGACACCGCCACCACCGGCATCGTCTCCGCCCTGAACCGCCCGGTGACCGTGACCGACGATAACAACAACGAGATCGTCACCAACGCCGTCCAGATCGACGCGGCCATCAACCCCGGCAACTCCGGCGGCCCGACCTTCAACGCGGCCGGCCAGGTGATCGGTATCAACTCGTCCATCGCCTCGACCGCCGCCTCATCCGACTCCGCCGGTTCGATCGGCATCGGCTTCGCCATCCCGTCCAACCTCGTCAAGCGTGTGGCCGACGAAATCATCAAGGACGGCAAGGTCAAGCACGTTGCCCTCGGCGTGGTCATCAAGTCCGACACGGTTGAAGCCGACGGCGTGACCCGCGGCGGCGCGACCATCACCAAGTCCAGCGCCACTGGCAGCGCGGTCGTCTCCGGCGGCCCGGCCGACAAGGCCGGCCTCAAGGAGGGCGACACCATCGTGGCCTTCAACGGCAACGCGGTGAACAACAACTACTCGCTGCTTGGTTACGTTCGTGCCGCGGCTTTGGGAGACAAGGTGACGCTGACCATCGTGCGCGACGGCAAGACCATGAATGTGGACGTGACGCTCGATCAGGAGGAGTCGTCGGTGAACGGTTCGTCCGGCTCCGATTCCAACGGCAACAGCCAGAATAACCAGAACAACCAGAACGGCAATGGCCAGAACGGTTACGGTAATGGCAATGGCAACAGCGATGGCGGCACCGGTGACGGCGGCGGCTTCTCCGACCCATTCGGCCTGTGGTAAAGCCGACTCGACAACGTCACACGGTGTTGAGCGGTAACCGCTGAACACCGTGTCAGACAAGCAAAGGCCCGTGGCAGTGAGCAAACTCCTGCCACGGGCCTTTCGTATGCGCTATTGTGCCCTGCGCCCATGCCGCCAACGTAGTTTCGATATCCGGCATGTCGCACAACGCTCGTTGATAGGGTAGGTCAAGCACTGAGTTCGGGCGGTGCTCCGAACAAAGCGCATAATTCAATACAAAACTGAACATTTCTTTACGCCGTGTATCGGAAGGTCGCGCGGGAGCCGAGCAAAGCGAAGCCCCAGGCAAAGCCGCCGGTGGGTTAACAAGGCGTGACCGCAGCGCCGATTGCGCGGGCCACGCTTGCCGTACCGCAATCGACTCCGTATACGAGCGTAAGGAGCAATGATGGGCGCACTCATCAGATTCTTCACCAAAATTCTCGACATCTGCAAGCTTGTGCCGATGCTTCCGGTCGTCGTCATCGCCGCAATTCCGCTGGCTTTACTGGGCGATTGGCGTCCGTGGGGCAATGCGATGGCGATTCCGGTACTTGGCAATCCGGGCTTCGGCCAGTGGCTGGTTATCGCATTGGTGCTGATTATCGTGATTGACACTGTGCGCGGCATGATTGACGATTTGCGCCACGGGCAGGTCGGGGTTGATGTGCTGGCCGTGGTCGCGATCCTCTCCACCGTGGCCGTCGCCGAATACTGGGCAAGTTGGGCGGTGACGCTGATGATTACGTCCGGCGAGGCCATTGAGGAATACGCTCAAGCCAAGGCCGAGCGCAGCCTGACCGCGCTGATGGAGGCCGCGCCGCAAACCGCGCACGTCGTCAACCTGCCTGGCGTGGGGCGTGGGTTTGCTGCCGGTAAGGGCGATTCGTCCGATGGCTTCCGGCGTGTGGGCTTGGCGTCGGCTGCGGCCGCCGCGCACCGCTTCGACACGGTGCCGGTCGAGCAGGTGCAGCTGGGCGATGTACTCATGGTGCTGCCGGGCGAAACTGTGCCGGTTGACGGTGAGCTGCTGTCCGGCACGGCCACGCTCGACCTGAGCAATATCAACGGTGAGCCGGTGCCGCGTGAAGTGTTCGCCGGCGCCCGCGTGATGTCCGGCGCGGTGAACGGCTCGACTGCATTGACCATGCGTGCCACCCAGGTGGCCGCCGATTCGCAGTACCAGCGCATCCTCGAGCTCGTGGCCTCCGCGCAGGAGTCGCGCCCGGCCGTGGTAAAAACCGCTGACCGCTTGGCCGTGCCCTTTACCGTGCTTTCGTTGGTGATTGCCGGCGTCGCATGGGCGGTGTCCGGGGTACCGACGCGATTCGCCCAGGTGCTGGTGCTGGCCACGCCCTGCCCGCTGCTCATCGCCGCACCGGTGGCATACATCGCCGGAACCGGACGCCTCGCCGCAGCCGGCGTGCTTATCAAAGCGCAGGACGTGCTGGAAAACCTTGGCCGCGTCACGCAGGTGTTCTTCGACAAAACCGGTACGCTCACCGTCAAGCAGCCGCAGGTGGTGCGCGTCGAGATGTTGCCCGGCGCTGCAACCCGTCTCAACGAAGACCATGTGCTGATGATGGCCGGCGCGGTGGAAAGCTACTCGGTGCACATCCTGTCCAAAGGCATTGCCAAGGCCGGCGCGGAGGCGCTGGCCCGACTGCGCCAGCGGTTCGAGGATGGTCAGCGGCTCTGCCCCGAGCCGGAGGCCAGCTGGCCCGGCCATGGACGGGAGTATCCGGTCATCAAGAATATCAATGAAGATGCCGGCAAAGGCGTTTCCGGCGAGGTGAACGGACATGCGGTGCGCGTTGGCCGGCTGTCTTTCGCGGCCGCCGGGGAGGAAGGATTCTTGGCGGTCGATCGGACCGCCCCCAGTCGGTCTGAGGATGACCTGCGCACACGATTTGGGCTGCTTCAGCCGGACGAAATGGCGTCGTATGTGTCTGTTGATGGTCAGCTGATCGCGCGCATCGTGCTGCGCGATGTGCCGCGTGCCAACGCCAAGGCAGTGCTCGCCAAACTGCATGAGTTGGGCGTCACCGAGCTCGCCATGCTTACCGGTGACAAGCGGGCTTCCGCCAATATCATTGCCAGCGAAGTCGGCATTGACGAGGTTCACGCCGAACTGTTCCCGGAGGATAAGGTAGCCGCAGTCAGGGCCGCTACAGGAACCGGCAAAACCGTCACGATGATGGTTGGTGACGGTGTGAATGATGCCCCGGTGCTCGCTGTTGCCGATATCGGCGTGGCCATGACCGATGGCACGTCCACCGCCGCTTCCGAAAGCGCTCAGGTGGTCATTATGAATGACAATATCGCCGCCGTGCCGCGCGCCATCGCCATTGCACGCCGCACCAAGCGCGTGATGCTTCAAGCCGTAATCGCGGGCCTTGTGCTTGCCACCATCGGCATGATTGCCGCCGCGTTCAACCTTATCCCGGTCGTCGTCGGTGCCTTCCTCCAGGAGGCCATCGACGTGGTGAGCATCCTCTGGGCCCTCACTGCCCTAATTGATCGGGACTGATTAAGAATATGAGGCTTCTGCTGTTTTTGTAGGTCAGTTGACTGACCGGGATGGTCGTATGTCGAGTCCACCGCATCGAAACATAATCGGGGCGATACGGTTGGTGACGTGGCGGAAACGGAAATCCCACCCACGAAAGCAGCAATAGCATCGGAGTTATTCATTAGGTCGGTTTGACGTTTATTAGGTCGGTCCTTGGTCGGAGCGGCCCTTGAAACCCCGCCGTTCCAAGGGATGGCTTCAGCACCCTCCGACCTAATGAACGAAGAAATGACCTAATGAATGCAATCGAGGTCGTAAAGAGCCGTTGGAGGTGACGTCTTTAATGCCTCAAGGGATTCACTGATTGCACAGAAGTCCTACTGCTCTGCGGCGGCTCTTTACCGTCGGCCTTCTAGCCAATCGAGGGGTGGAGGTGACGCGGATTCCTTGTGAGACATAACTATGCTCAACCCGACTGGTTACGTACTGTTGCTCACACGGTATACCGAGAACATTGCCAATTAAAGTGAGATGGCGGGCGAACCGGTCATGATAGGTTTGTCCGGATTTGATTTCTATGAGCATACGGTTGTTAGGATCGGTGAAATCCAACAAATCCACCTCGACCTTGCTGGCATCGCGGTAGAAGAATAATTGTGGCTCCTGATTGGCGTTCAAATGCTGTTTCATGGTTTCCGCAATGATGAGGTTTTCAAATATATCGCCGAACTTGGGGTGCGCAACCAGTGCTTCGACCGTCCGAATGCCCAAGAGATGGCACAGCAAGCCAGTGTCATAAAAATAGAGTTTCGGCGTTTTGACCACCTGTTTGCGTGCGTTCGTGTAGAACGGCATGAGATGGAATGCGATGTAACTTGATTCCAGAATCGACATCCATGCCTTTACGGTTCGCGGACTTACACCAAGTTCATTGGCGATGTTGGTGTAGTTTATGAGTGCTCCGGAACTGAGTGCGCAAAGAGTCAAGAATCGGCGGAAGTCAGCCAAATTGCGTACATCAAGATATTCGGAAACATCACGTTCGATATAAGTGTCGATGTAGTTCGAGAAGAACAGATTGAGCGGCATTCTCGTGTCGTAAATGCGTGGATAACCGCCTTGCAGCATAAACGTATCCGGAGTAAGGGCCTGATCCGCCTTGCATGCTTCTTGGAATGAGAACGGCAATAACTTGACCAATAGGGAAACCCATAATCTGACATTAGCAGTGCTCGTAGGTTTCCCAAACGCACAAACTATGGCCTAATACACAGAATTCCCACCACCCTCCCTCTGTTGCAACGGAAGGCTTTGCGTTAGGCTAGAGCGCGTGACTGAATCCGTGAATACTGAACTCCGCATTGCTGTAATCGGCGCTGGCCCGGCCGGCGTCTACTCATCCGATATCTTCCTGCGCCAGCTCAAGAAGCTGGGCGAAGAACTTGGCCTCGGCACCGAAGCGCGCATCGACCTGTTCGAGAAGCTGCCGGTGCCGTTCGGCCTGGTGCGTTACGGTGTGGCCCCGGACCACCCGTCCATCAAGTTCATCGCCTCCGCGCTTGAGAAGACGCTTGACAACCCGAACATCCACCTCTACTGCGACGTGGAATTCGGCAAGGACGTGACTCTTGACGACCTGTTGGCCCGTTACGACGCCGTGCTGTTCGCCACCGGCGCGGTCAAGGACAAGCCGCTGAACCTGCCCGGTGCCGACCTTGAAGGCGTGTACGGCGCCGCCAAGTTCGTCGAATGGTATGACGGCTACCCCACCGGTGCCCGCGAATGGCCGCTTACGGCCGAGAACGTCGCCGTGATCGGCGGCGGCAACGTGGCCATGGACGTGGCCCGCGAACTCATGCGCAACGCCGACGACCTCAAGGTCAAGACCGACATTCCGGACAACGTGTACGAGGGCATCGGCCAGAACAAGGCCAAGGTGCTCCACCTGTTCATCCGCCGTGGCGTGGCCCAGGCCAAGTTCAGCGTGCAGGAACTGCGCGAGATGGAGAAGCTGCCCGGCGTGCAGCTCATCATCAACGAGGACGACTTCGATCTGGACGACGAGACCATCGAGGTGGCCGGCAAGGACAAGCTCACTCGTCAGATGGTCGAAGAGCTGTTCGCCATCCGCGAGATGGCCGAAGACATGGAGGATGACGGCGACGTCGACTTCGAAGGCAACCCGGCCGACCGCAAGTACTACGTGCACTTCAACTCCGCCCCCACCGAGATCCTCGGCGAGGACGGCAAGGTCAAGGCCATCCGCGTGGAGCGCACCGAAACCGGTGCCGACGGCAAGATGCACCGCACCGGTGAGTTCACCGACTACCCGGTCGAGGCCGTCTACCACGCCATCGGCTACAAGCCCGCCGAAGCCCCCGGCATCACCTACGACGAGCACGGCGCTCACCTGGCCAACGCCAACGGCGACGGCCGCATCACCACCGAGGCCGACGGCGGCGAAGTGCGCGACCGCCTGTACGCCACCGGTTGGGCCAAGCGCGGACCGGTGGGTCTGATTGGCTCCACCAAGTCCGATGCGCTCGCCATCGTGACCAACATGCTCGAGGATCTGGCCAAGGCCGCTGAAGGTGGCCGCGTGGCAGCCGACCGCGCCCCCGAATCCATCGATCGACTGCTGGCCGAGCGCGGCATTCGCCCGATCGACTTCGCCGGCTGGAAGAAGGTCGACGCCTTCGAGCGCGCCGAGGGCGCCAAGGAAGGTCGCGAGCACAAGAAGGTCATCGAGCCCGACCAGATGCGCGAGCTCGCCCACGCCTGACGGCCCGCCCACGCCCGTCCGGCATTCGTCCGGCATTCGTCCACCCGGCCGCGCCCCGTGCGGACGCGGCCGGGCTCGGGGCCGGACGGGCCGGGCGAATATGGGACATTTCTCGCGGCGCATATCCAGCAATCATTCAGCCTGCGATTTTAGTGTGTGCATTATGGATGCCAAAGTACGGGTGCACGGCCATTTCAACGGCCTGAAAACAACGCTGCTGTTTGCCCTGATGTGGGCCATCATCATGCTGATTTGGTGGGCCACGGGCGGCAGTCGGCAAACCCTGAGCATCTATATCGTCATCGGCCTGATTACCACGTTCGGCACCTACTGGTTCTCCGACAAACTCGCCATCGCCTCCATGGGCGCGCGGGAAGTCAGCGAGCAGGAAGCCCCGGAGATCTACCAGATTGTGCGTGAACTGAGCGCCAAGGCCGGCAAGCCGATGCCTCGCATCTACATCGCCCCCACCATGAGCCCGAACGCCTTCGCCACCGGGCGCAACGAACGGCACGCGGCCGTCTGCTGTACCCAAGGCATCCTGCAGATTCTCAACGCCCGTGAACTGCGTGGTGTGCTGGGCCACGAACTTATGCACGTGTACAACCACGACATCCTGACTTCCGCCATCGCCTCTGCCATGGCCACCGTCATCTCCTACCTAGGCTATTCGCTGATGTATTTCGGCGGCGGTTCGCGAGACGACCGCGACAGTTCCGGTGGCCTCGGCCTGATCGGCGCATTGCTGAGCGTGATTCTCGCGCCGATCGCCGCGTCTTTGATCCAGATGGCCATCTCCCGCACCCGCGAGTACGACGCCGATGAAGACGGCAGCCTGCTTACCGGCGATCCCGAGGCCCTGGCTTCCGCACTGAACAAGATTTCCTACGGCGCGCAGACCACGCCGATGCGCAAAACCGCCGGCACCCAGTCCGTCTCCGCAATGATGATCGCCAACCCGTTCTCCGCGGTCGGCTTCTCGCGCTTGTTCTCCACACATCCGCCGACCGATGAGCGCATCGCGCGCCTCATGCAGATGGCCAACGAAATGAACGGCACGCCGATCGCTCCGCCCACCTACTCCACGCGCGTCGGCAGGTGACGTGCTAGGATAACTACTCGTACCTCGTTTGGCTGAGCATGCTCGTCACGTGAGGTGCAGCAGCCGTAAGGCATGCGGACATAGTTCATCGGTAGAATGAAAGCTTCCCAAGCTTTAGAGGCGGGTTCGACTCCCGTTGTCCGCTCCATTGATTTTCAATGATTTTCATTATTTCCGGGAAAGTGTCGCGCATGATCGCAAAACTACGCGCTATTTGAGCGCTTTGCCCGCGGAACCCAGCTGCCGGCAAGCCTCGACCACGCGGGCGGACATGGAATCCTCGGCCTTACGGCCCCAAGAACGCGGATCGTAGAACTTCTTCTCGCCCACTTCGCCGTCGATTTTCAGCACCTTGTCGTAGTTCTCGAACACGTGGTCGGCGATTGGACGGGTGAAGGCGTACTGGGTATCGGTGTCGATGTTCATCTTGATCACGCCGTAGCTTACAGCTTCGGCGATTTCTTCCGGGCGTGAACCGGAGCCGCCGTGGAACACCAGCTCAAACGGCTTGCCGTTGGGGAAATCGACTATGCCGGCCGCGCTAGGCAACTCGCCTTCGGCCACCGCGCGCGCCACACGCGCCTGAATGTCGCCGAGTAGCGACGGACGCAGCTTGACCACGCCGGGCTTGTAGGCACCATGTACATTGCCGAATGTGAAAGCGGCCATGTACCGGCCACGTTCGCCCAAACCCAGTCGGCGGGCGACTTCGAGGCCATCTTCCGGAGTGGAATACAGCTTTTCATTGATTTCGGCGGAGTGACCGTCTTCCTCACCGCCGACCGCGCCGATTTCGATTTCGAGCACGGTGTGCGCCTTCTGCGACTTGTCGAGCAGTTCCTCGGCGATGTCCAGATTTTCCTTGAGCGGCACGGTGGAGCCATCCCACATATGCGACTGGAATGTAGGCTCCTGGCCTCGTGCCACCTGATCGGCCTCATGCGCGAGCAGAGGACGCGCCCACTCATCCAGATACTGCTTGGCGCAGTGGTCGGTGTGCAGGGCGATGGTGATGTTCGGGTATTTCGCAGCCACTTCATGTGCGAAAGCCGCCAGTGCCAGCGAGCCGGTAACGCGATCATTGACCCCTATGCCGGAGACGTAAGCCGCGCCTCCCACGGAAATCTGGATGATGCCGTCGGACTCGGCGTCTGCGAAGCCCTTCAATGCGGCATTCAGCGTCTGTGAGCTGGTTACGTTGATGGCTGGATAGGCGTAACCGCCTCGGCGGGCGGCATCGAGCATTTCGGCATAGCGTTCCGGTGTTGCGATCGTCATGGCTTCATTATCGCGCGAGGCATGCCCGCTAGGCCCCGTTCTTCAACCTGTGCGCTTGTGCGATTGGTCACAGCGCCGCCTCGTACGAGTAGAAATTCGTCACCCATTCCGGGTCGTCGCACCCCCAGCCTCGCCCTGCGTGAGACGAAACTTCGCAGGGTAGAGGGTGTAAGGTAGTCTGTTTCCGGCGGAATCGTGCGAATGCGGAGGTGCATCATGCCTGGAATTGTTCTTATCGGTGCTCAGTGGGGCGACGAGGGTAAAGGCAAGGCTACCGATCTGATCGGCACCAAGGTCGATTACGTCGCGCGCTTCAACGGCGGCAACAACGCGGGCCATAGCGTGGTGGTCGGCGACGAGTCGTACGCCCTGCACCTGCTGCCCTCCGGTATTATCAACCCGAACCTGACCCCGGTGATCGGCAACGGCGTGGTCGTGGACCCGGAAGTGCTCTTCGAGGAGATTGACGGCCTGGAATCCCGCGGCATCGATTGCTCCCACCTCAAGGTGAGCGAGGCCGCACACATCATCGCGCCCTACCACCGCACACTCGACAAGGTGACCGAACGCTTCCTTGGCAAGCACAAGATCGGCACCACCGGCCGTGGCATCGGCCCGGCCTACGCGGACAAGATCAACCGTGTCGGCATCCGCGTGCATGACCTGTTCAACGCCGACCATCTGCACGACAAGGTGGAGGCCAGCCTACACCAGAAGAACCAGATGCTGGTCAAGCTCTACAACCGTCGTCCGATTGACGTGGACCAGACCACCGAGGAGCTGCTGAAGCTCGGCGAACGCCTCAAGCCGTACGTGGCCAACACCGGCCTGATTCTCAACAAGGCGCTTGACGAAGGCAAGACCGTACTGTTCGAAGGCGCTCAGGCCACCATGCTTGACGTGGACCACGGCACCTACCCGTTCGTCACCTCTTCCAACCCGACCGCCGGCGGCGCCTGCACCGGCACCGGCGTGGGCCCCACCAGGATCACCCGCGTAGTCGGCGTCTCCAAGGCCTACGTCACTCGCGTGGGCGAAGGCCCATTCCCCACCGAACTGCTGGACGAGTCCGGCGAATGGCTGCGTCAGCAGGGCCACGAATTCGGCGTGACCACCGGCCGCCCGCGTCGCTGTGGCTGGTTCGATGCAGTCGTCAACCGGTACGCCTCCCAGGTCAACGGCCTGACCGACATCGTGCTCACCAAGCTCGACGTGCTTACCGGCCTGAAGGAAATCCCATTGTGCGTGGCCTATGATGTCAACGGCGAACGCCGCGACGATATGCCTACTGATCAGTCCGAATTCGCGGCAGCGAAGCCGATCTACGAATCCATGCCGGGTTGGGACGAGGATATTTCCCAAATCCACGACTTCAATGATCTGCCGAAGACCTGTCAGGATTACGTCAAGCGTCTTGAGGAACTGTCCGGCTGCCGTATCTCCGTGATCGGCACCGGCCCGCAGCGCGACCATATCATCCAGATCAATTCGCTGGTCGACTGACCGTCGGCAACGAGTTTCCCGGCTTGACTGGCAACGACGCGGCACATGATATCCGCCGGCTGATTCCGCGATTCGACCACTTGAAGTGGAAGATGGCGGCGGCCGGCATAGTCATTGGTCTGGTTTCAGGATTGCTGGTCGTCGTATACCGTCTCGGCATCGAATACGGCACGGATGCGTCCCGCTGGATATATGCGCGGATTCGCGAGACCCCGTGGCTGATTGCGCCGTGGGCGGTTGCCGCGGTGGCGGCCGCGCTGGCGATCGCGTGGATGGTCGTCAAGGAGCCGATGGCCGGTGGCAGCGGCATCCCGCAGACCAACGGCGTGGTGATATGCGGCTTGAAGATGCGTTGGCAGACGATTCTGCCAGTCCGTTTCGTCGGTGGACTGTTGGGCGCGTTGTTTGGTCTGTCGCTCGGCCGTGAGGGGCCGTCCATTCAGATTGGTGCGTCGGGAGCGCAGTGTGTGTCCCACCGTTTGCGCGGCCACCGCCGTGAGGACATGCAGGAGCATTATCTGGTCACCGCCGGTGCCGCGGCAGGCTTGTCCGCCGCGTTCAGCGCGCCGCTGTCCGGCATGATGTTCGCTTTGGAAGGGGTGCATCGGAGTTTTTCCCCTGCGATTCTGATGGGCGCCACTGCCGCATCGCTGACCGCCGATTTCGTCTCGAAATACTGTTTCGGTCTGCGTCCGGTTTTGGATTTCGGTGATATCGGTCAGCTGTCGTTGGAAGAGTATGTGTGGCTGATTCCGTTGGGATTGGTGGCCGGTTTGGTTGGTTCGCTGATGAACCGCTCGTTGCTTGGCTTCCAGACGCTGTACGGCAAACTGCCGGCATGGAGCCGCCCGATGATTGCGATTGCGATGGACCTGACCCCCGTTAGGTAGACACCTCTGATTCCAGCCAGTGTGGTTGGGAAGGAAGGTAATCTACCACCATGCCCCGCAAGGTTTACACGGAACAGTTCAAGCGCGACGCCGTCGCGATGTTCGAGTCGAACCCGGATACCTCAATGCGCAAGGTCGCAGAAGAACTCGGAATCAATCGCTCGACTTTGGGATGCTGGTACAAGCAATTCGGCACTAACGTCGCCAAGGATGAAGATGCAGCGTCACCCGTAGAAAAGCTTGCTGATGCGGAAAGAATCCGCCAGCTAGAACGCGAAAACAAAAGGCTTCGTGAAGAGCGCGATATTCTGCGTAAGGCCGCGAAGTATTTTGCGGAAGAGACGACCTGGTGATCCGCTTCCAGTTCGTTGACGACAATCTCGCCGACTACTCGGTCAAGCGGATGTGCACAGTCCTGGGGCTAAATCGGTCTTCGTATTACAAGTGGAAGAACTCGGCTCCACGGCGCCGTGCGCGCCTTGTAGATGACGCTGTGGTGGCCGCGGAGATCCAGGCAATTTTCGACGCTGAAAACGGCGTCTGGGGCGCTCGTCGCATCACTGCTGAACTCAACGACCGCAAGCGCGACAACGGCACTACACCTCCGGCTAAGCGCATCAATCGCAAGAGAGTGGCTCGTTTGATGCGGGCCCAGAACCTGTTCGGATTTCAAAAGAAGCGCAGGGTCAAGACCACTGCGCGTGACAAAGGCCGGCGCGTGTTCGCAGACTTGGTGAACCGTGATTTCACAGCCTGTGCTGCCAATCGTGTGTTGGTTGGCGATATTACGTATCTGCCGATCGCAGACGGGGCGAACATGTACTTAGCAACAGTGATTGATTGCTTTTCTCGCAAGCTTGTCGGCTTTGCTATCGCAAATCACATGCGTACCGAACTGGTAGAAGAGGCCCTCGAAAACGCTTCCCACCTGCGAGGAGGTCTTGATGGTGCGATTTTCCACTCGGATCATGGAAGCGTGTATACCTCGTCGCAGTTCCAGGCAACATGCAAGCGCTTGGGCGTTGCCCAGTCGATGGGCGCGGTGGGAACCAGCGCGGATAATTCGCTCGCCGAGTCGTTCAACGCAGCTTTAAAGCGGGAGGTCCTCAAAGATGCGAAGACCTTCGCCAATCAACTGATCTGCCGCAGAGACGTCTTCCGGTGGTGCGTGCGCTACAACACGTGCCGTCGGCACACTTGGTGCGGGTACCAAACTCCCGATGAGTTCGAGTCCCAAGCCGCTTAAGGTCTGATAGGCTTACACCTACTTTTGTTCACCCCACGGTGTCTACTTTCCGGGGGTCGGGCCCGATCGCGTTGCCTGTCGGCATCTGGTTGCCCGACGTGCTCGGCGGCGGCTCGAATCTGATTGATACCGCCGAACATGCGCGCGTCGGCTTGGGAATGCTGTGTCTGCTGTTCGTGGCGAAGATGCTGTTCACATCCACGAGTTTCGGCTCAGGTGCGCCTGGCGGTATTTTCATGCCGATTCTTGCGGTCGGTTCGTTGGCCGGCGGCATCTGCGGTGAAGTGTTGCATCGAATCGGTGATCTGCCATCCGACGCAGTGGCGGTGTTTGCGGCGTGCGTGATGACGGGCACGCTCGCCGCGTCCGTGAAAACGCCGATCACGTCGATTCTGTTGGCTGTGGAGATGTCCGGAACGTTGACGCACATGCTGCCGGTCGCTGCCGTCGCTTTCATCGCGCTGTTGGTGTCCGATCTGCTGCGCACCAAACCGATTTATGGGGAGTTGCTGGAGCGGTACGTGCGTGCGCAAGGCATGCAGATGGCGATCGCAAGCCATGTGGGCAGCGGCATTATGGAACTGCCATTGGAAATGGGAGCGATTGCGGACGGCAAGCGGGTGCGTGACGTGCGTTGGCCGTCTGGGTGCCTGATCATCGGCCTGCGTCGCGGCGAAAGCGAGATCGTGCCGCGCGGCGATACACGGCTGCGTGCCGGCGACTATCTGGTGGTGCTGTTCAGTGGCGAGGAGGAGCGCGAGGTGCGACCTGCGATGCGGCGGCTGTGTGATGCCCGGCTTGACTGAGCCTGGCTGAATTCGGCTGGACTCTGGATGTACGAATCTGCGGAATCGGACATCCAGGGTGCATACGTTGGCGCTCCGTGTAAACTCATATGCGTTAGGAAGGCGGCAACCGCGGCCCAGCTCGTTGTTGCACGGCCTATGGGCGGAACAACGCTGTCCGCGGAAGGCCAGTACAGGGGGAGCGCAATGGAATCGCAAGAACAATCGCCGGGAGACGTGGTGACTGCGGGTGAGGACTCGCATCCCATCACGCAGGCAATCGACACTGTTGAGGTGACGCATGCTGGTGCAACCACGCCCGCCGCTAACACCATGGATCCGCCTACGATTCCCCTGGCACCGATGAAACGTATGCAGGCGCGGTTCAATCCGCTCGCCGACGGACTGATGTATGTTGTGGTGTTCGTCGGTGGATTTGTTGGAGTCGGCTGTCGGCATGCGTTGGATATGCTTCTGCCGTCGGTCAGCGGGACGCCGTTCGTTGTGGGCACGTTTGTGTCGAATATGGTCGCCTGCTTCCTGTTCGCGATGCTGACCGAATTCATGGCGACCGCTTCGTGGCTGCGTCGCCGGGTGCGGCAGGTTGTCAGCCGTGGCGTTGGGCTCGGCTTGCTCGGCGGGCTTTCGACGATGTCCGGCGTGATGCTGGAAACGATGGAAGGTCTGCACGAGCGGCATATCGCCAGTGCGCTTGGCTATCTTGCGGGAAATTTTGCAGGCGGTTTGCTCACTGCCGCCGCCGGCGTGGTTCTGATGCAGGCACTGCTGTCACGGAGTACTCGAAAGCGGGTTCGGGGTGCGTTTTCAGCTGTTTCCGTGTCCGATTCTGCCGAATCGGACACGCAGGGCGTACGCCATGTGAAAGTGGCCGACGTGGCGCGTTCTGCCGCGCAGGCCGCAATGGAAGCCGCGCAGACGGCCCAGCAGATTGCACAGACGGGACAGGTTCCGCGAGTCGAAACACCAACCGTGCCGCCGACCGCCAGCCAGCCTATGCAGACAGGCCGCGTTCCGCAGATTCCTCCGCTGGTCGTTCCTCAGCTGACACAGTCATCGCAGCCGTTGTTGCGCGAGCCGGATACTTCAGACTTGGGGCAGCTGCCCGAGCCGATTCAGCAGTCGCAACCAATCCAGCAGCCCCAGCAGCAGTCGCAGCCAATCCAGCAGCCGGCCAACCCGCTTCCACCCAGCTTCGAGCCCAAACCGATCACTGCGGAGATTTCGCTTGTCGCCGACCCGACTACCGGGGAGGTGCGCTGATGATGTGGATGATCTGTCTGTTCGGCGGTCTGGGAGCCATGGCCCGTTACGTGCTCGACGTGTCAATTCAACGAGGCTGGAACCGCGAGAATCGAAGAACGAACCGCAACTTCCCGCTATCCACGCTCGTCATCAACGGCGTCGCCTCGCTATGCGCGGGCATCGCCATGATGTCCTACTATTCGCAATCGGTGGATATGGACACGGTCATGATGTTCGTTGTCGGATTTCTCGGTGGTTTCTCAACATTCTCCACGGCGCTCAACGAAGTGGTTTCATTGATTCGCCAGCGTCGTTTTACGCTGGCTCTGGGCTATGGAATAGCAACCGTCGCGGTGCCTCTCATTTGCGTGGCCACCGGTTTCGGCATTGCGCTGCTCGCCAATCCGGCGTAATTTTCACGTTACACGGACGGTCGCTGAGTAACGTGAAAGAAATCTGAGCGCCACCGCCATCAAGGCCGCCAGTCCGGATGCAACGCTGGTGATTGCATTCGACCAGACCAAGCCGCTGCTGAAGGCCTTCGCCTCCGCAGGAGTCGACACTAAGAAGCTGTATTTCGTTGCCGGACTGTCGAACAGGTTCGAGAGAATGTAAATGAATGTAATATTTCGTGGTAAGCACGTGAGCATACAACGATAGAACAGTGATAACGGGGAAGGTGCGATCATGGTCGGCATGCGCGATGTGGCGAAGAAGGCCGGGGTGTCTCTGAGCACCGTCTCGCTGGTGGTGAACGGCAACGGGTACGTGTCTGATGACATGCGCGAACGTGTGCGCAAAGCCATGCAAGCCCTCAATTATGTGCCGAACGAGCTTGCCCGCAATCTGTATCATGATTGCACGAATCTGGTCGGCGTCATCGTGCCTACCATCCGCCACCCGTTCTTTGCGACGTTTACCGCACATCTGCAGCATGCACTCGCCGCGCAAGGATTACGCACTATGCTGTGCTCTACCGCAGATGAGGCGGATGGCGAAATCCAGTATGTCGACATGTTGCGTCGGCACATGATGGACGGCATCGTCATGTGTGCGCACACTTCGCATCCCGGCGATTATTGGACGTCGATTCATCGCCCGATCGTCGCGTTCGACCGTGTGCTTGGAGACGGTATTTCGTCAATCGGATCCGACCACGAGCAGGGTGGGCGATTGATTGCGCAGATGCTGATCCGCAATGGTGCCAAACATGTGGTGATGATTGGCGGTCCGCGAGATCAATTCTTCGATTTGGCTGCGCGCGGAGAAGTCGAGGAAGGACCGTTCGATTTGGGAAAGACCACGTTCCCGACGGTGCGCTACTACCTCACGTTGGAACAGGAATTGACCTCCGCAGGCGTGAAATACGAGTATGTTGAAGCTGGCGAAGTGATGGATTTTGCCGGCTATCATCGTGCGGTCAGCAATGCGCTCGACAAGGTGACGACCGACGGCGTCGATGCCGTGGTCAGTTCCGATATTGGTGCATCGTTCTGCGTGCGCGAAGCGTTGGGCCGTGGAATTTCCATTCCTGACGAGCTGCAGATCGTTGCCTACGATGGTACGTATTTGACTGATTTGGCCGGCATGAAGCTGACCGCGGTCGCGCAGGATTTCTCGGCGATCGCACAGTCGGCGGCCGACCATATCGTGCAGGCGATTGCCAATGAGGAAGTGGCCGCGGCTAACGCTTCACGCAAGAACATCCCCAAGCCGTTCGAGCCGAACGTGCTTATTCCCATGACACTGGTGCCAGGCGATACCACGCGTTGATACTGTGCGTCTTCATGCGTGTGCCCGGTGTGGATCGCATCGATTTCAGCGGCGTCCACAACCGGCGAACGCCCGTCGATAGTCGTGCTCATCATTCGACTTGTGCACATGTGTCCGATTCTGCCGAATCGGACGTCTGAGTTCCGAAAAATGTGTTCTGTGTGTCCGATTCTGGAGAATCGGTCATGTGTGATGTGAATTGGGATGTTTGGATGTCCGTTTCTGCAGAATCATCTTTGCTCTGTACTCGTTGATTCGCAAATACGGCGCATGGCTCGTCATACCGGCCATGCTCGGCGGCGCGGCCTTCCTGGCGGACTCGGTGCTGACGCCGGCCGTGTCGATCTCGTCCGCCGTCGAAGGCCTGAAGACGCTGCCGGCGTTGGAGCATCTGTTCACCGAGAACAAGGATCTGACGATGATGATCACCGCGGTGATCATCGTGATCCTGTTCGCCGTGCAGTCGCGCGGCACCGAATCGATCGGCAAGGTCTTCGGCTCGGTGGTGATGGTCTGGTTCGCGTTCCTGGCGATCGTCGGCGTGGTAGCCATCGGCAACGACTGGTCCGTGCTCGCCGCACTCAACCCGTACTACGGCATCAAGTTCCTGTTCAGTCCGAATAACGCCACCGGTCTGGCGCTGATGGGCACCGTGTTCCTTTCGACCACCGGCGCCGAGGCGCTGTACTCGGATATGGGCCACGTGGGCCGCGGCAACATCTACTTCACCTGGCCGTTCATCAAGGTGGCGCTGGTGCTCAACTACTTCGGCCAGGGCGCGTGGATGCTGCGCAACCAGAACAACCCCGAACTGGCCGACGCCGAGGGGATCAACCCGTTCTTCCAGATGATGGATCCGAACGTGCGCTATGTGGCCGTCGTGCTGTCGGTCACCGCCGGCATCATCGCCTCCCAGGCGCTGATTACGGGCGCGTTCACCATGGTCTCCGAGGCCACCGGCCTCAACTGGATGCCGCATCTGCAGGTCTGTTACCCTGCCCGTACCCGCGGCCAGCTGTACATTCCGGTCATCAACGTGGTGCTGTGCGTGGCCACGCTGGCCGTGCTGCTGCTGTTCCGCGATTCGGAACATATCTCGGCGGCCTACGGCTTGGCACTGACCATCACGATGATCACCACCACGATCCTGCTGGGCATCTACCTGTGGCACCGCAGCAACAAGTTCGGCGCCGTTGTGTTCACCATCGTGTTCCTGGCGATCCAGGTCCTGTTCTTCGCCGCCTCGATGGCCAAGTTCCTGCACGGCGGCTGGTTCACGCTGCTGCTCACGCTGGCGATCCTCATGATCATGTACACGTGGAACGAGGGCACCAAGCTGGAGCGCTCGCAGCGTCGGCACATGATGCCGAAGGACTTCCTCCCCGCGCTGGACAAGCTGCACGGCGATAGCCGCATCCACCGGTTCGCGGACAACATCGTCTACCTGACCAGCGATCCGGACCTGAAGCGTCTCGATACGGACATCTTCTTCTCGATCTTCGCCGACCACCCCAAGCGCGCCCGCGCATGGTGGGCGGTGGCCGTCGAGACCACCGACGAGCCGTTCACCCGTGAGTATTCGGTCGAGAGCTTCGGTACCGACTACCTGTTCCGTGTGCGCATCCGCCTCGGCTTCAAGGTCTCGCAGTCCATCCCGGCCTACCTGCATCAGATCATGCACGATCTGGAGAAGACCGGCGAGCTGCCGAACCAGCAGTCGATCTACCCGAAGCTTGACGCCGATCCCGGCATCGGCACCATCCGCTACGTGGTGATCCACAAGGCGCTGATGCCCGAGTCGAAGGTCTCCGGCCGTGGCGCCCTCTCGCTGCAGATCAAGTACGCGATCCGCCGCGTGGCCGGTTCCCCGGTCAAGTGGTTCGGCCTGGCGCCGTACAACCCGCTGGTCGAGGTGCAGCCGCTGTTCGTGTCCACGCGCCGCCCGCCGCGCCTGACCCGCGTGGCCAGCCAGGCGCCCAAGCGCGAGGGCTGAGCCGGCAGGCCGAACAGCCGGTGCGAGCCGGGTGGCCTAATGGCATGTCAGGGGGCCGCGAACCGTCATCGTACGGTTCGCGGCCTTTGCATATGCGAATGATGCAGAGTGGGCGGTACTGCTTGTGAATGTAGCGGGTGGACGGGTGACGTGGTTGATGCCTTTTGCCGTATGTTCACGGTGGCTATGCGTCGGATGGGACTGTAATTCGACTTCTTGGGATCTTTTTTGCTGCAGTGGTGCGCCAAAAGGTCTCAGCCGTCTCTGCGCCACGCCTTCCGGCAGTCAGTACAAGGTTGTACTACACTGGTGGCTGTCACACGGATGTCCCCGGTCGCCCGCGCCTCCGCGGTACATCGTTGTATGGATACGTGTCACGTATGCAGAGTGCATGCAGATATGTAGAAAGGAATCCCATGCCCCAGCAGGACCATCTGACCGCACGTCTCGTCGTCGATGACGATTTTGAGGTCGCTCCGGTCAACAATCGTCTGTTCGGTTCGTTCGTCGAGCACCTTGGCCGTTGCGTGTACACCGGCATCTACGAGCCCGACCACCCGACCGCCGACGAGCACGGCTTCCGCAAGGACGTCATCGACCTGGTCAAGGAACTCGGCGCCACCACCATCCGCTACCCGGGCGGCAACTTCGTGTCCGGCTACCGCTGGGAGGACGGCATCGGCCCCAAGCAGGAACGTCCCCGTCGACTCGATCTGGCCTGGCATTCCACCGAAACCAACGAATTCGGCCTGCACGAGATGGCCGAATGGCTTGAGGCCACCGGCGGCAACGAGCTGATGGAGGCCGTCAACCTGGGCACGCGCGGCCTGCAGGAGGCCCTGGACCTGCTGGAGTACGCGAACGTGCCCGGCGGCACCGAGCTGTCGGAACGTCGCCGCGCCAACGGCGCCGACAAGCCGTTCGATATCCGCATGTGGTGCCTGGGCAACGAGATGGACGGCCCGTGGCAGCTCGGCCACAAGTCCGCCGAGGACTACGGCATGCTCGCCGCCTCCGTGGCCGCCGGCATGCGCCAGATCGATCCGGACGTGGAACTGGTGGTGTGCGGCTCCTCCGCCCATGGCATGCCGACCTTCGGCAAGTGGGAGCAGACCGTTCTTGAGAAGACCTACGAGAACGTGAACTTCGTCTCCTGCCACGCCTACTACCAGCCGTTCTTCAAGGAGGACGGCACGCGCGACATGGCCAGCTTCCTGGCCTCCGGCGTGGATATGGACGGCTTCATCAAGGACGTGGCCGCCACCATCGACGCCACCAAGGCCCATCTGAAGAGCGCGCACGACGTGTACATCTCGTTCGATGAATGGAATGTCTGGTACCAGGGTGAGGAGCCGAGCAAGACCCCCGAGGGCATCGGCAACTGGCCGGTGGCCCCGCGTCTGCTGGAGGACATCTACACCGCCGCCGACGCCGTGGTGTTCGGCGATCTGATGATCACGCTGCTCAAGAACGCCGACCGCGTGCGCGCCGCCAGCCTGGCGCAGCTGGTCAATGTCATCGCCCCGATCATGACGGAGCCGGGCGGCCCGGCCTGGCGCCAGACCACGTTCCACCCGTTCTCCGTGACCGCGCGCCTGGCCAAGGGCGGCACCGTGCTGGAGCCGAAGCTGTCCGCCGGCACCGTGGATACGCCGCGCTATGGCGAGGTCGACGGCGTGAACGCCGTGGCCGTGCGCTGCGCCGACGGCTCGCTCGCCGTGTTTGCGGTGAACCGTTCGCTCGAGGCGACCGCCGAGTTCGAGATCAGGCTGCAGGACGGCGCGCAGCCGGCATCCGTCGAGGCGCAGACGCTGCACGACGACGATCTGTTCGCCGCGAATACGCTCTACGACCAGAACCGTGTGACCCCGCACGCCAACGGGTCGGCCATGTACGATGCCGAGTCCGGCGTGGTCCGCGTCTCCCTGCCGCCGGTGAGTTGGACCGCCCTGCACATCAAGTGACGCGATGGGCCGCGCGGTCCGTTCCGGAGAAGGACGGATCGCACGGCCCTTGCTTCCCGGGCCGGGCGGAAGGGACCGGACCGGCCGGGGAAAACGCGTTATGCTGGAATCAGACGGGCGTTCCGCCTGAACCGTGCGGAACATGCCCGATGGTGCGACGAGAGGGGTGCTGTGGCGAAACGGGTGACCATCGCCGACGTGGCGCGCGAGACGGGCGTCTCCATCAAAACGGTGTCGAATGTGCTGAACAACACCGGCAGTATGCGCCCGGAGACGCGCCAGCGTGTCCAGGATGCCATCGAACGCCTCGGATACCGCGTTAACGTGTCCGCCCGCGCCATGAAAACCGGCGGCACGAAGCTCATCGGACTGGCCATCACCGATTTCTGCCAGCCGTTCATGCCCTATCTCGCCGACAGCATCGTGGCGGCGGCACGTTCCCGCGGGTACGCGGTGATCACCGATACCTACAACAGCGCCGGCGGCTTGGCGCAGGCGATCCCGGAGACGAAGAAGCTGGCCGCGGACGGCTGGATTTTCTTCATGGGCTCGCCGATCACGGATCGCACGATACTGCACCAGCCGTATCCGTTGGTGATTGTGGGCGATTACAATACGCAGGGACTGGCCGATTGGGTCACGATGCCGAACGTGGAGGCCGTACGCACCGCGGTGGGGGCGCTGCTGGATTCGGGATGCCGTAGGATCGCGTTGATCGGCGGCACCGCGGAGAACGCATGCCCGGATGCCGACCGCGAGTCGCGGCCCGAAACCACCAGCACGATGCGTACCCGCGGCTATGTGTTGGCCCATGAGGAGCGTGGCCTGCAGGTCGATTGGCGGCTGGTCCGTAACGCGGATTGGGTGCAGTCCGGCGGCCGCGATGCGGTGGCGGGGCTGTTGGACGATCCGGATGCGCCGCGTCCGGATGCGGTCATGTGCCTGAACGACGCGCTCGCCATCGGGGTGATTCATGAGCTGCAGCGGCGCGGCGTGCGCGTGCCGCAGGATATGCAGGTCATTGGGTTCGACAACGTGCCGGATGCCGAGTACTGCATGCCCGGATTGACGACGATCGACCCGCATGTGGATGATTACGCGCGACATGCCGTGGATATGCTGATCGCGCGCATCGAGGGGTCGGCGGATCCGTTCCGCACGTATGTGACCTCCTACGATCTGGTGCGTCGTGCCTCGACGTGTTGACGGCCCGGCGTTCGCCTGGACATGGGTCTGTGACGGGCTGCTGTCGCCTCTCCCGTGGCGTATTCCGGGAGAGGCGACATGCGGGCTAGGATCGGAGCAGCACCTCCGTCAGCGCTTGACGGACGGCGCTCGGCATATGCGAATCGGAGCAATCTTCCATGTCCGGCCCGCTGACGTGCTCGAGTGAATCCATCGTGGCCAATGCGTCGATGCCGTTCTCCGCTATGGCGGCATAAGCCTGTTCCTTGGTCAGATATCGCATTTCGGCATGCCGAAGGATGTCGAAGACGTCTTCCATGCGGGGATCGGCGGCCATCGTCGTGTCGCCGATGGTGACACGTATCTCGCTGCGGGTGGATACGTCGGCGACCGTTACCTGCAATGTGAGGGTTTCGGCATCATACCGGCGATCCGAATCGACGGATGCGCCGTCGGCCTGTACGGATATGTCGCTGTCGGTAATGCCTCGGAACAGGAAATCCCATGTTCTCCGGGCCGGCAGAGCGTGAACGTCTCCCTGGGCTGGCGATACCGTGAGTGCGGATGTGGCGCCGTCCTTGCGCCATCGATAGGTGATCGCGGTGGTCGCCGGGGTGATCTGCCGAGAGTAATGTCCCGAATCCTCCATCAGCGTGAAGTCGCCGTCCGCTCCGGGGAAGACGATGATCTCCAGATGCTGCGGGTTGTCGACGGAGTTGATGGAATCCCCCTCGGACAGGGGCTGCATCGGCACGATGCCGCCGGCCTTCGCGAACACGGGAATTCCGTCGAGCGGACGCCAGACGGTCATGCGCCGTCCGTTGGGCGAAGACGCGCTATACCGGCGCCCGGTGAAGAAGTCGAACCAGTCGCCCTGCGGCAGCCATACGTCGGCCTTGCCCCGTCGGGAGGATTTATCCATCGGTTCCGTGATGGGCGCGGCCAGCAGTTCGGTGCCGAACATGTATTCGTTGGGAACGTGGTATGCGGCGTCGATGTCGGGCGATCCCCAATACATGGGCTCCACCAGGGGAAGGCCTGTCCGGGATGCGCGCCAGTTCATGGTGTGGAGGTACGGAATCATGCGATGGCGCAGGCGGAGCGCATCGTCCATGATCGCACGGAGGGGGTGCGGATGTTTTTTTGGACGGTCAGGCGGCCAGTCCAAGACTT
>ERZ838225.1158-NODE-1158-length-25133-cov-2.807202_pt1 | contig 25133 bp, 33 predicted proteins | sample MGYA00519684_ERZ838225 | MGnify/ENA primary metagenome ERZ838225 (study PRJEB31850, sample SAMEA3708829) | human gut metagenome | biome: human gut; feature: human-associated habitat; material: faeces | place: China | collected 2014 ...
CATTTTCAGACAACTTTGTCATAGAATTATTGAAAACTCAGCGTATTTATTTTAAAGGACGTGATGCTCAAGGAAGGGCTTTAAACTTCTATCTTCAATCGAACGGGATTTTCGGCATAAATGATGCACACTATCCGATTATTTCTGAAAAGATAGCCGAATTAATGGAGGGGTACTTATTTTAATGATTGGTAAAATCTTGAAGATTACAAAGCCGATATTAATCACACTTGTTGGTATTCTATTGGCAAATAATTTTAATATTTTTTCATATTTTACATTCATTCCAAGTGAGTATTCCTTTGAAATTTGCATTACTGCATATTTTACTATTCTAGAAATTGTATGTGAAAATATTTTTGAAATATTTAACGCAAACTTCCGTTCAGAATTGTCCGTTGTTTTTTCATTGCCAGGAACTGCTAATTCTTTGTCAACTATTCCAGTGGTTATTTTTAATGATTTAGATCTGGCTGAATTGAATATTACAATAAACCTCAACGGAAAAAAGAAACACTTTGAGCAGTCTAAAATTGTAATACCTAATATAACTTTTGCCACATTGCAGGCTAATGTAAAAAGCCACGAAACAAGCACTGACAGAGAAGGGAATTACATCATACATCTATCAGAGCTTTTTGGAAATATCAATCAAAGGGTTTCCCTTTCATTTACCTATAGAGTAACATTAGTGCAAGAACAGGTAGATGTGAATAAGGAGATTGAGCTACATCCGGATTTTGTAAATTCATCCTTTTTTAAAATCAATCCCTTTGTTACATACAAATGCAACTATACTAAAATACAAGCGAAAGGATAGATTATGTCTACTACAAGATGGACCGATACTGCAACAGATGATTTAAATACTGCAGTGGATTTATTAATTGATACTGTAGCTAATGATGAAAGGGTCTCCACGCTTACATGGGATAATTGGCAATTATCAAAAGCCTATGACAAAACCCAAACGATGATACTGAATGGTAGAAATATTAAGTATAACTTTATAAACTATTCTTACGACCAAATTTCATCAGGAACACGGCCAGTAGAGGATAGAACAGTAAAAAAATCCGGATTCATCATTGCTTATCACAACGGTATCTCTATAAACTATATTATAGACCGTAACTCAAATGCTCAGAAAATGTTGAGAAAGTTACTATCCTATACTGGAAAGAATGAAGTAGAAAAAAATACTTATGATTTTTCAACAGACTTTTTTGTTTGGTTGATAAGTAAAGTTTTTAATTCTGATAATATAATTGAATCAGACAATGATAACCTATCTAATCTACAATTGGAGTCCATAAAGGGTTTTCGTGGTAATACAGAAGATTCCCAAACTAAGGTATCTGCAGATGGCGAATCAGTAATAAATATCATTAGCACCTTGTCATTTTTGTTAGAAAGCAGTCGCTTAAATCAAATAAAGCTAGATTTAAGCTATGCAGACCATGAAAACATTAGCCTTCTTTTAAATAAAGGTGTTGTTGCTGTTGATTCAAAATCATATCAAGGCTCTTTTGAATCGGAAGATGAAACTACAAGAATTGCCAAACTCTACTTGTTAATATACCTTGAGTTATTACCGATTTTAGAACAAGCATATCAAAGCGATATCATCAATGATATGTGGGGCCAGCAAGAATACATAAACTTCATGAATAATGTAGCCACAAAACTCACGGATAAGATACAAAAGAAAATATCTTCTATAAATGAACCCTAAACAATTCCGTTTTCCTTTAAAGCTGCGAGAACCAATGATTCCCGCAGCTTTTTATTAATCTGCCAGCCCCTGGCACCGCAGCGCCCCATCCTTATCCGGTTAAAACTCCCCTATGTACTGTTCGCCCTCCGGCGCCACATACATGGCGCATTCCAGTGGATGCCCGGCCCGTGGCTCAAAATAATAGTCCTTACCATCAATTACGTGCCAGTTGGTCAAAGCGTATCCATCCGGGTTAAAATAATACTTGTGATGGTTTATAATCTGCCAGCACTCTTTGTAGTACTCTGTGGTGCTGTATGCATACCACCAGCCATTACTATCATGGTGCCATCCTATCTCATACTCCGGCTGCTCCACCAGTGACCAGTCAGGACGTCCATAACCATCAATACGGCTGTTATCCAAACTGTACTCTTTACAGCATACCGCACCACCATTGGCAATCACCTCGCTGCCATCACTGGTGTTGCCCTCGATGGTCCTTACCTTGGTCATAGTAACCTCATCGACAATGCCTGTATGGCAGATACGCTGGGAGTTTCTAAAAAATATCTGGTCCCCCGGCTGCGGGCTATTCTTGTGATACTGCCCCTTGGTCTTATAATACTGAGCCGATGTAGGGGTATAGGCCGAAAAACCACCACCCAGAAGCTGCTGCGCCGCTACCCGGCCAAAAGCCTGCACAAAGCACCAGTCCACAAACATATCGCACCACGGCTGCCCTTGGAGGGATGGATACAGGTCCCTGGCATACTTGGTATAATTATTGCTACCGGCATTGGCGGTCTTGCTGTCAAGCTGGCTGTTACTGCGTTTCTCCAGATATCCAATCTCCTGGCGGGCAATGGATAAAACCTTGTCTATTGATTTCATAGTGTTTTCCTCCAATCAAAAGATAAGGCCCGGGACTATTCCCAGGCCATGAAAAGTTGTGACGTCACAAGTTGCGATATCGCAACTACTCCTTTTCGTCGTCTACTCCATTATTGTTACGGTCACTTGGGCCGCCTACACCGCTCTGGTGCTTACCCGGATGCGGCGTGTCTGTTGGTGCATCATACAGGTATGGGGTGGGCCGTTTTTCCTGCAGGTCTGGCCCCTCTGCCAGGTATCCCCCATTTCCCGGAATATGCGCTGCATGTTTTCCTGTTGATTCTGCCATAATATGTACCTCTCTTTCCTTTTTTGGGTTGATAAGTTTACCGCCATTACCCTGGCGGCCGGGAGATATACGGACCACCTCCTTTTATGTCCTGCTGCCTCCCTGATAATCTGTATTGTCAATCTTATCCTTCAATACCGCGATATATTTACGCAGCCATTCCGGCACATTGGCACCCATACGACCGGCATTCTCGATGATGGACAACAACTCATTGAGTAAGTACCAGACCGCCACCAGGAGCCCGAAGAAGGCCTTGACGGATATCTGCATCCCAAGCTCTGCCGACACAAAAACAATCACATAATCAACCACCATAGCCGCGGCAATTACGCACAGGTATCCCACCTTTTTAATGATACCCTTAGCCCCTTTTCTGGAGCTCCATCCATAGCTGGCATCACCCGGATGGTCTATGGCCTCATTTTTACTGGCCAGCATCCCGGTTATGTAATCTAACACCATGGTACCCATTAGGATGCACAGCACCGGATACAAGATTCCTAGCTTCGCACTCAAAAAGGCACCAGCTGCTGCCAGTGCCCCCTGTACTGTAATTACATATTCTCTTTTCATTTTCATTAATCTCACCTTTCTATAATATTTTATAATACGGCCGCTCCTCGCCCCACCACCAATACCGTAACCAGTCATCCAGCACGATTCCGGCCAGGCTTACCGGCATCCAAAGCAGGCAGTATTGCGGACATACCTGACCAAGGATATTGCCCGGCAGGCTGCTGTAATCCCACACGTTCCATCCCAGCCACAGGTTGACCACACAGCCGGTCGCAAACTCCAACACTGTCACAATGCAGGCTCCAATAATCACCTGCTGGCACAGGGGCATATCCCAGGGCAATACCTCGTTAATCAGCCCCAGAGCGACAAAACAGATGCCACCCAGGATAAACATAGTCCAGTGGCTATGTCCCCGCCAAATGGCTTCCAGGCTTATGTATATCAGTCCTCCAACGGCCCACAATATGACATACTTATCGTTCCGTCTGTGCCCCATCCGTGCTCACTCCCATCTGTCCGGCTATCTGTGTCAGATACGTCTTAAGCACCTCGCTCTGGTACTCTTCCGGCACATCCGCACCATAAAAGATTTCCTGGACCTCCTCAGCGGTCTGGCAGCCAGCAATCCACATGTTAAGTGCATTGCAATAGGTGGTGTGATATGATACGTGCCACATGGCCGCCTGGATGATCGTCTGCATGTCTGCCGCCGTGTAATACCGGCAGGGTTGCCCATCGGCATGATACTCAATCTGTGCCTGACCGGCGCTGACCTGGATCTGCTTGCCAAACAGGTTAAGCTGGTCCTCGATGGTCAGCGCATAGTGTTCCACGCTGCCATCAGCCAGCGTTACATTGATTCCGGCATAAATAAGCCTCTCGCACTCCGCTGCCACCTCCCTGCGCTTGCCTGCCTGCAGTTCCTCCAGGGTCGGGATGTATGGCTCCGGAGGTTCCCCTGGGCCTTCCGGCGTTTCAGGTGCCTGATACACGCTGCCATCGTTTGAGAGATACACGGTCTGGCCATCGTCCCGATATACCGTATCATAGCCGGTCAGGGTGGTTGCCTCCGTGCCAGCCTCGGTGTAGATGGTGATGTCTCCCCAAGTGATAGGGACTGTGCCTGCAAACTCAATCTGCATGACACTGGATGATACTGGCTGGATGCTTTTGATCTCATACAGCTGTTCTTCCTTTCCAATTCTTATTTTTTCCATTGAATTACCTTCTTTCTTATTTTTGTGTATCATAAAGGGGACCTTGCGGTCCCCTAAACTACAGTTTCTATTAACGCGTTCTCATTGTTTTTCGTTTAACTCCATTAACAACGATTAAGCATAAAGCTGATGACACAAATACCATAAATAAGTATATTAGAACTATAATAGTATTCTTAATTTTTAAATTATACTGATTTATAATGTGTTTTATAATTGTTGCACAGTATGTCTGATTAAGAAAAATAGCTAAACTAAGATTTTCCAGTTTCGCCTTACCCCTCAAAAAATTAATATCTCTGGTTACCGTCACATTGCTAAAAGTTAGAGTTATAGAAGCTGCAATAATAAAAAATATCACAAAATATCCTTGCTCTGACAAATTCATACAGGAATACAGGAAAGTTACTGCATATCCCGCGATCTCTAATATGGACAATACTGTCTTTACTTTAGGTGTTAACTTTTTCCCTCTGATCACTTGACAAACTTCAAAGCAGATACTGCCTAATGCAATCCCCATTCCAACTCTCAATGTACCTTTGTACATAATTCCGCACCACATCTCAATGCCTCTCATGCTTTCAGTCGTAAGCGACATCCATCCCGCACAAAAAAGAACAAATACCGGAGAAAGCACATGCACAAACAAATCATATTTCGTTCTGATAACAGGGTATAAAATCAGCAGGGAAATAAACATTGACGATAAATACCATGCCGGTACATTTAATTTCAAGCTATAGAGCCCGGTCATGTTAAGCATAAACAAATCACTGAAAGAAAAAAATACAATCCTTACCTTATCAAATAGCGAGTTTGAATTCCAAAGGAGATATAAGAACAACGATATAACAAATGAAAAAAGGTGGTATGGAAAAATCTTAATGTATTTTCTCCCAACATAATAAGCCGTTTCTTTTCCTATTTCAAATGATTTTTCTTCCAGTCTTTTCTTTACAGACTGCGCCATTAAAAACCCTGTCACTACAGAAAAAAATTCAACACCAATAGCCCCTTGTGCGAAAAGGCTGATTTTATTAGATATTTGTAAAGGATATACCTCTGCAATATGAAAAAGAGCTATTACAACTGCAAAAAGAACCCGTAATATATCAATAGTCGAATTTCGTCTGTTGCCACAACTTTCCATAAACACCTCCAAGTTATTTATCATCTGTAATATTTTATTATAGCAAATATATTACTCCCTGCCAAGATTCAATTACCATTCCTGGTTACCACAGCTTCAGTATTTTAAGATTATTATTGGCTGTAGCCGTCCTGTTATGGTTTACGTACACGCTCCCGATATAGGTACCGCCAGATGGTAAATAATAAATATTGGTACCGATTACCCCCCTGACACCAGTATTATCGCCTCGATCTGTCTGCTGCTCACCGCCCCCCGGAACTTCCATATTTAAGGAAATACCGCTGGCACCATTCGGTGCGAGTACTGAATGTTTTACTATATATAGTCCCGGCGAAAGCCACAAATTGAATGCGGTAGTCCAGGTTATGGGAGATATCACAAAATTATTGCTGTACTCGGTAAGTGTTATCTTCGGGTTCTTATCGGTATTGAGCACAGTATAAAGGTCCATTAGCACCTTGCCCTGGGCAGCCGACAGCGGCAATTTTGCGTTGTTAGTCACGCAGTTATTCACTATCTGGCCAATCAAACAAACACCGGTCATCCAGTTCTTGGTATCACTGAAAAACTTTTTGACTTTCCCAAGAAAAGTCTTTGTACTTTCGCCAGCCTCTGGGACCGGGAATTCCGTGGTTATGTCATCCAGTGTCTTCACTGTCATCCCGGATATATCCCCGCCTGAGGATTCTGCCTTCTTTTTCAGCGCCGCGTCTATCAAATCTGCATTGTCATTGAAATCCAGTATGTCAATCGGATCCGTTTCCTCTGGTTTCTTCAAATTATAATTCGGTGTTAACTGCATACCCTATGCCTCCTTTAATGTTCTTATTTCGCTCCATGTCATGGGCCTCATCTGTCCCCAGGTATATGGCTTGACTTCTCTCCAGATGGTATATCGGTACTCAAACCGGTACGCCAGATGCGCCGGCTTAATGTCCTCCAGCATTGTCATAAAGGCCTGCATATTGCGTGGGATACCTTTGATTCCAACAAAGCGGATAACAAAAAGGTGATTGGGGTTGTCCTCAATCACCTTTACTTCACCGCCGGAAAATGCCACCGCGGTGTCCTCTATCATCTTCCTGGTCGTGGTTCCCTGTCCGCGGAGCTTCGCCATCAGAATCTCCCGGCGCTGCTCATAGGTCAGAGACATGTTTGTGGCCACACCAAACATCTGCTCCCATCTGGACATCCCCCAGGTGGCTGTCACTGTTCAATCAGCTCTTCCAGGTCATGCTGCAGCTGCCCTACCTCATACCCCTGTGTCCGATATATCTCCGCCATCTCCCTAATCCTTGCCAGGAAGGGTGGCGCATATCTCGCCAGATCCACAAAATATTCCTCTGGTATACTGCTGCTTGAGCCTTCCTGGGAATACTGGCTACGGCCGTATAATGTCTTTCCATACATGCTTTACACCCCCTTCAGGTCATTCCAGGTCAGTGCCTTTTTTTTTAGATAGACACTGTCATGATTATGGGATTTGGCCGCTGCATCCGTGATGCCATATGCGGCCAGGGTGGTTGGATTTGTGCCGGCTGTGACATGGCCTTGGGCGTTGACTGTGACACTCCGGTAGGTTCCGGCTGTTACTCCGCTGCTTGGATGCGTATAACTTGCGCTCGGCGGATCCGCCCAAACCCCATCCCCGCGCAGGAACTGTTCCTGTTTTCCCGCAGCCGGTGCCGGGATCAGACCGCGTACACCAGCTGCGGAGGCCGTTGCCCCTTTCATGTCACTGTAGATCGTGTTATTGTCCGCTCCCCAGGCCGCAGTCCCATCAGCACTCCATCTTAGTATCTGTCCACTAGTACCACCGGAAGGGATATGCTTATTCCCTGCCGTGGTGGGATGCACATACTTATTTGCCCCCTCTGCAATCCCGGCCAGCTTATCAAGCATGGCCTGGGTAATCTTATCTATCACTGTCTTATTACCATGCTCATGGCGCTTGTTATAGGCATCTGTCCAGTTGTTCAGCAAAATCTCTGTCAGCTTGTCCAGCACGCTCTTGTTTCCATGGGTGTGCTTCTTACTGCTCACATCAGCAAGTTCTGCTCTCTCCTCATCCGTATAATCATTGCTGGAGAGCTGTTTTCCGGCAATCTTATCAACCTTCCCTCCCAGGGCGGTCATGATAGTGGCTGCAAAATTGGGGTCATTGCCCAGGGCGTCCGCAATCTCCCGGAAGGTATCCAATGTATCCGGCGCCGCACCGATTAAATCCTCAATCTTTTTCAGGACTTCCACTTTGGTGTATACCTGGTCTTTGGTATAACGGTTGCCCAGTTCCCGGTTTACGTCATCGGCGTTGGCCTTTTTCTCCTCCAGTACAGTATCTGCGGCCCGTAAGGACTGTATTTCCAGGTTTACAGCGTCCGTATGCCCATCAATATTCTCCTGCAGTACCCTTTCCGCGGCCTGTGCCCGGTTTGATTCAGTATTGATTGCGTCTGCATTTGCTTTCTCTGCGGCCTTCGCCCTGTCAGACTCAGCCTTAATAGCCACGCGGTTTACCTGCTCAGCCTCCTGGGCCCTTTCTGCCTCAGTATTAATACGGCCGTCCAGCCGGTTCTCTTCCCGCGCCGCACGGTTAGACTCCGCCTGCAGGTCATTTGCCAGTTTCTGTTCGGCATCTAACGCACGGCTCTCTTCCGTATTCAATGCTTCCTGCGTGGCCACAATGCTGTCCTGTACCCGGTTGATGTCGTCCCCCTCCACAATGTCCCCATCCGTCTCATAGCTGATGTAGGCCACCGGTACATCCGCATACACCCGGACTATCCGTTTCCAGGGCGCCAGGCTGGGTGTGGACAGGGTATATGTTTCCAGACGCTCCCCTGTCAATTTCGGACCGGTGAACACAGCGAAGGTGGCCTCGTTGATGTTGTCGTGCTGCAGCTCCGACTCATACACACCATTGGTAAGGTGGATTTCCTCCTCCACGACATAGGTATTCCCATCAACCTTGTTCAGCTTCTCGTAGAACGTACTCACCTGCATCACATCACCTCCAATGTGACCGTGCCGGTCACTGCAATCTCTTCTTCCGTCAGGGCCATGTTGCCGGATACTCCGTTAAGCAGCAGTCCCGAGTAATCCTCCACGCCCTCGGTCCCCAGCAGCAGGTTTCCGACCCTGGCCAGGCTTACATAGGACAGGTCCAGGGCCTCCTTGTGCAGGTACTCAGTCAGTGCAGCCTGGAATGCATTCTGGACGACACCCAGGTTCATTCCCGTCTGAAGCTTAATGCCGGCTGATACATTGACTGCCTTTTCCACAACAGATGCCACGGTCACATCCGCGCCGATGGGGCGCAGCTCCTCGATATGCTCCCGTACCATCTTTAGTATGCCGGTACCTGCAGCCGACATGTTGGAATCCGCTATAATGACCTTGACTGTCCCCGGTCCGTTGGCCAGTGGAAAGACTTTGGCCGCGCCTACGCCCTCACACTCCATGGCCCAGTTATAATAATCATACCGGTTGCCACTGGTAGAAGGTTTCTGGACCTTTGTCAGATACCGCTCCAGCAGAGCTTCCGTGGGTTCCTCATCGCTCCCGTCCACGATAATTCCCGTCAGTTCTGCCTTTGTGAGCCCCTGGATGTAATCAATGGGGACCAAGGTTCCCAGTTCCCTGCTCCCGGCAGCGCCTGCTGTCTCGCATTCCATGCGGTAAGAACCTTCCTCCATACGGTCTATGGCGACATAATTTAAGGTCCCCAGGGAGAACCGGGAACCTATCTCTATATCAATGTTAAATTCACCTTTCAAAACAGCCTTGGTCGCCGGATGCGGGGTTATATCCCATTCTGCACAACGTCTGATTAGATACTCACGGGTTGCTGTACCGGCGAACATCTGGTCCAAGGTCCAGTCAATCCCTATGTATGCTTTCTGCAGTTCAACCGCGGCAGGCGCAAGGGCCGTATATATGGGGGAACTCTGCCTTGTATCCATTCCCGGGCTGAGATCCTTTACCCTCTGGAGCATCCTGTCAAGGATGACCTCATATGTGGTATCTTCATACACTACACATTCACCTCCCTGGTTGCACCAATATCCCCGTACTGGGTATGGACCGTAAACGTCACGGAAAGTTTCCGGCCGGACCCTTCAAAGGAAAATGCCTCGACGCCTTGTATCCGGTCATCCTGCATCAATGCCTCCTTTATACGCTTCTTTATCTTTGATTTGACCAGCTCCATGGGTTTTCCAAATAGGTCCTTCAATTCCACTCCATAATTCCAGTCATATATGAGCCAATCATACCTCTCTGTGTTAAGGATACAATATATGGCCTGTCTAACCGCATCCTTCCCATCCACATAGCCGGCCAATGTGTCCTCATGCATCTGGAACGCCTTTGAAGGAATCTGATGAACCTCAAAATCAGATTCCAGGATATCTCCCGTCTTCGGCAGCATCTCAAACACCTCCTTATCAATACCGGTCCACCACAAGATACTGCTGCGCCCCTCGTTTCTGTACCAATATAACCGCCTCCCCGCCTTTCAGGGCATTCTTCACCGTGACCGCGACATCACCCACTCCCGGAATTGACATCTGTTCCACATGGTCCGTCAGGTACCGCGGTATGAGCAGCTGGCCGGCTGTGGCGGTTATCTTCTGGTCTATCTGCACTGCCACCGGAGACGTCCCTGTCACAGTCCCTGTGAGTACGCTGCACGGTTTTGCCGCCTCCTCTGCCTGCTGTGAAATGTTCCTTAAGTTTTCAATCCAATCACTATCCACTTATTCCAGCTCCTTTCAATGTTAGGTCCATGGTATGAACCCCCTTATCAATCGAATGTGTGACGGCTTCCACCAGCAGATAGTTTCTAAGCTGCATGTCCTTCACATCCAGGAACACAGGTATTAGGCATCCGGCCCGTACCTTGATATCCCCAAATGCTTTCTTGATAGATAAGCTTTTGGATGGACGGTTGTACAGGCCCAGATACGTCTCCGCTACCTTCTGGCCGTCCACCCCCTTGTCCAGGGACTCGCTCATCTGCAGGACCCCCCACTTGTTGATATTCTCCGTGTGTTTGGTCATAAATACATCACGCTTCTTTGTATCATCGTTATCGCGGAAAAGCTTGATTTGGTTGTAGGTATCCTTATCAATACTCACCGTGAAGTCATAGTCCTGGGCCGTCTCGTCATCAATCATCACATTGAGCTTCATATCCTCTACGTTCCTGAGAGTAAGTTTCCCGACATCGTCATACAGCACGAACATCTTCCCTGTTGCCATCATGGTCAGGTCCAGGGCATTCAGGATAATATCAAACAATGCCGTATCCGGTTCATTCCGGGAAGGTATCGGGTAGCCGGTATCCTCCAGTGTACCTGTCTGCAGATTGAAGTCCCCGGCAATCATCTGGATGACCTCACCTGCTGTCTTATTCTCATAATTGTAGCTGTCCTTGTTCTTAAGGTACCGGAGCTGGTCATAGGCCGTAACCTTGACTTCTCCATCTCTGCTCCAGCTCCGCTCAAAGATGAATCCGAAGAATACCGGTTTCCCGTTCACGTCCAACCGGACGGCGTTCCCCTCTTCGATTTTTAATTTTCCATCTGATAGGATGGAGAAGGAGCATTTTCCCGGCTGCCCCTTGCGTTGGGTCTCCCAGGTTATGTTCCCTTTCACTGCCGGTTCATAGACGGTCTGCCCGTTTTGTATATATACATGCACATTCATTATCTTAACTCCTTATGGCATCACCAGCACCAGGCCAGGGTGGATTAAGTTGGGGTTGCTAATCTTATCCCGGTTTAAATCATGAATCTCCTTCCACCGGCTCCCATCCCCCAGCTGCTTCTTTGCAATGTTCCACAGGCAGTCACCCGATTTTACGGTATATGTTTTTGCCTGCGGCTGCTCTGCCGGGCGTTCCGGTTCTGGGGATGCCGCTGCCGGTATCGGCTGTTCTGGGACTATGGCAAAGTTCATGATTTTCGTCCCATAATGCCTGGCTTCCTTCATGGTGATGGATACCACCAAATCCAGTCCCTCTTTCACATCATCCGACACCTTGTAGTCCTCCAAGGTCACATCCATGTTGGTGTCGAAGGAATCACGGATGACAATGAATTCAAAGGTATCACCGTTCTCCTTAAGGTCCTGTAAGCGGCTGATGAACTCCTCCGCATCTTCCACACTCCCGTCCCACATGGCACATGGATAGTCCATCTGGGGCAGGACCACGTCAATGCTGATTTCCGCCAGGCCCGGGGGACGGGTTATATTTATTTCCTCTCCGTTAATAAGAGTGGCTGTCTCATTCTGGCCGGGATACTTGATTGGGATTTTCTGCGGCGGAATGGGAAGGAGCATGTCGTCTATGTATACCTCGTATGCCATCAGATATGCCCTCCTTCTGCGGCAGATGCCAGGAACTCACTGGTGAACATGGACAGCGCCCGGCCCATGTCGTCGAAATCAGTCTTTTTGGTCAGTGTGTTGTTATTCTTGACATCCACCTTGAGTTCAGCCAGGGTGAAACGGTTGATTACTTCCTGCTCGGCGGCGTCACGCATGTATTTGAGGTCCTCGTCTAGGACATCCATGGAGTCGGCCATTTTAGCGGTGTTTCCTGCCGTATTGCCAGTGTTTGCTGCTATCATTGCTGCATTATCATTTTCAGAGGCCTGATTCGCTGCATCTGCCCGCGCTGCAGTAATTTCCGCCTCCCGTTTCAATCTGGCCTCATCTGCGGCTCTCTCCTGTCTCCCATAGTCCTGTTCCCTGGCTCTTCTTGCTCTATCATTTTCGGCCTTCTTGGCAGCCAAGTCCGCCGCTCTCTGCTTTTGGTTGACCTGTTCTTCTATTGCTGCCGCTGTTCCAAATTCCACATGCTCGATTACCTCAAACGATGTACCTGCAATATTATTGGCAGCATTGATGAGTTTATTTATATAATCAATTGCACCATTTACAAAATTCTGCAGAATCGTAAGTCCCTTCACTTTTAGGTTGCCCAGTGTATTTAATACATTCACTTTGAATGATTCGAACCCGTAAGCCATATCATCAATCTTATTCATTATCATCATCCTCGCATAGCTAAAACCTAGTTTTAAATTGTCCCACGCAGTCAATACGCCATTTACGCAGATAAGCCAGGCCACTCTCAGTCCGCCGACTGACTGTACCCATTTATAAATTGCAGCCACTACCACTCCAATCGCGATTGCCACGGCCAGGATAATCCATGTGACCGGATTTGCCAGCAGGGTTGTCAGGGAGCCGTTAGCAATCTGTATTGCAAGATTCATTATCCCAAAAGCTGCTGCTGCATAAAAAATTGCTGCTGCAACTCCGTAAAATATCGGTCCTATCGTGTCCCAATGCTCATTGATAAAAGATGCCCCCTGGCCAATAGCCTGAATGATTGGCCAGAACGTTTGCAGCAATGTATTTTGTACAGTTGTAATTACCTGTCCGAATGTCATGGGCATTGAGTTGAATTTTTCATTTGTCTCCTGTGCCATATTCAGGAGGGAAGCTTTCACCACCTGGGCTGATACAGCGCCCTTCTCTGCATATTTCTTAATCGATCCTTCTGCCCATCCCATGTTCTGCTCTATGGTCCTGGCGATTCCCGGGGCTGCATCAAGGATGGAATTTAATTCCTCACCCCTTAGTGCACCCGCTGCCATTGCTTGGGACAGCTGCACCATAGCATTAGACTGTTCCTGCGCTGATGCACCGCCAATGACAAACTGCTTATTGACTTGTTCCATGAAGGCGATCAGTTCATCATTCGTCTCAAATGCATTCCCTGCATTCAATCCCATCTTTGCAATTGCTCCCGCCGTATCCATAATTGGCGCTCTTGCTCTCTGGGCAGATGCAAAAATCTTCTGCGTCAACCGATCTGTGGATTGTAGCCCATCATTCATAAGATTCAGCCTGGCTGTCGTCTGTGTGACACTATCTGAAAGAGCGATAACCTTCTGCACGCTGAATGCAGCAGCCATGCTCATCGCAATTCCCTTTATCTTTGACTCAAGTCCAGATGTTGCTCCTACTCCTTTATTGACTGATCGATTAAACTGATCCTGCGCGGTCAGATTGTCACGGATGTTCCTCTCAGCTGAATCCAGAAGGATATTCAGTCTCTGGTAACCAGCATTGACACCCGTAATATCCATACGGGCTACCGCTTGACTTACTTCAGTCTGAGCAGCCTCAATCTGCACCAGTTTTCCTCTCATGGATTCCAATTCACTGTTCGTCCGTTCTGTCCTCAGATTTATGGGGATATTGCTAAGCTGCTTTATCTTATTCTGCAGACCCTGCATCCGGTTTGATGTTGCCGCCACATCATTCAGCATCCCTGGCGGTATGACCTTCATCCTCCTCGCCTGCGCAGAAATTGCCTGCTGTGTCTGATATAACTGCTGTGCCATCTGGTCTGCCGCCTGAAATTCAGCTAAAAAACGGCCTGCGCCTGTATTCATAAAAACAGGCTGCGTAGCCACGCTGTCCCATTTCGGTGGTTCCGGAGGCGGAGGGGGCGGGGTGTTCTGGGCACGCTCCAGTTCTTCCCTGTATAGGGCTACATCGGCAGATGCCTGGACGATCTCCTGCCTCGCTGCATTCCAAGCAGCTGTATCCGCCCCTTGATTTACGGCTGCCTGCGTTGTTTCACATGTCGTCAACATAGCCGACATAGCTCTCGTGATACTATCTAAAGTTGCTGTCATTCGATCCTGCATCTGGATAGATGTCTGTATCCCTGCCAAAAGTCGCGCTCCTTTCCCGAAGGCCTGAGAACCTATCGTTTCCTTCCTTTTCCTCTTCTCAGTCTTTGTGCTTCCTTCTTATCCTTTTCCAATTTTTTTTGCACCGCTGCTATCACATAGGCCTGTTCCTGGATATCCAACCCCAGGAACTCATGCGGCCATTTGTGGAGTTTATGGAGGCAATAGTAGGCTACATTCGCCTCCATATCGCCCCCTTCAATTAGTTTTTTGCTTCATCCACCTTTTCCTGGAAAGGCTGGTCAAACCCGTGATAAGCCTGCACCTGACTCATAAAAGAGTTGTACTCCCCCGGATCATCAATCATCTCTACGATCAACTGCTCTGCACCCATGACGCCGTAAGAGTCCTGCAGCTCCTTGTCATTCAGGTTTGGGTATACTACGCATGCAGCTGCCATTTTGGCCAGATAACGGTTGGCGTTAAACTTTGGCCGGAACATCCCTGGCTTGCCGGTCACCTGCACATCCACGGTGCAGTCATCGCGTAACGCATTATCTTCTTTAGTCGTCAGTGGCCGGATTTCCCATAACAACGGCTTACCATTGTCATCCAAAAATGATGTCGTTGCTGCAATCTTTAAATTCGCCTTAGTTTTCTTATTCTTTTTCAAAAACCTGCTTAAATCTCCCATATTCTTTTATCCTCTCTTTCTTACTGCATTCCCTGCAGGTGGCTGAACTGTTCCGGCATCTCCCAATCCTCGAAGGTAAAATCAAGGTCCTCGTCCAGATACTCCGCATCTGCATCAAACTTGGCCAAAATGCCGCCATCCACATTACAATCCTTCAGGATGATGGTCTGCCGTCCCACACTGGAAGTCGGGTCCTCGTTGGTTATCTGGATATCAAAGTACACATCCTGGCCGGTTTCTTTGTAGCGGTACAGCAGTTCCCGGAAAATACTGGTATTGTAGTGGAAGGTCGCGGAACCGCTACCTTTCCATCCAGTCGTCTTATTTCCTTTCCCGGTCCTCCCCAGAATGGGGATTTCAGACTTTGTTTTCTCTATGCTGGCCTCCAGGTTGATGGCCTGCATAAAATTATAGCGGTTCCCCTCAATTGTGATGAAGCACTCCGCCAGGGATGCGCTCACGGCATCTTTTGCGTTCATTGACTGCATAAATGTATCTCCTTTCTTATCTGGTAATCTTCCCCTCCCTATGGTACAATCGCCTTTAGCTTTATGAGGATGGCTACATCGATAATGTTTCTGACAATGTTATATCCTCACATGTCAGTATTGTCCCTGTTATCCCCATCACCTTTGATATTACTGACGCCGGAATCGAATACATGCGTTCCCATAGGGAAGCTAATAGTTAATACTTGCACCTGCCGCAGCTTATCAAAGAAACATTCTGAAAGGTATGGGGCCAAATCCATGCCTTTCAGGGTCCTTAATTTTTCTAATAGCAAATCACAGAATTCTTCCTTCTGCTTCTTTCTGGCAGCTCAGGGTTAATCGAACTGGCCAATTCAACCAAATCTATCATTGCCCCATGCCCCTTTCTCAGCTGACCACCACTGTCATATATAACTGCGACATACAGTTAATCGGCGTCACCGGGCAATTCACCACAACAGACCGTTTGCTATTCCCGCGCTCTACCGTGATTTCTTTGGACTCCACATCCTCAATCGCCCGCAGCCTTGCCAGCTCCTTATTGTAGGTCACGATGTCATTCCAGAGGCTCACCCGGCCCGCGTCATCATTTGGCATGATGCCCAGATACTTTGTATTGAACATGGATGCGATATCATTGCCAATCTGGTCCAGGACACGCACTGTCTGGTTGCTCGAAAAGTCCTCGCCTTTTTCCTCCGTGAAGGTTGTCAATGCGTTAATATCCATCAGGACTCGCACATCGTCGCCTACGCGATGGAACATGAATTTTCCCGAACGGACAGCCCTCGCAAGCTGTTCCTGTGTGTAATCCACATCCACCGTGAGTTCACCGTCGTATACGCGGTTCTCGTTGGTCTTATTAACCGCACAGGCAGCCTGCCCCCCGCAGGTCCAGTACACAAGCCCCTGCTCCTGCTCTGCCGCCTTGTTCTCCACAGATATGATTCCCTCATAGTCTGCATCGGCCTTCCGGTACATCACTGTTTGGAACTTCACGCCGGCCTCGTCACGCATCCGCCTCGTATACTCTACAAATACGGCCTTGACCGCATCATCCATGGATGGGCAGCATAATGTCTGGAACGTATGGGACTCCATCCTGGCCAAGAACTGCGCATAGTCCTCTCCGGTCACCGTTTCCCCATTCGTCCCACCAGTAAATGGGATTCCAGCTGTTGCTGCCAAAGCCGCATCCTTCTTGAACACAACGTACAGATTGTCCTTAAGCTCTGCCGCTGTTGCTACGGTCTGACGGTCCACCTCCTTTTTATCCAGCATGGTCTTCACATCAAACCTCGTGCTGTCGTCCACATTGGCGCTGATGACCAGCATCAGGTCTTTACCTCGTACACCACTGTATTTCGCCTGACCATAATCACAGGCAGCCTTAACTCCTCCATTGAGCCGGTAAAAGATACCTTTGGTCAGGTTCCTGAACAGCTCCCTGACCTGCCACATCTGCGGCGCATCTGCCGGATAGCCGAATATTTCCTGGCACCGCTCCTGGTAATCCTGGGCTGTCACAATGAAAGCCTCCTTTTCCGGTCCCCAGCCGAACTCCAGAGGGACTGCCGCCGTCCCGCGTTCTGAAAGTACCGCCACACCGCTGGCAGCACTCACAAAATTGATATAAGCCCCGGGAAGTATTTTATTCTGAGCCGTAAAGCTTCCGCCTCCTAACATCTATTTCACCTTTCCTTTCATGAATTTATCTATTACCGCATCCGCTTCTTTCAACGAATACTTCCTGCCATCCTCCAGCAGGGCACTCACCAGGTCCTTCTTTCCCCGGTAGCACTCCGCTTTCAGTAGCTCCTGTTTTAAAAATGTTGCTTCTCCCTGTTTTGTTTCTTTCAATTCCCAGACCTCCTTAACTGTGTGCTGGTCTCCAGCCCCTCCATTGATGCCTCCCGGGGCTCCGGTTTCTTGACGAACATATTGTAGCTGACAAAGAAGGTGAGCACACCATCCTCTGCCCTGTGACTGCGGCCGGTCCCCCGCAGCAGGCTGCCATCCCCCAATGTGGTATACTCCAGCCCGTCCATGAGGATGTCCGCCGTCCGGTTCATTTCCCGGGAGGGTTGGGTGGTATTGCCAGGAAGGTACTGGATACACATAGCCGTCTCACGATAATATCTCTGACCAATCATCGGCTTTTCAGACGGCTCCAGGAACCGCACAAAAAAACAAGGCTCCTTAAGGCCCTGTTCTACCGCATCTGTGTAAATTTCATACTCATCACCAAACAGCTCATTCAGCCGCCTGGTGACGGCATCCATGATATCGTTAAGCATCAAATACCTCCCGGAGCTTTGCTTCCAGCTTTTTCTCTATCAGTTTTGGGGCAATATTATTAATCTCCTTTTCCGATATGGCCAGCATGAACTTTCCCGGGACCCAGGCTTTTTTAGCGCTTACACCCAAGGCGGGTATATAGCGGCCGGGCGTTTGTCTGTGGCCATACTCTACATAAGAGGCATATTCTATCGGATTGATAATCTCAATCTGATAGTTATCCCCTATCTTCTGGATATCACCCACCATCCAGCTGCGTCTTAATGTTCCTCCCTGATACCCGGCCCAGTATTTCTGTTTTATGGCGCCATTCTTTGACAGAAAGGTCCTTGACTTCCCATCTGCCCCCTTTATCTTTACCGTTTTCGGTCCATCCAGCTTAGGGGCCTTGCCTACCGGTGTCCTTTGCTTGACTTTTCTCAGCAGGCGGGATGCCAGCTCCTGGATGCATTCCCGGTTGAAGGATTCCCGCTCCTGCTCCAGACGTTCTATCTGCTTTTGCAGCTTCTTTATTTCCCGAAAATCAAAACTTCCACCCTTTGCCATTATGCATACTCCTTCCATATCTCCAGAAGAATCTCCTGATGGGAGGAATATACCGCAGCCTTACCACTCTGGACATAACTCTCGGTCCGGCCCTGCTGGGTTACCTCAATCCGGCTGCCTGGGGGGACCACGAGCTCCGGAGCCAGAAACAACTTGATGGTCTGCGCCACACCTGTAACCGTATCACTGCCGGCCACCGGCGCCGTACTGGAATAAGACAAATGGCAGGCTATACCATCCTGTACAAGGGCCTCCTCCTGCCTCGTAACCTTCGTCATAGGGTCCTTTACGGGCCGCATACCATAAATCCGGCACGTTCCATCATAGGTGGCCTCTATGGCCTTTCTGTGCATCCTCTGAGCCTGCCTGACTGCATCTCCCATCATTCTACCACCCCAGCTTCCTGTACCGGTTCAGCTGTCCCTGGTAATCCTTCAGGATACCGCCTGATAATGCGTCTGCCGCATTGGTGAAACTGGTGGATGTGTCTCCCTCTGATATGGATGAAACCCGGGTCGGCGCATCCCCATCCCCGGGACGCTCATACCGGTACAGGTCCATGGCCATCCGGTATGACGTGCTGGTCAAGCCTGCCGGGACTGCTTTTAAGTTGCAATAGTTCTGGATAGTCTCATCTACGTCCTCCATAAGGAACTGCAGGGCGGCATCCTGTGTTGTGTCACTCTCCGGTATCCCTAACAGCCCCTTCAGCTTCTTCAAGTCCATGGTATCCTCCCTTAGGAAATGGTAGCAATGAATACCTGGTCCGCATATGGGAAGGACGGCATAGCCGTGGCAACTGCCTTAATCCACCGGCCGACCGGATCCACTGTGTCATATGGTACCACCACGATATTCCCCACAGCAGACACATCCACATCCGGATTCTTACGGAGCTCCAGTTCTTCGGCCGTGAGTCCATAGAATGTATCACCCAGTTTCCCATCCGGCATCATGATGAATGCGGATTCCGGGAGGAAGCGCGCGGACGAGTATTTCCCTTTCGCATCCTGCTGGCGGTACTGTTTGTCATAGATGGCAATCTGTGGAAGGCTCTGCTGGGCCAGGAAGGCGTTCAGTTCCGCCCTGGTAAGCACCCGGTCACTGTTCACTCCGTAGATTGCGGCGCGTATCCTGTGGTCCCGTAAGATGCGGTTCAGGTTGGTCTTGGATGTAAGGGCCCGCGTTGGCGTGAACCCGGTGTCTTTTACAATCCGGTCCACAAAGACATCCATATCCTCCAGAATAGTGGGGTCACCGCTCCCCCATGTCTTGTCAGCCTTATGCGTGCTCGGAATTCCATAATCAATGCTTGCCTTGAAGCCGTTCTCATTGATGGACAGCTTTCCAGTTGACAGGGCTTCCATTCTCAGGCACTCGACCCTGGTCTTCACACCCGCCACCAGGTTATCCACGTCACTGTAAATCTTACGGACCATCTCCGCCTCTTCCTGGTCATTTCTGGGGCTTTCAAGGGCAATGATTTCCTTCTCGCCCAGGCGGATTTTCCTCTTGATGAGGGCCAGGTCCTGCATGCTGTAATCAGCGCCTTCTCTGGAGCCCAGTTCCGTCTCGGTGTCAAACGCATGGATGTGGGCGGATACAGGGAGGTCGGATGCCCCTTTAATCATCTTGATTTCCATTGCCTCCGTCTTACGTTCCGGGAAAAGCACCTCACCCATGTAGGCTTCGGTCTGCCTTTCCTTTGTATAGTCAATCAGTTCCTGTGGTGTCAATAACTCTTCTACTCTCGGCATGTTTCAGTCCTCCTTATGCTGTAGGTGTGGCGGCCTTGACCTGCAGGCTCCCGTCCACAAAAAACTTAATGAATGGCATCTTTTCCACCAGCTGGTCCACGGCATCAGCCAGGTATTCCCCCTGCAGCCGCTCCGTGTTGACGGAACCGGCTACCATCAGCGCCCCTGCCTGTGGACCATGTGTGACCTCCGTTGTCGCGAAGAGGATTCCTACCGGCTCTGTGGAGAATGTATAGGTATAGGCCCCGGCGCTGCCTCCGCGGGTCACCTTGACCGCTTTCCCATCCTTGTCCAGCAGGCTGCCTGCCAGTACGAACTTCTTCCCATCTGTGTCCGCTGTCACCCCGGTATCCGCTACCGTGCAGGTGATGTTCTCATAGTGCTCATTCCTCAGAAACTCCGGAGAATTATCGTAGGTCTTTTTTACTAAATACATGTCTTTACCTCTCTTTCCTTATTTTGTTGCCCATGCATCCGCATAGGGATTCTTGACTGATTCCTTGTTCAGGCTCTCCGCCACCGTCTTGGCCCAGCCGCTTTCCGATGTCTCACCGGCCTTCGGTTTATATCCGGGTTTTCCACTGCCCTTTCTGGAGGCTCCAGGGGCAGAATCCTTAAACAAGAACGCCTTGCCTTCCTTCAACGCCTTTACCTGCTCTTCAAGGCCCGTGACCTTCCCGTCGTCCCCCAGGAGCAGCTTGCTTTTATCAACAAGGCCGGACACAAGGTCAACGTCATGGGCGGAATCACCGATTGCAAGCTTGATGGCAGTGGTCAGCTTTAATTCTTTCATATCCGCCTCATGTTTCTCTTTGATGGCCTTATTCTCCGCCTGGAGGTCCGTAATCTGTTTCCGGAGCTCCTCGCTGCTGCCACTGGCCTTCTTCAGTTCCTCCACTTGTTTGTCCCTGGTCTCGATGTCCTTCTCCAGCTGTGCTTTCGTGGTGTTGAGGGCCTCCAGGTCCGCTTTAGGGACGTAGCCCTCCAGCTCCTTCTTTGATTCCTGTTCTGCCTTGGCCGCCAGTTCTTCGCTGATTCCTAATGCAACAAATTCCTCTTTTTTCATGGTCTTTTCCTTTCTTTTCGGTATAAAAATAACACCCAGGATAGTCCCGCATGCTTAACACAATTCGTAACCGGTCCGGTGTATGCTTCTTAATATGGCTCAGCCCAATTCTTTTTCATCCAGATGCTTGCGGTTACTCTCTTCATCCAGCTCGTAGGTTTCCCTGAAGATATCCGGCTTACATGGATATATCTCACCGGCTATACCACGGATAATATAATCCCCCACACTGGCCTCATGTACACCTTCCAGAGTCCGAATCATGAATTTCACATCCGGCGTCCCTGCATTTTCAAACCACGCCATCTTGTTTTTGATAGCCTCGATAATCCATTCAGGGTCATCCTCCTGCTCTGGTCCTCCTGTCCATTGAAATGCCTCAATTACCACTGGTTTCTTTCTGTACTTCATTCTTATTCTCTCTTTCCGTTGCGATATCGCAACAAATAAAATACCACCGGCCATTACTGACTGGTGGTTATCTAATACCATAAAACCGTTTTTTCTTCTGGAGGATTTTCTGACTTAGAAAGCCTTGCAAGTTCATATCTGACATGCGCCGGAGCCATCATCCCAGCCCTGTCGTGTTCCACAACCTCACCATCAGACAGGCGCATCCTCATAAACCCCTTTGGTTCTCCGCCTTCCGGGTAATAATCCGCCGATATATCATCCTGGGTTTTTTTTATGTTTTTCAAGACTACCATAGTATTCCAACACCTCCTTGTTATAATCATATTTCTGTGATGCCAGCTCATGGGCTTGCTGATGCGATATTCCTGGGTTTCTTCTCTTGAGTTCCATTTCCAGCAGCTCATGCTCAATCAGAGTCCTGTCATGCGGCTTAATGTCTTTCCCAATCATGAGCCTTTGCCAGCTCTGGGCAATTGCACAATCCGGGTCAAAGCGTCTCCGGACGCCCGTATCCGGATCGGTTAAGGATTCAGCCTCAAACAGATATTCCTTGATTTTTCGGATGTCTGTCTCACTCTTCCCTAAATTCCCGGCTATCTTCCCGGCATCCGTTGAGAAACCTCGTATCTCGGCATAATACATTTTCGCAAAGTCTTCTGCCTCTTTGCTGAACAGGTCTGTAATCCGGGCTCCTGACTTCATTATATCAGGTTCTATTCCCTTTTCAACAAAAAACTTCCTTTCCCAGTCCTTATACTTTAAATCCGCAGGTACATAATATGTTTCTCCATCCCCATCCCTGGCAGCCCGCTGTTCCCCTTCTGTAAACTCATCGTCAAAGTACGGCACTGTGGTGGACCTGCAGTTGGGATGAAAAGGCGGTGCCGTAACGCCCACCTTGTAATCCTTCATGTCAAAGACCTTGCCGTCCATATCCCTACATATGTCAGAGGTCTGGCCGTCCAGCGTGGCCAGGATTTCATACTTCTCCACTCCCAGCCCCTTCAGGCAGTCCTTTTGGGCCGCTGAAGAGATGGCGGCTGACTCAGTCATGATGAGGCGCCCGGCCTGGCTTCGGCTGACCTCCATTGTCTTTGACAGGCTGTCTATGGCCTTCTGGGGTGAGGCTCCACGGATGATGTTCTGCGTCAGCTCGGTATGCAGGTTCCTGACCAGTTTATCCTTATTGGTCCAGATTCGGCTTGAGAAATCTTCACCGTCCTGTGCCCATGGTCTTTTAATGACGATCTCTATCTTCCTATCATCCAGCCGTGCAAGATTGGTACCCACCCCGGTTCCCTTCGCCGCCTCAAAAGCTGTTCGGTAATACTGTTCCCTATAGGCCTTATGAAGGTAATCCGTCATCCCACCTTCAAACTCCGTTGATAACAGTTCCGCATGCTGCTGCATCTGGAGCTTCATTGCCTCCAGGTAGGATATGTGGCGCCGGGCGGATGCATTCTCCAGTTCCTTCATCCAGCGCTGGTCAACGGCATTTTCCTCGCCGGCTTTTATGTAATCCTCGACCGTCCACTTGAACTCCTCCAGTTCATTCTTCTTAAGCAGCTTTTTAGCGCCCGCATAACTAATATCGTTGTTGTCTGCCAAGCGCTGGTACCAACGCATAATATCCATCTGTATGCTGTTGGTCGCACGTATGTATTGTCTCTGGACATCCTTGTAGTAAGCAGCACTACGTTGGTACTGGTCATCCTCCAGGGAAGCCATGCGTTTTCCCCAATAGTCCTTATTCTTAGCCGTGGAGCTCACCTCCCTTCATTGCTTTTTGTCCCCCTCCGGTCTATAATGTATCTACAGGCACTGGCATGCTCTTAAAAAGTTGGGACTTTAGCTATTTGAATTAGAAAGCGAATAAACAATCTGTTGAACATCCTTTAAAAGTTCTAAAAGTTTATTCGCTTTCTCCAAAGCATCGTCCAAATCCTTTGTATCAATTTCTATCTTAATCTGTTTCTCCATCCCCCTCACCACCTTTCTCTTCCTGCTGCCCTCCCTGCTTAAAGGCTTGCTGGTAGATATCCTCCTTCTGGACATCTTCCTCTTCTTCCCTCTTCAGCTGCTTTTCTTCCTCTTCTGCATTTTCCACCCATGGGTGGTTCTTAAGAATGGTCTTATGGGAGATGATGCCCACGCTCTTCGTAGCAATGTCAGCCAGTTCCGATTCGCTTCGGATAGCTGTCCTGGTCCAGGTCTGTGTTATCTGTTTACACTCAAAACCCAGATGCCGGCAGATTGCACGTACCAGCCGTCCGAAACCAAGCTTAAACTCCGTCTCCATCAGGCCCGCCTTCAGCTCCAAAAGAGAATACAGGTATTTAAGTGCTTCCCCTGAAGTATTGCCGAACTTCTGCGGGTCCGGATCCACACCCATTCCCTGTTCAAAGATTGCTTTCCTGGTAATCTCCAGAAATTTCTCTCTGGCCTCTATCGGAATACTGATAGTCAAGGCCTCCACACCACCGCTCCCTCCAGAGCCGTCAGTCTCAACCTTAATTGCCTTGTATTCTTTCAATTCCGCAATGAAAGACTTAAGGTCCTGGCCCCCATAGTTAGTCAGTATAAATATGATTTCCTGCGTGTCCTCTAGGTCATTTAAAAAGCCGCTGAATACCTTGTCATAGGCATCTGACAGCAGCTTTATATTGGTTAAATCATCTGTGGGAATATTATTGTTATAAAATGGAATGAATGGCACCTCTCCAAAACCATGCTCAAACACATTCGTCTGCTCCACACTCTCATCCGGGGAGCCGGTCAGCTCATACACGTTATACGGCTCCAACCCTGTTTCAGAAATGGAACTGCTTTTCTTTTTATACACATAGCATTTTTCTGCCGTCCAATACTCCCACACATAGACCTTACCGTCAATAACATCCCTGGTTTTATAGTTCCGCAGCACGGCATCCAGCTGGCGGTCCAAGTCCGCGGAATAGACTGGGATAATCTGCTTTGGGTCAATAACCCCATACTTCCACTGCCCGTCATCATCCTTCCAGTAGTGCAGCCACGCCACCTTGCAGTTTGAGGCCTTTATGCATAGGTCCTTGCATACCTTGGCGTATTTATCCCCCAGCAGGTCTGCTATCTGCCTATTCGCCTTTTCATTTCCCACATCAAACAGCGGCGGCGCCGAAAACATATAAGCAGCCTTCTGGTTGACCAGCAGGCCGTGAAAGTTCCGCGGTATCCGGTTATCCGCATTTCTCAGCGGGTCATTGTCCCGGTTCTTCCCTATACCAAAAAGGATATCATTCTTATTCTCATAATACCGTTCTGCCGCCTTGGACTCCCGGACAAAACGTCGGTGCCCTGCGGAATAGCTCCTTATTAG
>ERZ838225.1162-NODE-1162-length-25070-cov-7.962982_pt1 | contig 25070 bp, 20 predicted proteins | sample MGYA00519684_ERZ838225 | MGnify/ENA primary metagenome ERZ838225 (study PRJEB31850, sample SAMEA3708829) | human gut metagenome | biome: human gut; feature: human-associated habitat; material: faeces | place: China | collected 2014 ...
CAAAGAACCTTGCAGAGGCGTTCGAGCATTATAACGAATGGCATCCGCATAGTGCGCTGGGTTATCGCTCGCCACGGGAATATCTGCGGCAGCGGGCTTGTAATGGGTTAAGTGATAACAGATGTCTGGAAATATAGGGGCAAATCCAACGATCACATTATCGTCCACTCCAAATTTGCGCAACTACTGTAGAGTGGTGTACTCCACAGCTTCTTTTAGGATCTCAACTTCCATTGTTTTCTTACCGAGCAAGCACTGCAACTCTTTTATTTATTTGTAGTGGTCAACAAAAACTGGTCACAATTTCAGATTTTTTCCAGTATCTATTTTCCAATTCGTTCGGCGGTAATCCGCCGTTATATTCATGAGGCCGGAGTGCACTATAAAAGTGTATGCGTAAACCGACTGCTGTATGTAGCCATTAAGCCAGTATTGGTAACATAGGTACCCACCTTTTCAACTAGTGGACACCTGTTATGGAACAAAAAACATTATCAGCTGAACCCCGCAGGTCATGTTCAAATGAGTTTAAACTTCAAATGGTTAAACTGGCTTTACAACCAAGGGTTTCTGTTGCCTGCCCGGGAGCATGATATCAATGATAATCTTCTGTTCAAATGGCTCAGGCTCTGGCTGATCAAAGGGCGTATATCACGGCGTCTTCCGGTAAGGAACTCTTCTGGCATTGGCGTTGAATTATTACCTGTCGAGATGACGCTGGATGAGCGGCCTTACCCCGCTTTTTACGCGAGGTTATTATGAAGATCAATGACTAGCCGTCGAACCGTGTGCATGAACTGCTGCACTGAAACTTCTCAACTGTAAAATAATCCTTACACTACGTACTTCTCGGAGCGCTTACGATTAATCAGATGCAGTCCTAACTGGAAGAAAGAAAAATGGAAAAAAATAAGAGGAATTAATATCCTCCACGTTCCTGAAATCCTGGAGGATATTAATGTCATTAAAATATTAGCGAACGATAATCCCTAACAAAATACCCAGTGCGCCAAAGTCAGCATCACTGAAGGTGGTGTTAGCAAAACCAATATCACCCAGCACAGGCAATAAGAATACTGGCAGGAAGGTAATAAGCAAGCCCTGAGCGAAGGCCCCCAAAATCGCACCACGACGTCCACCCGTTGCATTACCGAATACCCCTGCAGCCGCACCTACGAAGAAGTGCGGCACCACACCAGGAATAATCACGGTCATGTTCAGCAGATACAACATGAACATACCGATTAAACCTGCAGCAAAGCTGCTCAGGAAACCAACCAGTACAGCGTTAGGTGCGTAAGGGAAGACGACCGGGCAATCGAGAGCAGGTCTGGCATTCGGAACCAGCTTGTCTGAAATACCTTTGAATGCCGGAACAATCTCCGCAATCACCATACGCACACCCTGCAGAATGATGTACACGCCAGCTGCGAAGGTAATGGATTGCATGATGGAGAACATGAACCAGTTTTTACCACCGCTAAGCTCTTTCACCACATCTGCCCCGGCAAACAGGCACGTCACCAGGAAAATTATGCTCATGGTAAAAGAGATAGCAACCGGCGTGTCGCGCAAGAACAGCAGACTTTTCGGCACGTTCATGTCTTCAGCCGAGTGCTCTTTATTACCAAACTTGCTGCCGATGAAACCGGCCAATACATAAGATAATGTTGAGAAGTGACCGATGGCAACGTCATCAGAACCGGTCACTTTCTTCATGTACGGATGCGCTATAGCCGGGAAAAAGACCATTGCCACGCCAACAACCAAAGAGCCAACGGCTATAAGCGTAATGCCAGTCATGCCTGCTGTTGCCAGAATTACCGCTACCATCATCGACATAAACAACGTGTGATGACCGGTCAGGAAGATAAATTTCCACGGTGTGAAACGGGCAATCAGAATGTTGATAACCATCGCAAAGAACATAATCATTGCCATTTCTTTCCCGAAGCTTTTCTGCGCTACGGAAACAATGGCTTCATTGTTCGGCACTACACCCTGAATACCAAAGGCATGCTGGAAAATGTTTGCGAAGTCACCCAGTGACGACACAACTAAACCCGCCCCTGCGCCTAAAATCACAAACCCCATAATGGTCTTGACGGTACCTTTAATGCATTCGGTTACCGGTTTTTTCTGTGCAATCAGGCCAATCAGGGCGATTAAACCGACCAGCACTGCGGGTTCGGAAAGTACATCGCTCATCAAAAAACGAAAGAAATCCATATCGCCCCCAGCTTACAGTGCGCCTAATTCGGTTAATACCACGGATAAACGTTCTCTCATGGCTTTCTTATCAATCATATTTTCCAGTGCGACGATTTTGCCTGCGACAGACTGCGCGACTAACTGCTCGGCAATGTCTTTGGTGCCGACATAGATATCACTCGGCGTCCCTTTCGCGGAGCCCAGGTCGACGTGATCAACATCAGCGCTGACGGACAAATCCTTCAAAATGCTTTTAATGCTCATTTCCATCATCAGGCTGGTGCCTAAGCCGTTACCGCAAACCACTGTAATTTTCATAAATGTTCCTCTGGATTAATAGCGCGCAATAACAGACAAAATGTCCTGCGTCGTTTTGGCCATCAAAATGGCCTGTATGTCTTTTTCGTTATCGAATAACTTGGCGAGTTGAGAAATCGCTTCAATGTGGCTGGTACTGTCGGTTGCAGCCAGCACAATCAGTAATTTCACTGGATCGTTTTCATCGGCATCAAAATTCACACCTGAAGGGATCAGGGTCAGTGCTAATGACAGCTTGTTAGCTCCCTCTTCCGGGCGCGCATGAGGCATCGCAATACCAGGGCCAACCACATAGTACGGACCGATAGTGTCGTGCGAGCGATAGATCGCATCAACATAACGCGGTTCGATAGAACCGTTTTCAATCAACGGCCGGCATGAAATCGCCACGGCTTCCCGCCAGTCTTTGGCCTGTTCCACGACCTGAACGACCTCTGTATTTAATAGATTTTTTAACATGCTACTGATAACTCCCGATGATAATTAACAGGAGAGTAGATATTTTACGCATTAATTAATGTGATGATTGTCGCATTTGATAGCGCTATCTGATAACGCTACCAATCTTTGTGATAGCGCTATCATTTCTCTGCCGCCATGCTTTGGCTATATTCGGTTCCTGCATATACAATGCAACAGGATATTTGCTACCGTGGGCAAAAACTGGAAAGAGTAATGGTGAAATAAAAGTAATGAAAACAGCTGGTTGTAATTATCCATGGAGTCGAAATGGAAAAAACACGTAAGCGCCGTGGTACCGGACGGGTGACGCTGCAGGAGGTCGCTAACTTTGCAGGTGTCGGAACCATGACCGTTTCCCGTGCGCTGAGAACACCGGAACAGGTATCTGACAAGCTGAGGGAAAAGATAGAACAGGCCGTAGAAGAGTTGGGTTATATTCCCAACAGAACTGCTGGCGCCCTTGCATCTGGTCACAGTGATACAGTCGCCGTACTGGTTCCTTCCCTGACAGATAAAGCCAGCTCCCGCTTTATGCAGTCGTTGCAGCAGGTGCTTAATAAAAATGAATTCCAGCTACTGCTTGGGTGTCATGAGTATAATCAGCTCAAAGAAGCTGAAATTCTGATGACGCTTCTTCAAGGCAACCCGGCGGCGTTAGTTATTTTTGGTTCTCAGTTGGCTGATAAAACTCACCAGATACTCGAGAAAACAAATATACCTACCATTAACGTTGTCGGTTCCCCTTTCAGTCCGGCTCAAATTACCATCGAAACAGCATTTTTTGAAGCATCACATAAACTGACCGAACATCTGCTGGAACAGGGTTATAAGAATATCGGATTTATCGGTGCGCATATGGACAACCGCCTGCAACGTCAGCAACTGAACGGCTGGCATAAAGCAATGTTGAGCCATTACCAGAACTCTGATCTTGTTATCACCATGCCGGATGCCGCAAGTCTGCAATTGGGGCGTTACGCATTAAACGAGATATTACTGCGACAACCAGAGCTGGATGCTGTGATTTGCAGCCACGAAGAGATTGCGCTGGGTATCATGTTTGAGTGCCAGCGGCGTTTGTTAAAAATTCCTGGAAATATCGCTGTAGCTTGTCTTGATGGTTCAGACAATTGCGATCAAACACACCCAACCTTGACATCCATCCGTATTGACTACAAAAAAATGGGGATAGAGACGGGTAAGTTACTGATTGGGCTATTGAATAATAATCATGATGAATCAGAAGAGTCGCGTATCGTGCAATTCAACTACCAGATAGAATTACGTCAGAGTACATGAGCCTAAAAGGGCACTATTACAAAGTTAGCTATTGTGGTAGGGATAGCCGTTTCCGGCTATTCCCCGCGCAGATCCGGATGTATGCTGCTAACGCATCCATTCCTACTTCAGGTATTTGGCGTAGAAGCGGATGCCAAAAACTTGCCGCAAAACCGCAATATCAGCCTGCAGAGTCGCTCTCCAGATTATCCATTCCTATATTATCTCTGCACCGGATGAATTACGCGAACCACTCAGAAATATGACACGTATGCAACTTATCAGGACTCCGGGATCCTGGAAGCCTAGTGCCAGTGAATATCGTAATGTTACCAACGTTTATCGCATTGCATTGAAATCACTTGCCTGACGCTATTTCGAGTTACATGATGAAATCGCCGACCTTAATGTCATGATTGCGGCAATTGTCGATGAACTGGCACCTGAACTGATTAAACGTAATGCTGTTGGATCGAGTAGGAGGCGGGATCACTCCCGCCGTCCTCTCACACCACCGTACATGCGGCTCCGCATACGGCGGTTCATGTTAACACTGGAACTGCCTCTGCTGTTCCAGCAGTGATATCAGACCCTGCCTGCTGAACCACGCATTCTTTATCGCCTGATTCATATGGCTTGACCCTGAGTTCCACCATGGCCCGTGGTTGTTGTACGCTGAGATCATCGCCCTGTCCTTACTCAGCCCCGCTCTTAGCAGGTTCTTCGTCCGAGTTCCCGGCCTCTTCTACTGCCGCCACAACAGGCACCGCAGTTTCCGTTTGATCCAGCCGTCCAGCTCTTCCAGCACTCCTCTGACTTCCGTCAGCCTGAAGTAGCTTATCCATCCACGCAGCACTGGCGTCAGGGCATTGATTGTCACTTTCACTGATTTGCTCCGGTTTCCCGTGGTCAGACTGCGGACTTTCTCCTTCAGCCTGTTCACACTCGTCAGGGCTATTTTCAGCTTCGCCTGTTTGTGCCATGTCACACTGTACCCGAGGAACTTCCGCTCCCACGGGCGCGCCACCGCGCTCTTCTTCTCATTCACCTTCAGTTTCAGTTTGTTCTCCACGAACGCCCTGATGTTCTTCAGCAGATGGTCGCCCGCTTTCCGGCTGCTTACGTAGATGTTGCAGTCGTCTGCGTAGCGGCAGAAGCTGTGTCCACGACGCTCCAGTTCTTTATCCAGTTCATCCAGCAGGATGTTCGACAGTAACAGCGACAGCGGGCCGCCCTGCGGCATGCCCGCCTGCCGTTTCTCCCTTTGCCCGTCTTTAACCATTTCCGCTTTCAGGTAGCGGCGTATCAGTCTCAGCACCCGCCTGTCCTTTATCGTTCTGGCCAGACGCGTCATCAGGGGTCTGTGATCCACTAGGTCGAAGAACTTCTCCAGATCCATATCTCCATATCCACCACCCACCGTTTGCCACCCCGTATGTAACGCTGTGCCTGTTGCACCGCCTTCCATGCGTTGCGCCTCGGCCGGAAGCCGTAGCTGGAGTCTGAGAAGCTTTTGTCCACGATGGCGCTTAACTGCTGCGCTATCGCCTGCTGGATAAGCCTGTCCACCACCGTCGGGATGCCTGAGGTTCTCACGCCGCTATCCGGCTTCGGGATATCCATCCGGCGTATTGCCCGCGGCTGGTAGTTTCCGTCAATCAATGCCTGCCTGACACTGCGCCAGTTCTTCTTCAGCCACGGTTTCAACTCCGCCACGCTGAGGTTATCCACCCCCGCCGCGCCTTTGTTTTCCACCACGCGCTGATAAGCCAGCATCAGGTTTTCTCTCGTTATCACCGCTTCCATCGTCAGCGGCACTTCCGCTTTCGTTTGCCCACCCGCCGCCGTGCTGATTTCAGCGCCATCATGCAGCCCTGACGGATACCGTCCGTCTCCTCTGCCGCTGGCCGCAGTTGCCTGCGCTTATGCTTTATTAATCATCATCGGGTTCGGATGTCCTAATCACGGTTAATCATGTTCGGCCCTGCATGCTGCCAGTTTTGCAGCACTACTACGGCGTCGGCTGACTTCTGCCGCCCCATCCCGGCACCTTACGACGCCGGTAGCACACTGGCAGGACGGCAGATCTCCCGGGGTAATTCGCGCGACTTTCCTGCTTATGCCTGTCGGCTCTACGTCACAGCGTTCCGTGTGAGTATCGGGCTTTGGTGATGTATGCCACCTTACCCGCTGCGCCGCCTTAACCGCTTCCTGTTCGTCAGGCCAGCATTTTGCATCCGGCTTCCTTCAGATTTCACCTCGCGATGAACACCCTTGCCTTCCGCTAACACTTCCCCTCACCGGGTGTGTGGAGGACTTTCACCTCTTAGTCGTTCTTCAGCCACCACAGTTGAAGAACAGCGCCAGTCACGGCGCTACGCGCCATGCCCGGCGCACATACCGGAGGCGGTGATGGCGGGCTCACCACCGCTGAACATCAGCGTCTGAAAGAGCTGGAACGTGAAAATCGTGCATAATCGCATCTGAATCGATCACCAATTCGCATCACTATCGATCATCATTTCGCATCTCAGTCGATCACTGATTCGCATGGTGGTCGATCACTGTTTCACATCTTCCGATCAGCGATTCGCACCCTGCCGATCACTCCGGGAATTAACACTTTTTTGCATGGTTTCCACTGCTGAGTCTCGTTGTCTGTGGAGGCCATAATAGCTAAAAAGAAGAAATCCAGGAGCACTATGAGGAGCACTATGGAAACATGTTTTAAAGTCCTGCAGCTCAAATTCGACCGGAAGCTGTCCAACAGGACTATCGGGCTGACACTAAATATCAGCCCTTCCACCGTCTTTGAGGTGCTGGCTCGCTTCAAAGCATCATCAACGCCATGGCCCCTGCCAGAAACGCTGACGCCGGAGGCCATTGAATCGCTTATATTCCCGGAGAAAAAAGCGTCTGTGCTGATACCGGTGCTGCCCGACTGGCTTCACATTGATACCGAAATGCGGCGACCGGGGGTGACGCGGCAACTTCTGTGGACGGAATACAGGGCTCAGGACGGAAAACGGGCACTGATATAAATCAATTTTAAAGGCCGGAATTAGCCAGCTTTTGGTAAGAATCCGACGAAGCGCACAAATACCGACTGCTTTTGTACACTAAATTTTACGCCATAGAGAATACGTGTAATCAGAGAGTAATATCGACTTCGCTTTTCATCGCCAGACTTCCAGCACTACCAAACCAAAGTTATTCCAGTACATCCCTGAAATATCATTTGCAAAGACCACTAACTCACCGCTGCGAGGCGCAACCAGCCGTTATTTAGCCGGGCACCGTCGCCAATCACAAACATGGTGTCGGTTGATTTATCGATAGTGCCAATTAAGGCAAACCAGGTCGCAGGTTCGTGGCGGCAACGCAGCCAGATTCGGGCAAAATTCAGATAGTCGACGGTATAACCATTCGCATCGCAACAATGATTCATATCACACCACTTTCCGATGACACGAAAGAAATACCTGACGCCCTGCTCAACAAACAAATCCGTTTCAGCCCATTTATCGCGTGAGCGAATTTGGGTTTGCTTCACCCGCCGTGAAGCCAGTGGCGGAACGTACATTCGATCAACCATACATCATCACCTTTGTGCAAATACAGATAGGCAGGCCGTAAAAGACCGCCCGGATAAAACGATGACGAACAGAAGGGGGAACTCTAATTTTTATGAACTCTGCGGCCGTGCTCCATAACTGGAAAGTCGTAGTCTTCGCGTGCCGTTTCATACCTTTCATTGACTTGGCGCGATCGCACCTACAGATGCTCAGTCCATTTACTGAACCGTGACTGGGGTTGCCCTTAGCGTTTAAGCACCAGGAGAGCGCAATTCAAATCAGTTATCCAGGCCAGATAACAACAGTGATGGGCGGAACACCCGGACGGCGACGTGCGGATAAGCCTCGCGCTTATCCGCACATCATCACGGCGGTTACCGGTAGTTGACCTTCATATTTTTCGACAACGGTTCAATGACCGTGGAGACCAGAATAAAGCACAGAACACAGAACCCGGTCATCGCCATGAACACCGCATCCCAGTTGTAAGCATCCAGAATAATTCCCACAATCAGTGGCATACACATTCCGCCCAACTGACCACCCATGTTGATCACGCTGTAAGCGATCGGGTAAATGTCTTTATTCGCCCGCCCCATCGCGTAGACCGAGTAAGCGGAATAACCCAGCGACAGCATCAGTCCCAGCAGAAACAGCATCAGCGACAGAACGATTTTACTTTCCGGCGCATAAACCAGCGCGTACATGGTGAAGATCGTCGCCCCTGCACTGAGCAACATCAGCGGTTTACGACGCTTGTTCAGCACCCGGTCAGAAAGCACGCCGCCGATAAAGTTGCCCATTACCGTCCCGAAGAATGGCGCCGCCGCCAGCGCGGCAGAACTCGTCAGATCGAATCCGCGCTCGGTGATCAGATACTTGGGTAGCCAGGACATTAGCACGCTGACGATCCCCACCATCGAGAAGTATCCCAGCGCGACACCATAAATATCCCAGCAGCGGAAGACCTGTTTTGAACAGGACAGTTCTTCAACCTGCTTTGTGCGAATCAGCTTGTCGAGCCAGCAGTAATTGAACTCAGGCGCGACGGGTGCGGCGGCTTCCTGGGTCGTCGTCGGAAGCTGTTCTTCGCGGATGTAAGCGACCTCTTGCTCATTAACGAAGCGGCTTTCTTCCGGCTTATTGCGAACCATCAGATACCAGAAGATCGCCAACAGCAAGCCAGGAATGGCAAAGAAGACAAAAATATAGCGCCATCCCCAGACGGTGATGATCCAGGCGCACAGCGGCGGGACGATCAACGGACCAAACTTGGATCCCGCCAGAAACAGCCCGGTCGCTGTCCCTTTTTCCTTCGGGGGGAACCACTGGTTAATCGTCACCGTCGAGCCAATGACCACCGGTGACTCACAGATGCCCACCATAAAACGCAGGATCTTCAGCAGGAAAATGTTGTTCACCATCCCCATCAACCCCGTAAACACGGAGGTTAATAACATACCCATCGCAAAGGCATTACGCATGCCGAACTTCTTAATCAAGTACCCGGCAGGGATCTGAAAAAACGCATATCCGGCAAAGAACAGGCTGATTAACAACCCGGCCATGGTATTCGAGATTTGAAACTCTTCCTGAATAAAAGGAATAGCAAAGCCGATATTTGCGCGGTCGGCATTAGCCACGGTGTAGGTTACAAAGATAAAACTCATGACCCACCATCTGTAATGGGTCATCTTCGGCTTCCCGATATTATTATTCATCATGTCTGTTTCCGTATCAGAGGTCAGATTTTTTCGCTGCAAAAATCAAATTCACTGTAGGTTCTGGCACGTGAAAGACTGCTCAACAACGTCGGCTCAATCGTGCTGCGGATCAGGTTTGCGATATCCAGCAGGTCAGGCAGTGAGATACCGGTATCGAAACCCATTCGATTAAACATATTCACCGCATCCTCGGTGGCGGCGTTACCGGCAGCCCCTGGCGCAAACGGGCACCCGCCCAGTCCACCGACAGCGGTCTCAAAGCGCGTGATGCCCAACTGAACGCCAGCAAACATACAGGCCAGCGCCATACCGTGGGTGTTATGCAGATGCAAACCGATGTCCATTTTGGGGAATTTCTGCTGGATCCCACGCAGAACGGATAACGTTTGGGTCGGGTTGGCGACGCCAATGGTATCGCACAGGGTAACCGCCGAAATCCCGAGATCATCGGCAAACTTGATCATATCCATCAGCGTTTCACGGCTGGTCTCGCCAATAAACGGACAGCCAAATACCGTCGCCAGCGACAGCGTGATGGTCATCTCCGGGAACGTGTGGCGAATTTTATAAAGGTCCTCCAGCGATTCGGCATGCGTCCGATTAATGTTGGCCTTGTTATGCGCCGGGCTGACCGAAACCACATAGTTAATATTTTGAATGCCTGCCTCACTGGCAAGACTGGCCCCTTTCACATTCGGTACTAACACTGATGGAATAATATGCGGATGCGTGTTCAGAACATGCTGAATAACCTCACGAGCATCACGCATTTGCGGGATCGCTTTCGGACTGACCATCGAGGTGATTTCCATCGCGCCGATCCCCGACTCGACCAGACGATCGATAATTTTTATTTTTAAATCGGTAGGAATAAACGCTTTGATGTTCTGAAAACCGTCTCTTGGCCCGACTTCAGTAATCTGAATAAATGTCGACATAGTAGAATCCCTTACAGAATGCCGGAACGAATGAGCTGCTCAATTTTTTCATCTGAATAGTTCAGACGTTCTTTAAGCACTTCGTAATTGTGTTGACCAAGCGTGGGCGCAGGCATTCTGATGGTCGCCTTGTTATGTGTGAATTTAACCTGATTGCCGGTCATGGTAATTTTCCCTGCGACGGGGTGTTCAATATCGACAAACATTTCGCGGGCGCCAGCAATATGCGGATCCTGCGTCACGCGGTCGATGGTATTGATCGGCGCAGAAGGAATACCGGCATCCAGTAGCATCGACACGATGGTGTCAATATCTAAATCACGGGTCCAGCATTCGATAATTTCTTTCAGCTCGGCGTGATGGGCGACGCGGTCGAGGTTAGATTTAAATTTCTCATCTTCCAGCGCGCTAATTTGCAGGACGTTTTTCAGCAGGCCGTATAATTTATCGTTGCCGCAGGCAATAATGACGTAACCGTCACGCGCCTGGAAAGAGTCATACGGATAAATTGCTTCATAGCGGTTACCAATACGCGTCGGAATACGTCCGGTATTAAGGTAAATAATGTTGATAATTTCCAGCGACGACACCATCGAATCGACCAGCGCAATATCCACTTTTTCTCCGACGCCGGTTTTCAGGCGGTTGACGTAAGCGGCAAGCACGCCAATTGCGCAACTCATTCCCCCGACCACATCCGCAATAGCGGTCCCGGTGCGGGTAGGCGGCGTATCAGGCCAACCGGTGGTGCTCATCAGTCCGCTCATGGCCTGGCCAATAATGTCGTAACCCGCGCGTTTCGAATACGGACCGGTATGACCAAAGCCGGATACGGCGCCGTAAATAATTGCCGGATTCACCTTACGTAAATCCTCATAGCCAAGTCCCAGTTTTTCCATCACACCCGGACGGTAATTTTCCAGTACCACGTCGCTGTCGCGAACTAAATCAAGAAATATCTGCCGACCTTCTTCAGATTTAAGATTCAGCGTCATTCCGCGCTTATTGCGGTTTAAATTCATAAAGTAGGCACTTTCGCCATTGATCTGCGGCGCGTTGGCTCGTGAATCATCCCCTTTTCCCGGCAATTCGATTTTAATTACATCTGCGCCGAAATCCGCCAGCATCATTCCGCAATAAGGGCCAGCCAGCACCCGGGTTAAATCCAGCACACGAACGCCACTTAATACACCAGACTGTTTGTTCATTCTTTCCCTCACTTTTTTATTAGATAGAGCACAAGGCCGCTCGCCTTATAGTTTGTCTAATCCAAGATGTGTGCCAGAAATGAATAAAACAGAAATAAATAACCTAAGTATATGATATAAATAACCTTACTACGTTTTACTATTTATCTGAGAGAGAGGAAAATGGCTTTCAATTTTGAAATCTATAACAGTTGTGATATTGGTTTGTGATAGCCACAAATTTTCCATGGTGATTTATGTCACATAAAACGTTACCCAATCTGGCCTTAATTACCCCCTATCCAGCACTGGCAGCCGTAGTGACTGAGCAGTGCACCGGTATTTTTAACTGCCATGTTTTTCACGGAAGTCTGGAAAAAGCCGCGGGGATTGCCCGTAATCTCGACCCTGACTTCTATGACATCATTATCAGCCGTGGCGGTACGGCGGACTATATCGATCGCGTGACCAAAATTCCGGTAGTACGTATTCTCACGTCCGCGCTGGATTTGCTTAAATCACTCACGCCACTGAAAAAACATCCGCATAAAATCGCCTTTTTTAATTATCAGAACTATTTATCTGACGTAAATCTGGTGGCAACCGCGCTGGAAGTGGAGATTGAAGAATTTATCTTTCTGTCGCACGCCGACATGGTCGATAAACTCAAAAAATGCCGTACACGCAATTTCCAGACGGTGGCAGGAGGATTACCGGTGTCAGACACGGCGGAACACTATGAGATGCAAGGAATTCTGATCGAAAATGGTCTGGAATCGGTGAACAGCGCGCTGCGCGAAGCGATGGCTATCGTTGAGACGACCCGCCGCAAGCAGCAGGATATGGCGCGACTGGAGATCATCCTCTCCTCGATTACGGAAGGGATCATCGTCACCAATGAAAATAACGAGATCCAGATCTTCAATAAATCCGCCGAGAACATATTTGGCCTGATGGCCTCGCAGGTAATTGGCAAACCGGTAGATACGGTTATTAAAAATACGCGGATTAATCAGGTATTGCTGACAAAATCCGCCGAAATTCGGGAAATTATGGATTTGGACAACACGTCCATCATTACCAGCCGGGTGCCAATATTTCGTGGTACGCAGTGTATTGGGGTGGTGTGTTCGTTTACCGATACGCCGCAAATCCAGAAAGTGGAACGGATTATTCGCGGCAAACTGATGAAAAAAGGCTTCACCGCCCGGTACCGGTTTGAGCATATCCTCACGCAAAATAAGCACATGGAGTCGGTGATTCATCTGGCAAAAATTTATGCCAATACCCACTCCCCGGTGATGATTTATGGGGAATCCGGCACCGGTAAAGAGTTATTCGCGCAGAGTATTCACAACCAGAGTCAATGCCACCGTGGCCCATTTGTCGCCATTAACTGTGCCGCCATTCCGGAAACCCTGCTGGAAAGCGAACTGTTTGGCTATGAAGGGGGCTCTTTTACCGGTGCGCGGCGCGAAGGAAAAGAAGGCCTGATTGAACTGGCGCACCAGGGAACCTTATTTCTCGATGAAATTGGTGAGCTGCCGCTACCTATTCAGAGCCGCCTGTTACGCGTCTTACAGGAATACGAAATTATGCGCGTGGGGGGAAAGGACATTATCCCTGTCGATGTGCGGATTATTGGTGCCACTAACCGATCGCTGGAAAAAATGGCGGAGGAAGGCTCGTTTCGCGGCGACCTCTACTATCGGTTGAACGTCTTGCCGCTAATGGTGCCTCCGCTACGGGAAAGAGAGGGCGATGTCCGTTTTCTGGCTGAGCACTTCCTCGAAAAATCGGGCTGCGGGCATAAACTAGCGCAGTTCATCGCGCTGTTTTCCACCTACAACTGGCCCGGAAACGTGCGTGAACTGAATTTTATTATTGAGCGACTGGCACTATTATCCGCCGGATTTCCCAACGCTTCGCTGTTTGAAATATTAAATCTGACCGGCTTTAACGCGCTAAAATCCTGCAACACGTCACAGACGAATGGGAGGATCGTCGCGGATCTGAGTAAAGGACAACTGAAAGCCGTCATTAAAGATCTTGAGCGACAGATTATTGCCTTCTACATGGATCTTTTTGAACAGGATCAAGAGAAAGTCGCCGCCCATCTGGGGATCAGCAAAATGAGTTTATGGCGTAAATACAATCAGATGGATCGCTAAGATTTCATCTCATCGTTGCTTTAAATCTTCCAGTATCATCGGCGGATTTTGCCGGTGTAACATCACGTGGCAAGCGATCGGGTAATTCATTCATTTGATGAGATCCATGTAATCCGGGGCTTTGCTTGTCTCATTGACAGGACTCCGTGACCCCGCCAGTGTATCCCTCCTTTACCGCTTGATCAGGCCGTATTTTGCGAGCATCATCGCAATTATTTCCCGAGTAATGAAATCAATGGGTTCCAGTCAAATGGGTTCCAGTCAAATGTTGCAACAGGCAATTGACGACCTGGCGCAATGGCGAGCAGTGCGCGCCGCATAAGCCATTACTGCTGTTATACGTACTGGCGGGTTATCGGCAAGGTCATGGGCGTCTGTTTAATTACGCTTCGGAAGATCGCGACAACCTACATAGTCTGCTGGAGCGATTTGGCCCCCAACGAGCCCAGTACCGACCGGATATGCCTTTCTGGCGCTTACAGGGGGACGGTTTCTGGCAACTGCAAAACGCGGAGCGCTGTTCCACATTTGGCAGCAGTCGACGACCTCCCGCAGGTGAGCTGGTTGAGCATAACGTTGCTGGCGGCTTTGATAAGCAACATTACGACCAACTGATAAAAAGTAAGAGCCTGATTAATTCCCTCGCCCGACAAATCCTCGAAGCCCATTTCACCGAGAGCATTCAGGAAGAACTCGCCGATGAACTAGGATTTGAGCTCTTGTTGCTACGTAAGCAGCGCGATCCCCTGTTCCGCCAACAGGTACTGCGAGCCTACAACTACGAATGCGCCATTTGCGGCTTCAATATGCGCCACGACAATACTTCTGTCGCGCTGGAGGCGGCCCATATCAAATGGAAGCAGTACGGTGGCCCTTGCGAAATTCCTAATGGTCTGGCCCTCTGCGCAATTCATCATAAAGCTTTTGATAAGGGATCCATTGGTTTATGTCACGAACGGTGCAATAGTGATCCACACCCAACGCCTGAAATCAGATCCAGGGGGTAATCTGCTCTCCTGATTCAGGAGAGCTTATGGTCACTTTTGAGACAGTTATGGAAATTAAAATCCTGCACAAGCAGGGAATGAGTAGCCGGGCGATTGCCAGAGAACTGGGGATCTCCCGCAATACGGTTAAACGTTATTTGCAGGCAAAATCTGAGCCGCCAAAATATACGCCGCGACCTGCTGTTGCTTCACTCCTGGATGAATACCGGGATTATATTCGTCAACGCATCGCCGATGCTCATCCTTACAAAATCCCGGCAACGGTAATCGCTCGCGAGATCAGAGACCAGGGATATCGTGGCGGAATGACCATTCTCAGGGCATTCATTCGTTCTCTCTCGGTTCCTCAGGAGCAGGAGCCTGCCGTTCGGTTCGAAACTGAACCCGGACGACAGATGCAGGTTGACTGGGGCACTATGCGTAATGGTCGCTCACCGCTTCACGTGTTCGTTGCTGTTCTCGGATACAGCCGAATGCTGTACATCGAATTCACTGACAATATGCGTTATGACACGCTGGAGACCTGCCATCGTAATGCGTTCCGCTTCTTTGGTGGTGTGCCGCGCGAAGTGTTGTATGACAATATGAAAACTGTGGTTCTGCAACGTGACGCATATCAGACCGGTCAGCACCGGTTCCATCCTTCGCTGTGGCAGTTCGGCAAGGAGATGGGCTTCTCTCCCCGACTGTGTCGCCCCTTCAGGGCACAGACTAAAGGTAAGGTGGAACGGATGGTGCAGTACACCCGTAACAGTTTTTACATCCCACTAATGACTCGCCTGCGCCCGATGGGGATCACTGTCGATGTTGAAACAGCCAACCGCCACGGTCTGCGCTGGCTGCACGATGTCGCTAACCAACGAAAGCATGAAACAATCCAGGCACGTCCCTGCGATCGCTGGCTCGAAGAGCAGCAGTCCATGCTGGCACTGCCTCCGGAGAAAAAAGAGTATGACGTGCATCTTGATGAAAATCTGGTGAACTTCGACAAACACCCCCTGCATCATCCACTCTCCATCTACGACTCATTCTGCAGAGGAGTGGCGTGATGATGGAACTGCAACATCAACGACTGATGGTGCTCGCCGGGCAGTTGCAACTGGAAAGCCTTATAAGCGCAGCGCCTGCGCTGTCACAACAGGCAGTAGACCAGGAATGGAGTTATATGGACTTCCTGGAGCATCTGCTTCATGAAGAAAAACTGGCACGTCATCAACGTAAACAGGCGATGTATACCCGAATGGCAGCCTTCCCGGCGGTGAAAACGTTCGAAGAGTATGACTTCACATTCGCCACCGGAGCACCGCAGAAGCAACTCCAGTCGTTACGCTCACTCAGCTTCATAGAACGTAATGAAAATATCGTATTACTGGGGCCATCAGGTGTGGGGAAAACCCATCTGGCAATAGCGATGGGCTATGAAGCAGTCCGTGCAGGTATCAAAGTTCGCTTCACAACAGCAGCAGATCTGTTACTTCAGTTATCTACGGCACAACGTCAGGGCCGTTATAAAACGACGCTTCAGCGTGGAGTAATGGCCCCCCGCCTGCTCATCATTGATGAAATAGGCTATCTGCCGTTCAGTCAGGAAGAAGCAAAGCTGTTCTTCCAGGTCATCGCTAAACGTTACGAAAAGAGCGCAATGATCCTGACATCCAATCTGCCGTTCGGGCAGTGGGATCAAACGTTCGCCGGTGATGCAGCACTGACCTCAGCGATGCTGGACCGTATCTTACACCACTCACATGTCGTTCAAATCAAAGGAGAAAGCTATCGACTCAGACAGAAACGAAAGGCCGGGGTTATAGCAGAAGCTAATCCTGAGTAAAACGGTGGATCAATATTGGGCCGTTGGTGGAGATATAAGTGGATCACTTTTCATCCGTCGTTGACAAATGAATTAACGAGTGGGGTCTTCGCATTTCTGGAACCTGCGTCTTGCCTGAACCAGAAAGGCTCAGACACCAGCCTTTCCGACAGGCTGTAAGAGATAATTTCCCTGTTAAACAGATCGAGAAGAGCCTGTACATAGATTTGTGTAATTGCCTGATTTTGATATGTTCAATCCAGCATCAAATGAAGGTTGATTTATGGACGAAAAACAGTTACAGGCTCTGGCTAACGAACTGGCCAAAAACCTCAAAACCCCTGAAGACCTCAGTCAGTTTGATCGGCTGCTGAAAAAGCTCAGCGTTGAAGCCGCTCTCAATGCTGAGATGACACACCATCCTGGGTATGAGAAAAATCAGTCCAGACCAGGAGCTAACTCCCGCAACAGTTATTCCACAAAGACCGTTATCACAGGCGACGGTCCACTGGAACTGCGTACTCCGCGCGATCGTGACGGTACCTTCGAACCACAACTGGTAAAGAAAAATCAGACCCGTATTACCGGGATGGATAACCAGATCCTCTCGTTGTATGCCAAAGGGATGACTACCCGTGAGATAGCTGCTGCGTTCAAAGAACTGTATGACGCAGATGTTTCACCGGCACTGATATCAAAGGTTACCGATGCCGTGATGGAGCAGGTTGTAGAATGGCAAAACCGACCACTGGATGCTGTTTACCCCATTGTTTATCTTGACTGTATCGTCCTGAAAGTTCGGCAGGACAGTCGCGTCATCAACAAATCGGTGTTCCTGGCACTGGGCATCAATATAGAAGGTCAGAAAGAACTGCCAGGTATGTGGCTGGCCGAAAATGAAGGGGCGAAGTTCTGGCTCAATGTGCTGACTGAACTGAAAAACCGCGGTCTGAACGATATCCTCATCGCCTGTGTGGATGGCCTGAAAGGCTTCCCGGATGCCATCAACACAGTATATCCGGAGGCCCGCATCCAGTTATGCATCGTGCATATGGTGCGCAACAGCCTGCGCTTCGTGTCATGGAAGGACTACAAAGCCGTCACTCGTGACCTGAAAGCGATTTATCAGGCTCCCACGGAAGAGGCAGGTCAGCAGGCACTGGAAGCGTTCGCTGCGGCCTGGGACAGTCGCTATCCTCAGATAAGCCGAAGCTGGCAGGCTAACTGGCCGAATCTTGCCACGTTCTTCGCTTATCCAACGGACATCCGCAAAGTGATCTATACGACGAATGCCATCGAGTCGCTAAACAGCGTGATCCGCCATGCGATCAAAAAGCGTAAAGAGTTCCCGACAGACGACTCGGTGAAAAAAGTGGTGTGGCTGGCAATCCAGTCTGCGTCCCAGAAATGGACGATGCCGTTGAAGGACTGGCGAATGGCAATGAGCCGCTTTATTATCGAGTTCGGTGACCGCCTGGACGGTCACTTCTGAGAAAAGGCATTTACACAGAATCTTAAACAGGCTCCATCCGTCCCCCATTTTTCGTTGGCTTTCGATGCACTGAAACTCCGGCTCAGGATATTGGGCGCAGCCTTGCCTACTTCCCCTTTCCAGGAACGATATTTCTTCACCCTTATCACAGAGCGGAGCGACAGCTCTGCCATCAGCCGCTGCACTGTTTTATGATTTACCAACACTCCCTGTTTTCTCAGTGAGAGCGTGATCCTGCGGTAGCCATAACGCCCTTTGTGATAGTGATAAATCTCTCTGATCTTGCCTTTCAGTCCGGCATGCCTGTCCACTCGCTTCAGGACATTCATATTGTGATACCACGTACTGCGAGACATACCCGCTGCACGCAGAAGATCACCGAGCGCATGCTTAAGCCTTAGCTCACTGATTATCCGGGCTTTCTGCCGTTTTTCTCGCTTTGAACTAAGGCCTTCAGCTTTTTTAGATAGGCATTCTCTGCGCGAAGGTAACGGAGTTCCGCCCGCAGTTCTTCGGGAGATAACTTTTCCAGTTCTGCATCGGTAAGTGGAGGTGTTTTTTGAGGTTTGTCATGTCCTTGCTCCGACCTTTTGGCTTTGCCATAAAAAACTGCACCTTAATCAGTTGGGTGTCCAACTTTTGGGGTGCAGTCTATCAGGAGGTGGGATTTTACTTTTTATATAAGCTTAATTAATATTCTGAAGAATGAAGTCTGCAACTCGATCCGATGCATTCCCATCATCGATAGCCCCTGCATTTTCTATAAATAAATTTACAAGTTCATTGAACTTGTTTTCATCGAAATTGCTAATGGAATCACAAAGCTCCTCTACATTCGACGAAAATGGGAAGGGCGTTGAGTCAATTGGAAAATACAGTTCCCGTTGACTAAGATATGAATCGACGTCGGATGCATAAATAAATCCAGGCCGTCTTAGAAGCAAAAAGTCGTAAATCCAACTTGAATAATCAGTAATCCCCGCAAAAGAAGCAACCATTAGCTCTTGAATATCTGGATAGCTCCCAGCATCAATAACTTTAGAACCATTCGAATAGTTAAATCGATTAGATAAATGAAAATGAACTCTGGTTATAACAACAAACTTTTTACCAAACCTCGTTTCAAACCGATTTATTATCTTGTCGAATTGTGTGAGATACATCGAGATATTATTTTTCTGCGTTGCTGTACCGTACAAATGCTCATCCCTAAAAGTAGGAGCGTAAAGAATAATCTCAGAGTCATCTGGAATCCCTAAAACACGTCGAACACGAGCACAAATATTTTCTTTTGTTTCGCTATCTGCAAAAAATATATCATTGCGAGGGTGTCCTAACATTTCAATTCTTGCAGTCGGCCAAACACTGCCCCGGTAAACTTCAGTCTCGAATTTGGAATTCGAAACCAAAAGATCTGTAGTACGGTCCGCCGCCGTACAAACCGATTCACTCCAAACATTGGTAAACTTTTTAATGCCCAGGGAACCGTGCCATGTTTGAACATAAATTTGTTTCTTCCGTTTTACAGGCATCGTAGCTCGTACATTGTTGTCCACCAAAACTTTAGCATTAGACATATAATACCAAGCGGCAAATGAGTTTTGTTGGATGACAGTAACTTCATCAGGGTAGTCTGAAAGATTAACTTTTTTCTTATTTGCAATCCAAATGATTTTTACATTTTTATTTTTTTCTTTTAACTTCCGGATCAGAGCTTCCGTCACATATTTTGGATTGCAAGTGTAGTGCTGCTGAAAAGATCGAAAAACAACTGTCTTGTTGGCTATAGGCAAGATCTGACAAAATTGTTTAAAACCAGACAGAAGTTTAGGTCGAACAAGCTCCGTGTATGCTAAGCGGCCTTTCCTTATAAAGAGACCTCTGCGTAAAATGCCAAAAAAAGAGAAATACGAATGATGAACTGCATAATTTGTCATATCTTTATAGCTTGTTCCAACTCGCAGGAACGAATTGAGAATCTCTTCACGCCCGTTGTTCTTAAAAATCTCAACAATCCTCAGCAGCCTTGTACACCCTTTTGAATTAATTTTAGTAGGAGATTCACAAACCATTACTTTTGTTTTGTTTTTGATTCTCTTATTTATCTCCATAAATGACGCATTATTAGGAGTGACAATCAAATCATATTTTTTTACAAGGTCGCGAATCTCTACTGACTCCCAGAAACTATGGCTATAAACTTCAGAACCAGGCACGGCAATATAAATGGCATTCTTTGCTAAAGGCGCTTTCGCCGAAAGCTTAAATTCAAGCACAACACTAGCCCCTTTCTCATGTTTACGGGCAAGTCTGTGTCCCTCTGCACTAACACCGATCTTGACAGGATAGTTGATTATAGCCTTCCTATCTTGGGCATTTTTAACTGGAACAACCTTGAAATACGGCCCAAAAATTTCTAATAGTTTTTTATCGAATTCATCGAAAGTTGCCTGTCGCCCTCGCACAAAAAGGAGGGGAGTATTTTTCTTTTTCTCAACGGCCACGCCATCTTTTGTCTGCTGCAGTTGTTCAGACAATACTTTCAGCATCTTTTTCTCAACGGCCACGCTATCTTTTATCTGCTGCAGTTGTTCAGACAATGCTTTCAGCGTCTTTTTCTCAACGGCCACGCTGTCAAACAACATCTGAGACAAATTTTTCACAACATAGTGTCTCGGTGTTAGGTCGTAGCCGTTATCTCTGATTTCCCGTAGGGTCGCAACTTTGCAGAAACCTGTCTGGTCTTTATATTTGGCCAATTTACTATCACCACGCGCTATCCGTGCTGTCAATGCTTTCGGAGAGCTGCGCCAGGCATGGTAGGTATCGGCGATGGTAGCAATATCTTCCGGTGCTAACTCTTTCGTTGTGTGGCGAATCATGGTGCCGAGATGACGCGCATCAATAAACAGTGTCTCACCGTGACGAGACCGGTAACCTCTAGTCTCATCTGCAGCCTTCGATTTCGTTATCAACCATAAACATACCGACATCTGTGTGGTGTAAAACAACCAACCGGGGAGGGCTATCATACAGTCGATAACATCATTCTCGATAAGTTGAGCGCGGATTTCACCTTCGCCACTGTTGTTAGAACTCATCGACGCGTTTGCCAGCACAAAACCTGCTACGCCATTAGCTGACAGTCTAGAAAGCATGTGCAGAATCCAAGCGTAGTTAGCGTTACTGACAGGCGGTATTCGATAACCATCAAATCGAGGATCTTTAATTAATTCTGATTCGTTACGCCAGTCTTTCTGGTTGAAGGGCGGGTTAGCCAGAATATAGTCGGCTTTTAGTTCTGGGTGCTGGTCGCTAAAGAAGGTGTCTGCTGGGCGTTTGCCGAGGTTCGCTGAAAGACCGCGAATGGCGAGATTCATTTTTGCCAGTTTATACGTTATGTCATTCAGTTCCTGTCCGTACAGCGAGATATCTTGGCTTTTCTCCTGATGATTCTCGGCAAACTTAACCGACTGTACTAACATCCCCGCCGAACCACAGCACGGATCATAAATTTTGCCTTGGAAGGGTTCGAGCATTTTCGTTAACAGGGTTACCACGCATTTTGGCGTATAGAACTCCCTCCCGCCTTTGCCTTCAGTTGCAGCAAACCTGCCGAGAAGGTATTCATAAAAACGTCCGAAAAAGTCTTCTTTCGACAGCGATTCAACGTCTGTTTCATGCTCGAATGGTTCGATGTTATCAATAGCGTCAATCAGTGACGTCATTTTTTGGGGCTCGAGGTTCTGGCGACTGAAGTAGTTGTTTGGTAGTCCTCCTTTCAGGGACGGGTTACATTTTTCAATAGTCGAAAGAGCTGAATCTATACGCGCGGTGATATCATCCCGCTTTGCATGTTGCCGAATAAACCCCCATCGGGCTTTTTCAGGCAGCCAAAAGATTTTGGTTTTAGGTAACCAGAAGATATTGTCTTGCTGGTAGAAAACGGTCAGATCAAGGAAATCATCCAAACCGGCGGTAATCATTTTCTGGCGTTGTACTTCAAACTCATCGCTAATTAGTTTTAAAAATACAAGACTTAATACAACAAGCTTGTATTCGGAATATTTTATGTTGCCACGAAGCTGGTTTGCTGCATCCCATAATGTTTCTTCAAAGCCTTTATTTGAACCAACTTTTTGAATTAATACTTTATCCATGATATTTGAAATTAATTTTTAGTATAACATTTTTGACATTATCCACGCCTAAAGGACGTGGATGCCGACGATATTTCGCTGTCGGATGAATCATTTCGGTTCAATGGTGCCGGGGTTCACAATACCGCCAGAACATTGAAAACTGGCGTTAACACCGTCATCAGAACTTAAAAAACTCTCGCCAGAGCGAATAACGTCTTCACCCGTTGCACATGCTGATGTGGCGCTTATCTGCGAACCTTATGAGTAATGGAGCTTCGTTGGCAGTAAAGCCCGGCAGCGCAGGCTCTGGTACGCATACTATACAGGCGTGCTGGCCTGCAAAACACTCTGCTTTTCACGTTCTGGTGAGCTTCACGAAAAAGTCATAGGAGCGTTTTTATTGAAAAATACATATTCTACTAATTGGAGGCGTCACCCTTTTAGCGGCCGGCATCTCATACCATTTGTGCGTTTCAGGGGGAATTTTATCAGTAGGTTATTAATACATGCCTTCACTATCCCCCTCTTCTTAATGCAATTTACTTAAGTGGAGCGGCACACCATTTCATTGGGCAGCTGATTTTTGATAACTTAACTACCCAAGTCCTTAATGGGTGAGCTTGTTACGAACACTATTTTCTCTCCCTTTTAGATACACCAATTTCAAATTGTAAAGTCAAGCATTATCTTTCCGTTCATTGGATTCCCATTAAGCGTCTTCACAGCATCAACATAAGTATCAATATTTCCCTGTACAGCAATCATTGAAGTAAGGTCAATTTTTCCATCCAAGAAAAGCTTTGTAGCAAGTTCCCACTCTTTACCAGGCCACTCACCAGAATAGTTCATCCAACTGCCAAGTATACGGAGTTCCTTACGCAGAATAAAACCAAATATTTTTTCGGGAAGCTTCAGGTCATTATGGAGAGTGCCAACAAGAGCAATTTGAGCTTGGGGCCCCGCGATATGAATAGCCAATTGAACTGCCGCCGAATTACCTGCAGTTTCCAGAATCAGTTGTGAGAAACGACGTGTATTTAGAGCCTTGTCAATCATCTCAGCAGACATTTCTGCGCTATTGTATGTATATGTGGCACCGATTTTTTTCGCTAGTTCAAGTCGCTCTGGATTTATATCAATCGCGGTTACTGACTTCGCGCCTAGCGCTGCGGCACACTGCATCGCCAATAGTCCAATAGTACCGGCTCCAATAATTATAACTTCTTTACCTTCAACTCCTCCAGCCAGCTTCATTGCATGCAGCCCAACTGTTACCGGCTCAAAAAATGCGCCTTCGGTTGGAGTGATACCTTCAGGTAACAGGAATAGGTTATTTCGCGGAACGACAGTATATTCACTGTTACCACCATAACATCTGGAACCAATAAACTGATAGTTTTTGCACTGGGACCATAATTGTCTTTCACATTCAGGACAATTAAAACAAGGCTTGAGTGGGATACAGGAAACGAGGTCGCCCTGTTTCAAGTCTTTAACAGAAGAGCCTGTTTCCTGTACGATACCACTAAATTCATGTCCAAGAATAATAGGGTAAAAATGAGCACCATTATGAAAGATCCGAGGAATATCTGAGCCACATAACCCAGAACAGCAGACTTTTACCAGCACATCATCAACAGATGTGATCTGAGGTACTGTTTTTTCTTCAATGCAAATATTACCACCAGAATTTATTACCACAGATTTCATATAATTACTCCGAATATAAATAGCCATTAGCAGAGAACTGGTTCTCTCCCTCTTTAGTCCTCATTGTTTTTTGTAGGGTACAACGTATTAAATTTTTCCTTCACTGCCGCAGACGCCGATAATACGCGTAACGACTTCCTTCATGGCGGCTTTTGCTGGCTGCATATAATGGCGAGGATCATTTGCCGCCGGATTGTTGTAGAAATATCCTTTTAACGCATTGGCAAAAGCAATTTTCAGTTCTGTCGCAACATTCACTTTGCAGATACCGCTGCGGATACAATGCTGAATGTCCTGTTCCGATAATCCCGAAGCGCCATGCAACACCAACGGAACATCCACTAACTGACGAATTTGTTCCAGCCGGGCAAAGTCTAGACGTGGTTCATTCGTGTACAAGCCATGTGCTGTGCCTATTGCTACTGCCAGGGAGTCAATTTGTGTACGTTGCACAAACTCTGCGGCTGCAACAGGTGATGTATAAGCAGAATCTTTTTCATCCACCAACAAATCATCCTCCTGTCCGCCAAGGCGGCCTAGTTCAGCCTCGACGCTGACATCAAAGCTGTGGCAAAACGTAGTGACTTCTTTCACTCGCGCGATATTTTCTTCAAACGGCAGATGAGAACCATCAATCATGACTGAGCGAATTCCTGCGCGTACTTTATTAAAAATGTCATCGCTATCTTCATGGTGGTCGAGATGTAGGACTAATGGCAGGCGGTACTCATGAGCTAGAGATTGTACTAACGAAATTAAACTTCCCACGCCGCCATAACTATAAGTACTAGGTGTTCCCGCCAATATAACGGGAGAGCGAAGTTGTGCGGCGCTCTCAGCGACAACCTGCAATGTTTCAAGGTTATGAATATTGAAAGCGGGGACTGCATATCCCTCTGACTGGGCTTTTTTCAGCATGTTTTTGCTTGAAATGATGTACATCGCAGCTCCTGTTTTTCGGCGTTCTTCTTACAAAACGAAGAAAGAGAATTCGGTGATGCCACCAGTAAGTTGGATTAGATGTATAATATGAGCTTTTGATATTCTT
>ERZ838225.1200-NODE-1200-length-24169-cov-4.956747_pt1 | contig 24169 bp, 20 predicted proteins | sample MGYA00519684_ERZ838225 | MGnify/ENA primary metagenome ERZ838225 (study PRJEB31850, sample SAMEA3708829) | human gut metagenome | biome: human gut; feature: human-associated habitat; material: faeces | place: China | collected 2014 ...
AATTATATCTCGGACAGGAAAATTTTTATCATGAGGAACTGACGGAACGACTGGAGCAGGGGACGGCCCTGACTATGGCGGAAAGCCGTTATGTTCTGGTGGAATTTGACCCGGCAGAAAGCTACGGACAGCTGATGCGGGGTGTCCGCAGTCTGACAGAAGCCGGTTACTGGCCGATTCTGGCCCATATGGAACGGTATCTCTGTTTAAGAGAGCACGGTCTGGAGGAAATTTCCTCCCTGGGCTGTTATCTTCAGATGAATTTTGAAAGTCTGCAGGGGCATTGGTATCAGAAGGAAGTGCGCTGGTGCCGCAAACAGGTGGAGGAAGGCAGAATCCAGTTTCTGGGAACGGATCTGCACCGGACGGATTTCCGGCCGCCTGAGATTACAGAAGTGATGAAGTGGCTCACTCATCACGTCAATCCGGAGGATCTGGAAGAAATGGTTCACAGAAACCCGGTTTACATATTAAACAACAAGCGAGTGTAGCGGTTACAGACAGCGTATCCTTCTGACAGGAAAAAAGAGGGAGCGCAGCATAAGCCGGAGCAAAAAGATGCAAGGCTGAACTGTTACCAAAAATTTATAGTTAGGAAGAGCAGGAATGGGAAACGAAGGAAACGTAAAAGACAACGAAGAAATGGAAATTGATCTGCTGCAGCTGTTTGAAGCCCTGAAAAAGAAAATCTGGGTGATTCTGGCAGCGATGATCATTGGCGGAGGACTGGCAGGGGCATACAGCAAGTTTGTGATTACGCCTCAGTATTCCTCTACTGCCATGATGTATATTCTCTCTAAGGAGACAACCCTTACCTCACTGGCAGATCTGCAGATTGGCAGCCAGCTGACAAAGGATTACAAGATTTTAGTAACAAGCCGTCCAGTTTTGGAGGGCGTGATTGAAACCCTGGGACTGGATATGAAGTATGAGGGACTGAAGGGAAAAATCACCATTGGAAATCCTACAGATACAAGAATTCTGTCAGTGACAGTAACAGACCCTGATCCTTATCAGGCCCGGGCGATTGCAGACTGTGTGGCAGAGACTTCTTCCGAATATATCGGAGATATTATGGAAATGATACCGCCCAAGATTATTGAGAATGCGGTGGTAGCGACACAGAAAACAAGCCCCAGCAATGCAAAAAATGCCATGATGGGCGCTTTGGCCGGTATGGTTTTAATCTGCGGCCTTGTGGTGGTGAAGGAATTGATGGATGACACCATTCAGACAGAGGAGGACGTAGAGCATTATCTGGGTCTGACCGTGCTTGCTTCCGTGCCCTTACGGGAAGGGGAAGAAAAGCGAAATGAAAAAAGAAAAAGCAGAAAGCGGGGGGAGAAGAAATGAGCAGACGGATTGTGGAATTAAGCCGCGACATGAAGGATGACTACAACTACAATGAGTCGATTAAAACCCTGCGTACCAATATCCTGTTTTGCGGCAGCAAGGTGAGAACCATTATGTTTACCAGCTCTGTGCCGGATGAGGGAAAAAGTGATATTACCTTTGCAGCGGCTCAGTCTATGGCTCAGCTGGGAAAAAAGGTGCTGGTGATCGATGCGGATATCCGCCGTTCCGTACTGGTAAGCCGGTATCAGCTTGGAGAGAGAGTCAATGGTCTGTCCCAGTATCTCAGCGGACAGAAGCAGTTGGAGGAGGTTATTTACGACACCAACGTGGAAAACCTGAGTGTGATTTTTGCAGGTCCCTATTCTCCCAATCCGGCAGAGCTTCTGGAGGAGAAGCTGTTTACCAGACTTCTGGAGTACGGAAGAAATGAATTTGACTACATTATGATTGATACGCCTCCAATGGCAAACCTGATTGACGGCGCTATTGTGGCAAGGCAGTGTGACGGAGCGGTGCTGGTCATTGAAAGCGGCGCAATCAGCTACCGGATTGAGCAGCGGGTAAAAGCTCAGCTGGAAAAGTCAGGATGCCGGATTCTGGGTGTGGTATTAAATAAGGTAGATATTTACAGCCAGTCCTACTACGGAAAATACGGGAAGTATGGAAAGTACGGCAAGTACAAGAAATACGGAAAGTATGGAAAATACGGCTATGACCGGGAGTACGATCACCGGAATGATGAAGAGCGGACAAGGCAGGATCAGGTTTATAAAGAGAATGTTCCTGCTGGTGTGTCTGGAAAAAAGAAGGAAGGATCCCGTGAGGAAGTCCATTCATGAGTGGGAGAAAAAACCATCACAGCCATGAAAGAGAGGAAGCCTACAGTGGACTGCCCGGATGGCTGAGAAAGCATAAAAGGAAGCTGTGCAGTCTGGGAATTGGCCTGACAGCGGTGGCAGCTGCTCTGGCCATTTGGTATACAGCTGGGATGTATCAGCAGAGAAAAGCTCAGGAGGCCATGATTGCAGAGCGTCACAGGCAGGAGATGGCTGCTGAGCTGGCGGATGGAAAAACCGGAGAGGCGAAGGCTGAGACAGGGGTAGAACCGGCAGGCTCAGAACAGGCTTCATCCCAGCTTCTGGAAGAAAACACTATATCCTGGAATGGAAAGACTTACCGCCGGAATACCTATACCAAAGCAGTACTCTGCATTGGTGTGGATCGGAATGGTCCTATGACAGAGACAACCCTTTCTGGAGACGGGGGACAGGCAGACGGTATTTTCCTGCTGGCTCACGATACAGCGAGAAATCATTTGAAAATCCTGCTGATTCCCCGTGACACCATGACAGAGATTACCACAACAGATATTTCTCAGACAGAATCAAATGGAACAGAGCTGGGAACGGCAATGGATCATCTGAGTATCTCTTATGCTTATGGAGACGGAAGAGAGAAAAGCTGCGAATATACCAAAAAAGCAGTTTCCAATCTTCTGATGGGATTAAAAATCGATTCCTACATGGCGGCGGATTTGGAGATTATTGGATCTTTAAACGATGCTGTAGGAGGAGTTACCGTAACCATTCCCACTCTTGGCATGGAACAGGCGGATCCGGAGTTTGTATTTGGACAGACGGTACGGCTGGACGGAGAACAGGCAGAGCGGTTTGTACGGTTTCGTGATACAGGAAAAGACAATTCTGCCCTGTCGCGTATGGAACAGCAGAAGCTTTACATCAGCGGTTTTTTTCAGGCAGTGAAAGAACGGTCAAAAACAGAAAGCAGTATCGTCGAGAAGCTGTTTGAAATGACTCAGAACTACATGGTAACAGACATGGCCAAGGAGCAGTATTTAAAGCTTGCCATGGATGCCCTGGAGGGAGAGGGGCTGACCTCAGCCAGCTTTAAGATGGCGCCGGGCCGGGGAACAGCCACAGAAAGCTATGATGAATACTATGTGGCTCAGGAGACGTTGATCCCCATTTTACTGGAGCTGTTTTATCGGGAAGTATAGGATACGGAGAAACTGAAATCCGGAACGAATGCCTGTAAAAAGAGGATTAAGTTTTGTGAAGACGCAATAACCGGTATCCTTCAGGACAGCCGTTTATTGAATATAGAGGGCAGAAACCAGATAGAAGGGGAACTGTCCAAATCAGGAAAGGAGGAATACCCATGAAAAAGTGGAAGGCACTTACGGTGTTTGGAATGGTGTGCGCTCTGGCAGCAATGCCGGTTCTGACCTTTGCAGGCCCCAGTAAGGAAATCAGCAGCGGAAGCGATAAGGATGATGGAGGCAGCAGTTCCGGAAGCTTCGGAGGCGGAGTTTCATCCAATGGAACCGTTACCCAGGGAACAGGAGTTGTAAGTCCATCCCAGGGACAGACACAGAGTCCGTCTCAGAAGCCGACAGAAGTAACAGTAGATGCAAATGGTGTGCAGACAACAGGTGCAGGAACCGTGGTAGATCGTACCACAGGAACTGTAATTGCAGTTCCGTCTAACGGAACGAATGCAGCCGGAGAGGCCGTAACCAGTGATGCCAACGGCAATACGGTCATCAGCAATCCCACAACTGGAAGCTCTGTCACAGTTTCTGTAGGAAAAAATGCTGACGGAAGCAGCAGTACGGCAGGACTGAGCCAGCAGACTGTTGACCAGTTCCAGGCAATTGATGCCAGCAAGTCTATGGCAGGCGTACTGCCCCAGTCTGCAGGCTATGCGGTACAGGCAAATATCAATCTGAACGTATACGATACTGCAACCGGAGCAGCAGTAACAGGAAGTCAGGTGGTTCCCATTAAGTGGACCGGACTGACACAGGCAATGAACGCAGGAAACATGATGGTTGGTTATTATGATAATGCAACCGGCCAGTACATTCTGGTACCGATTGTTTCCATCGACTATGTAACCCAGACTATTAACATTCGTGTTAACGGTTCCGGTACAGCAAGAATTCTGACGAAGTAATCCGTACAGGGTTCGGAATGCAGAAGTATTTTCAGGGGCCGGACAGCTGTTTTGCCGGTTCCTGAAAATCAATAAAAAATGATTTCAGGTTTCACAATTAGTAAAATAATGAAAGAAAGATAAGTATAAATTTTGAAAATAATCTCCGGCTTTGAATAGCGGAGAATGAAATAGACAACGTATATTTCTGAAAGAAGAATTTACAGAGGGAAAATAAAAAGGGGAGAAATTCAATATGAGCCGAAAAAGATATACTTTTGAGCATTGGCAGATAGTAGCTGTCTATCTTATGATCTATGACATTCTGGCAGTAAACCTGTCTTATCTGTTTGTACTGTGGATGCGGTTTGACTGCGCATTTTCACAGATACCTCCCGTTTATTTTCACGCCTTTCTAAAGATTGCGCCGTGGCATACGGCCTTCAGCCTCCTTGTATTCTGGCGCCTGCGGCTTTACAAAAGCATCTGGCGGTATGCAGGCTACAGCGAACTGCTGCGGGTAACATCAGCAACGGCTTTAACGGGAATTTTTTACATACTGGCTCTGACGATTTTTAAAGAAAAAATGCCGGTTTCCTGCTACCTGTTTGGGCCGCTGGTCCAGTTCTGCCTGACTGTGGGAATCCGTTTTTCCTATCGGTTTGTAGTGCTGGAGCGGATTCGAAAAACAAAATTAGAAAACAGCTCCAATAAGCGGATTCTTCTGATTGGCGCAGGAAATGCAGGAAAGCTGATTCTCCGTGATATTATCCGGTCAAAGGAAGATGTGGGGACAGTAAAATGCATTATTGATGATGATCCCAACAAATGGGGGAGATACATGGAGGGAGTGCCCATTGCCGGAGGCAGAGACGATATTTTAGTCAATGTGGAGAAATATCATATCAATGAGATTCTTCTGGCAATTCCGACAGCATCCCCCGAGCAGAGACGGGATATCCTGAATATCTGCAAGGAGACTGGATGTGAGATTAAGACCCTTCCGGGCGTTTATCAGATGGTAAGCGGCGAGGTGTCTATGTCCCAGATGAAGCAGGTAGCCATTGAGGATCTGCTGGGCCGGGAAACGATAAAAGTAAATATGGATGAGATTTTCCGTTATCTGAAAGGGAAAACCATTCTGGTAACAGGGGGAGGCGGCTCCATCGGAAGCGAGCTGTGCCGCCAGATTGCAGGTCATGAGCCAAAGCAGCTGATTATCTTTGATATTTATGAGAATAATGCCTACGAAATTGAGCAGGAGCTGAAACGAAAGCATCCCAACCTGAATCTGGTGGTGTTAATCGGTTCAGTCCGGGACAGCAGAAGAGTTGAGTATGTGTTCCAGACCTATCATCCGGACATTGTATACCATGCAGCGGCTCATAAGCATGTGCCTCTGATGGAGACAAGCCCCTGTGAGGCTATTAAAAATAACGTGATTGGTACTTATAAAACAGCTTATTTTGCTTTGAAAAACGGATGTCAGCGATTTGTACTAATCAGTACGGACAAGGCAGTGAATCCCACTAATATTATGGGCGCCAGCAAGCGTCTCTGTGAGATGGTGATTCAGAGCATGGATATGATCAGCAAAACGGGGAAATTTGATTTGCTGCTTCCGCTCCATGCCCATGCAGCTAGACCTGAAGAAGGAAAAACGGAATTCCATGACGAAACGGAAGGCGAAAATCAGATACGGACAGAATTCGTGGCCGTTCGGTTTGGAAACGTTTTGGGAAGCAATGGTTCTGTGATTCCGCTTTTTAAAAAGCAGATTGAAAACGGCGGCCCGGTGACCGTAACCCATCCGGATATTATCCGGTATTTTATGACGATACCAGAGGCAGTGAGCCTGGTGCTGCAGGCAGGAACCTATGCAAATGGCGGAGAAATCTTTGTGTTGGATATGGGAGCTCCGGTAAAGATTGATACCTTGGCAAGGAATCTGATTAAGCTGTCAGGATACAAGCCGGACGAGGATATCAAGGTTGTGTATACAGGACTGCGTCCGGGAGAAAAACTGTATGAGGAAAAGCTGATGGCAGAGGAGGGAATGACCACCACGCCTAATCAGCTGATTCACATTGGAAAACCAATTCCTTTTGATATGGAACAGTTTATGAGGCAGCTGGATGTGCTGGCAGCGGCCAGCTTTATGAACAGTCCGGATATTGTTCGTCTGGTAGCGGGAGTGGTACCCACCTTCCATACAGCAGAATCGGATCTGCAGCTTCATCAGGATACCTATGACGCTCTGATGCAGGAAACTCTGGCAGCCAGTGAGGCTGCTGCAGAGAACGGCGCAGAACCATCAAAGGAACAGCAGTATGTAAGAAAAACAGGATTCATCTAAGTACAAACGATGCAGAATCCGGATTGTCGCCTTGCCGCATCCGAATTCGGTATCTGTCATCAAGGGGAGGAAAAGCCCTGCGGGTGAAGGAAAACCGGCAGGATGGCGAAGCCTGCCCTTTTGGCAGATAGAGTCTGCAGATTTTGGAAAAGATGAAATGTTTTTTTATTAAAAGAAGGCAGGGAAGAGGGGAGAACACCAATGTCCAACTGGTATGCAGTTCAGGTAACAACGGGAAAAGAGGAGGAAACCTCTCTGGTATGCAGAAAGCTGGTATCAGCGGAAACCCTGCAGGAATGCTTTATTCCCAGAGGCGAGCGGATGCGCCGTTATGAGGGCGCATGGCATAAGGAGGAGAGGCCGTTATTTCCCGGCTATCTTTTCTTTATCACCGATCAGGTGGAGGAGCTTTATTACGAATTAAAGGGAGTTCCGGAGCTGACGAAGATTCTGGGAGACGGAAGTTCGTTCATACCTCTGGAAGAGGAAGAGGTGTCTCTGCTGATTCAGATGGGAGGAAAGGATCATGTGGCAGTTATGTCCTCCGGCTATATCGAAGGAGATCAGGTGATCATTACCAGCGGGCCTCTGCAGACCTTAAAAGGAATCATACGGAAAATCGACCGCCACAAGCGGACGGCAGTAGTTCAGATGAAGATGATGGGACGGCTGCAGGATGTGACGATGGGGCTGGAGATAGTGAGGAAGGTTTAAGAATCAAACTCAAAGAATCAGGCGGTTGCTTATTTATTTATGCAATAGTATAATGGAAGTGTGAGAAAAAAGGAAGGAGGGGCTTTTGTGGGAATTTATTTAAATCCGGGAAATGAAGGATTTCAAAGAGCAGTCCAGTCCAGAATCTATGTAGATAAAACAGGGCTGATTGATTACACAAACTCTGTTCTTGGAACCGAGCAGGACTGTATCTGTATCAGCAGACCCAGACGGTTTGGGAAAACCATGGCAGCGGATATGCTGACAGCATATTACAGCCGGGGATGCGATTCCAAAGCCCTGTTTTCCCAATTGCAAATATCGCAGAAGCCAGATTTTGAAAAATACCTGAATCAATATGATGTGATCCATTTGGACATAACTATGTTTTTCCGAGAGGACGAAACGCCGCTGCAGCTGACAGAACGGATCAATCGAGAGGTAGTAGAGGAACTGAGAAATGCCTATCCAGATTGTGTTTCCGAAAAAGAAGATTATCTTCCGGCAGCTCTGACGGCAGTATTCAATGAAACTGGCCGCGTTTTTATCATTATTATTGATGAATGGGATGCGATTTTCCGTGAAAATCAATTTGATTGGGAAGCACAGAAGGCCTATATTGAACTGTTGAGGGCGCTTTTCAAAAGCGCGGCCTCCAGAAGGTTCTTAAAACTGGCATATATGACAGGAATTTTGCCAATAAAAAAATATAACAGTGAATCTGCTTTAAATAATTTTGATGAATTTACCATGACCCGTCCGGCGCGTCTGGCAGAATATACCGGATTTACAGAGCCAGAGGTTAAAGCGCTGTGCAGCGAATATCACATGGATTTTTCCGAGGCAGCCAGATGGTATGACGGATATTCTTTTTATCGCCTGAAGCATGTATACAGTCCAAGTTCAATTGTAAAAGCTATGCTGAACGGTGAATATGGAAGTTACTGGACTCATACGGTTGCTTACGAATCTCTGAAAAATTACATCAGCATGAATTTTGATGGTTTAAAGGATGATGTAATCCGAATGCTGGCAGGTGAACGGTGCAGAGTTGATGTGAATACCTTTGAAAATGACATGACCAGCTTTCGGAGAAAAGATGATGTAGAGACGATGTTAATTCATCTGGGATATCTGGCATACGACAGCAATTCCAAAGAAGCATATATTCCAAATGAAGAGGTGCTCGGGGTGTTTTTCCAGGCTGTGAAGGATACAGACTGGACACCAGTGGTGAAAGCGTTAAATCGTTCGGAAGAACTTCTTAAGCATACCTGGAATATGGACGAGACAGCAGTAGCAAATGCTATTGACGAAATTCATATGGGAAATACGTCAATTCTCAACTATAACGATGAAAATGCATTAAGCTGTGTAATCAGTCTTGCTTATTATTCTGCGGTAAATGACTACACAATCGTAAGGGAACTGCCTGCGGGAAAGGGGTATGCGGATCTAGCATTTATTCCAAGGAAGCAATCAGAGAAGCCAGCAATGCTCGTGGAACTGAAATATCAACAAAGCGCAAAGGGAGCTATTGCTCAAATAAAAGAGAAAAAATATATAAAAGTGTTTGAAGAATATGCAGGTCTGGTTTTGTTAGTAGGGATTAACTATGACAGACATACGAAGCACCATTCCTGTGTGATTGAAAAATGGGAGAAATAATAAAAAAGATGAAAATGAAAGTAAGAGCCGAAAGGCTCTTATTTTTGTGGAAAAAAATAGTTACAAAAAATAAATGGGAAGAGGGAACAGGAGAATGGAACAGAAAAAAACAAACGAGAGATTCAAGCCTTTTGAGTCCAAGGTATGGCTGAGCACACCTACTATGCATGGTCCGGAACTGGAATATGTCAAGAAAGCATACGAAACAAACTGGATGTCTACGGTAGGCGAAAATATTAATGAAGTGGAACGTCTGGCCTGTGAAAAAATTGGCTGTCAGTATGCAGTTGGTCTGTCAGCAGGAACAGCAGCCCTCCATATGGCAGTGAAGTTGGCTGGTGTAAAGCCGGGAGATCGGGTATTTTGTTCCGATATGACTTTTGATGCAACGGTAAATCCGGTTGTATACGAAGGTGGAGTTCCTGTTTTTATTGATACAGAATACGAGACCTGGAATATGGATCCGGTTGCTCTGGAAAAGGCATTTGAACTGTATCCGGAGGTGAAGGTTGTTGTTGTAGCCCACCTTTATGGAACACCAGGCAAGGTAGATGAGATTCGGGAAATCTGTAAGCGTCACGGCGCAGTTATCATAGAAGATGCAGCGGAATCTCTGGGGGCGTCTTATAAAGGAGTACAGACAGGAACCTTTGGAGATTATAATGCAATTTCCTTTAACGGAAACAAGATCATTACCGGTTCTTCCGGCGGAATGCTTTTGACGGATGATTTGGAAGCAGCAAATAAAGTAAGAAAATGGTCTACCCAGTCAAGAGAAAATGCGCCCTGGTATCAGCATGAAGAGCTTGGCTACAACTACCGGATGAGCAATGTCATTGCAGGCGTTGTGAGAGGGCAGTTCCCTTATCTGGAAGAGCATATTGCTCAGAAGAAAGCAATTTATGAACGGTATAAAGAAGGATTTCAGGGACTTCCAGTCACCATGAATCCTTATGATGCAGACAGCAGCGAGCCGAACTTCTGGCTGTCTTGTCTGCTGATTGAGCCGGAAGCAATGTGTAAACAGGTGCGCGGTGAGCAGGAGGCCTTGTACATACCGGAAGCAGGAAAAACATGTCCTACGGAAATTCTGGAAACTCTGGCCAGGTATAACGCCGAGGGACGTCCTATCTGGAAGCCCATGCATATGCAGCCCATTTACCGGATGAACGGGTTTGTTACAAGAGAAGGAAACGGACGGGCAAAAACCAATGCTTATATTGCAGGCGGAGCAGTTGGAAAAGACGGAAGACCGCTGGATGTGGGAATGGATCTGTTCCACAGAGGTCTGTGTCTGCCCAGTGATAATAAGATGACAGAAGAAGAGCAGAAGAAGGTAATTGAGATTGTAAGAAGCTGCTTTGAATAAATCTGATTAAAGAAAATAAATGTGAAAAAGGGGATTTGCAGTAGAAATGAAAAAACATAAAAAAGGTTTCTACGAAAAATATATCAAACGTCCACAGGACTTCTGCTGTGTGTTGGCAGCCATTATTGTTCTTTCGCCGATTATGGCAGTTACCGCTGTGCTGGTACGCGTTAAATTGGGATCGCCTGTTATTTTTAAGCAGGAAAGGCCGGGGCTGCATGGGAAGATTTTTACACTTTATAAATTTCGAACCATGACAGATGCAAAGGATAAAAATGGAAACTTACTTCCTGATGAAGTCCGTTTGACAAAATTTGGAAAAATGCTTCGATCGACAAGTTTAGATGAGCTTCCAGAGCTGATTAACATGCTGAAAGGCGATATGGCTGTAGTGGGGCCAAGGCCGCTGCTGGTGAGATATCTGCCTCTTTATGATGAACATCAGGCAAGAAGACATGAAGTAAGACCGGGATTTACCGGGTATGCTCAGGTCAATGGACGCAATGCTATTACATGGGAAGACAAGTTTGAAAAAGATGTCTTTTACGTCGATCATATTACTTTTTTAGGAGATTGGAAAATCATTTTTCAGACCTTAAAAACAGTGATCAAGAGAGAAGGAATCAGTTCCGGATCCTCTGTTACTATGGAAGAATTTAAGGGAAGCAAAACGGTAAAATCAGATGGCAGCGAAAGGTTAAACATATGAAAAAATTGGGGATTATCGGTGCCAGTGGTCATGGAAAAGTGATTGCAGATATTGCAAAAAAGAATGGATATTCTGAGATATCTTTTTTTGATGATAACGAAAATATTCACGAGTGCGGAAGCTATCCAGTAACAGGAAAAAGTGCCGAAGCCAGGATATTTGATGGAGACATTATTGTGGGGATAGGGAATGCAGCGATTCGGAAGAAGGTACAGGAAATGATTCCGGTGGAAAAGCTGGTTACACTCATTCATCCAGATGCAGTCATTGCGGAAGATGTGGAGATAGGAGCAGGTACTGTAGTTATGGCTGGAGCTGTGGTTAATCCAGGAGTGCAGATTGGAAATGGATGTATCATCAATACGTGTTCTTCGGTGGATCATGACTGTACAGTGGGCGATTATGTTCATATTGCAGTAGGTAGTCATTTATGCGGGACTGTCTCTGTGGGGAATGGAACATGGATCGGTGCGGGAGCAACAGTTAGCAATAATGTTGCAATTTGTTCAGAGTGCATGATTGGTGCAGGGGCAGTAATTGTTAATGATATTAAGAAACGCGGAACATATGTAGGTGTTCCGGCAAGGAGAATAGATATGGAAAAGAAATCAGTCAAAAAAATCGGGGGGTATCCCACCGGATAGGATATCATAAGACTTCTGTAAAACTCTCTATGAGTGGGAGGGCTGCATAATGAATACATTCAGAATTTTGTTTACTGGTGTTGGCAGACGTGTGGAACTGATGCAGGCTTTTAGACAGGCTGCAAACTGCTTGAATATCATTCTGAAACTCTATGGAGCAGACATGACAGGAACTGCACCAGCATTGGTTTTTTGTGATTACACCCGGAAAGTGTGTGGAATGAGGGATTCAGATTATATTCCACAGTTATTGAGAATCTGTGAAGAGGATCATATTGATTTGCTCATACCTACAATTGATACTGATCTTTTGTTACTTAGTCAGAATGCAGCAAAATTTGATGAGATTGGGACAAAGGTACTTATTAGCAAGCCAGAAAAGATTGCAATATGCAGAGATAAAAATTATACGGCGGATTTTTTCGAAACCTGTGGATTAAAAGCACCGCAGACAGTTAATGATTACCAGCTTTATCATGGTCCGTATCCGTGTTTTATTAAGCCGAAGGATGGAAGTAGCAGTATTAACGCATTCAAAGTAGACAATGAATCTGAATTAAAGGTTTATGCTGAGCAGGTTGGAGAATATATTGTTCAACCGTTCATCGAAGGAACGGAATATACAGTTGATATTTTCTGCGATTTTGAAGGCAATCCTATATTTATCATTCCACGCATTCGAGTTGCAGTAAGAGCTGGAGAGGTTCTTAAAACAGAGATTGCTATGGATGAAAAGATTATAGATGAGTGCCGAAATCTTATTGCTAGGTTTCAGCCTTGCGGGCCGATGACTGTTCAGCTTATCCGCCAGAATAGAACTGGCGATGATTATTACATAGAAATCAATCCTCGATTTGGGGGCGGTGCACCGCTTAGTATGAAAGCCGGTGCAAGATCGGCAGAAACAATATTAAAGATGCTGTCCGGTGAGAAAGTTGGTTATTCTAATGTAATTGATGATGGAGCGGTGTATAGCCGATTCGATCAGAGTGTTTGTACTGCAGAGGGAAAGAGAAAACAGCCAATATTAGGCGTAATCTTTGATCTCGATGATACATTGTATTCCGAAAAGCAATATGTCAGAAGTGGATATAAAGCAGTAGCAAAACTGCTGGGAGATGAAACTTTTGCTGATAGACTTTGGATATACTTTAAAAATGGAAAGCCTGCTATTGATGAATTGTTGAATGAACTTGGCTTTGAGGAACGAAAAGAAGAATGCCTGAAAGCATATCGAGAGCAGATTCCGGAAATTAAGCTTTACGATGGTGTTTTCGATTTGATTCTTTCCTTAAAAAATAAGGGTTTAAAAGTCGGTATTATTACAGACGGACGAGTATCAGGACAAAAGAAAAAGATACAAGCATTGGGATTAGATGAGCTTGTCGATGACATTATCATTACAGATGAGTTGGGGGGGACACAGTTTAGAAAACCCTGTGATATTGCATTCCGTATTATGCAGCTCAGATGGGGAATTCCATTTAAGCAACTGGTATATGTTGGCGATAACGCTGAAAAAGATTTCCAAGCTCCAAAGCAGCTTGGAATGAGAAGTGTTTTCTTCAGAAATAAAGATGGCATATATTTTGTTAATAGCAAGAATGATGTTCAAGAGATAGATATGATTTCTGAACTGAGTTTTTGATTCTGAATGTTCATTTTAACAATCAAACAAAGGAACTGTAGTTGGACATTTTCTGAAATATTGAGTAGTAGAGCTGCAATACCAGTCTATAGCATCATACACATCATAGATGTATCTGTAGAAAAGATAAAGTATCGCTATGATAAAAATGGCATTAAGACCTTAGAGAAGGTCTATAAACACTACTACTTTATTATATGGGAAAGGAAAATATGATTAAGATATGCTATGTGGTAACAATTCCTCTGACAATTGAATCATTTTTTATTCCTCAATTGCGATATTTGGCGGAGAATGGATTTGATGTGACTGTAGTATGTTCTAACGATTCGAGTTTACAAGAAAAATTAGGCGAATCTATTCGGTTTTATCCAATTGATATACCAAGAGGAATTTCAATTGGTGGTTCGATCTATGCACTTAAAGCTCTTACACAATTTTTTAAGAAAGAAAAATTTGATTTGATACAGTATTCTACACCTAATGCTGCATTCTATTCTTCCATTGCCGCAAAAAAAGCAGACTGCAAAGTTAGGAACTATCACCTAATGGGACTGCGGTATTTAGGTGCTTCCGGAATGGGAAGAACAATTCTAAAAGTATTAGAAAGAATTGCGTGTCATAATTCTACTTCTATTGAATGTGTGAGTAAATCTAATATGGAGATGGGGATTAACGAGGGATTGTTTCCTAGAGAGAAGGTCACAGTTGTCTGGAATGGAAGTACGGGTGGAGTAGATTTATCAAGATTTGATTTTTCTAAACGCCAACAGTGGCGAAAGGAGATCCGTAAAGAACTCGGATACAGTGCAAATGATTTTGTTTATGGTTTTGTTGGAAGAATAACAAAAGATAAGGGTATAAATGAACTTATAGAGGCATTTTCTAAATTAAAAAACAATGTGAAACTGTTAATTATTGGTTCTCCAGAAGGCGTTGATACGTTAAATCCAAAGCTATGGAATTGGGCAAATAATAGTAGTAATGTAATCATTCATGATACTGTTACTGACATTGAACGATACTTTGCGGCAATGGATGTGTTGGTGCTACCTAGTTATCGAGAGGGATTTGGCAATGTAATAATCGAAGCCGAAGCAATGGGGATTCCTGTAGTAGTAACTGCAATTCCGGGACCTATCGATACGATGATACAAGATAAAACAGGACTATGTTGCAATGTGATGGATGTTGAAGATCTTTATGAAAAATTAAAAGTAATGGTGGAAGATGACACGCTCCGTAGTCAGATGGGAAATGAGGCTTATAAATATGTAAGTACACATTTTGATAGTGAAGTTTTATGCCAGAAGATACTAGATAGAAAAAAAGAACTATTTAATAAGGAGTGCTAAAAATGAAACGTGTAATTACTTATGGAACTTTTGATTTACTTCATTATGGACATATCAATTTGTTAAAAAGAGCAAAGGCTCTCGGAGACTATTTGATTGTTGTTGTTTCATCAGATGAATTTAATTGGAATGAAAAGCATAAGAAAACCTATTTTTCATACGAAGAGAGAAAGGCTTTGCTGGAATCGATCCGATATGTTGATTTAGTTATTCCAGAGGAAAACTGGCAACAAAAGAGAACAGATATGCATGAGTATCATGTGAATACTTTTGTTATGGGGGACGATTGGAAAGGCAAGTTTGATTTCCTTAGAGAAGAGGGCGTTGAAGTTGTGTATCTTCCGAGAACTCCGGAAATCAGCAGTAGTAAAATTAAGAAAGATCTTTATGATGCAAATGCTGTTGACGGAGAAAGTAAAGTGAGTCATGAGGATATTAATACAGATCCAAAGTAAAGGGATCTGTTCAATTTAAAGAATAGTATGAGGTTTAATTGAGGCAATAAGATGGTTAGTAAAATTAAATATTTGATTAAATATTCTCCAGTTATTTATAATATATATTTCTATGTGTTTTCATTCATAATCAAGTTTATTGGTGTATTTGTAAAAACTGATAATAAACTTATTTTGTTTAATAGTTTTGGTGGGAGAAAATATGATGATAGTCCCAAGGCTATTTTTGAATTAATGTTAAATGATGATAGATTTGATGAATATACACTTATGTGGGCGTTAAATGAACCAGGAAAGTACAGTTTGCCAGAGAGAGCGGTTGTCATTAATGCTAATAGTTTTTCTTTTTTTATAAATGCATTAAAGGCGAAAGTCTGGATAACTAATTCTTCAATGGAAAAAGGACTCTGCTTTAAAAAAAAGAATACACTATATATCAATACTTGGCATGGTACAGCAATTAAGTATTTAGGTAATGATGTAAAAAAGGAAGGAAAATCGTTTAAAGGTAAAAGTAGCAGCGTAGAAGATGTATTTCTTAGTCAAAGTGCTTATGATGAAGAAGTATTTAAAAGAGCATTTCACAAGAATAGATTTTATAGATTTGGCTTACCAAGAAATGATGAATTAGCACAAGAACATAGTATAGCAGAAATTAAAGAAATTAAAAGTAAATTAGGAATTGATGAGGATAAAAAGGTTGTATTATATGCTCCAACTTTTCGGGAGTTTACTAGAAATGAATTTAATGAAGTAGTGCAGGATATTCCGTTGAATTTTGATAAATGGGTAGATAAGTTTGGAAATAATGTGATTATACTTTTTAGGGCTCATTATGAGGTTGCAAGGCATCTTAATGTTTCGAAGTACAGCAATGTAAGAGATGTATCTGATTACAGATATCTAAATGAGCTAATGCTAATTTCTGATGTTTTGATTTCTGATTATTCATCGATATATTTTGATTTTTCGATCTTGCATAGGCCAGTTGCATGTTATGCTTATGATTATCATTTGTATGAAAATAACAGGGGGATGTACATAGATATAGCTAAAGAGCTTCCTTGTAGAATATGTCGGAAAGAAGATGAACTGTTGATAGAGTTGGAAAATATTTTTAATGATTATGCAAAGTACTCAGAAATGGCTGCAGTGTTTCAAAAGAAATATGTGACTGAATATGGCTGTGCAGGGAAAAAAGTCTGTGATGAGGTTTTGAGTAGAATTTAAGAAGTTGATGGAGTAAAATGGTATGAATATATTGGTTTTTGGACAGGCTGCGTGGGATGATAAAAACTCTGCCGGTAATACATTTTCCAATTTTTTTAGTGGCACTGCATTTAGTGGTGATAGTTTTTCAAATTTTTATTGTAGAGAAAAATGTCCTGATAATAAGCTGAATATCACTTATTATAATTTATCAGCTTCAAATATAATTAAGGGTATTTTGAAACGGAAAGTCAAAGGAAAAGAGTTTATATCTGCAGAGGCAGAAAGAGAGTTTCAAAAGTGTAGTGCGGATTCAAAGAGCGAACAGGATAAAATAAATAACCTGCACAAAGGAAAATTTGAACTTGTATATTTTATTCATGAAATTGTTTGGATGAGTAAAATTTGGCTTAATCGCTATTTTAAAGCATTTGTTAACAGAAACAAGCCAGATATATTGTTTGCCTTTGCAACAAGCCCCTACATTCTTTGGCCTCTTATGAAGTTTTTAAAAAAGCATACAAAGTGTAAGGTCGTATTGCTAATAGCTGACGATGTGTATGGAAGTTATGATCGAGTGGCATGGTTTAGAAGAGGGTATCTGAAGAAATTATTAAGTAAGTGCATAGTTAATGCAGATCAGTTGTACGGTATTTCCGATGAAATGTCGGATTTATATAAATGTATTTTCAAAAAAAATGTTACCACATTATATAAGGGATGTGACTTATCAGAAGAGCCGAAGAGGTATGTAAACGATACAGTTAAGTTTGTCTATGCAGGTAATTTGTTCTGGGGACGGGATGATATTCTAAGTTTATTAGGTAAAACCATTGATAAAATAAATAAAAATGGACCAAAAGCTGAACTTGAAATATATACGGCTGCTAACATTACTCCTGAAATAGAAAGAAAACTAAATATTCAAGGTTCATCAAGCATTATGGGAGCTAGAAGTTATGATGAAATAAAGAAAATAATGCATGACGCAGATGTGGTGGTTCATGTTGAATCATTTGATGAGCAACAAATGAAAACTACTCAATACTCTCTATCAACTAAAATTATTGATTGTTTACAAAGTGGTTCTCAGATAGTAGGAATAGGTCCTTCTGGCATAGCGTCAATAGAATATCTAAAAAGAATTAATGGGGTAATTGTAGTAGATAATAAAGAAAAGATAGAAACAGCAATAGCTTCTATAGTTGAGGATAAAAATTCAATTATAGAAAATAGTAAAAAAATACGTCAATACTCTGAAACAAATCATGAGATAAGCATTGTTCAAAAAAAATTGCGCGATGATTTTTCATTACTATGTAGTAGATAAAATGATTTTGCACAGGAGGAGCCGAAGTGAAAGTTTTACAAATTAATGCGGTGTACGGATATGGTAGCACAGGGGTAATTGCGAAAGAAATACTGGATGAAGTAATTTCCGCTGGTGGCGAGGCATATGCTGCATTTATGAAACATAGACACACAACAGATATTAGTTCTCTTTCTGGATATATTGAAATTGGAAATAAAGCAGATCAGATCACACATACAATACAATCTAGATTTCTAGGAGAGCAAGGATTTTATTCAAATAAAGCAACAAGAAAAATGCTTTCTGAAATAGATGAGATTAAGCCAGATATTATCCATCTTCATAATTTGCATAATAATTATATGAATATTGAATTGTTATTTAATTATGTAAGAGAAAAAAAGATTCCAACGGTAATTACGTTGCATGATGCGTGGTTTTTTACCGGAAAATGCTGCCACTTCCTTTACGATGGATGTAATCGCTGGAAGGAGAAATGTGGAGAGTGTCCAAGGCAGAGAAAAGAATTTGTCAGTCTCTTTTTTGATAAATCAGAAAAAGATTTGATTAGAAAAAGAAAACTGATCGGAGAGAATCCTTATGTATATGTGGTCGGCTGTTCAAATTGGCTGACTTCCTGTGCAAAGGCGTCCATTCTTCGTAGTAGAGTCATTTGCACTATCAATAACGGAATAGATCTTAGCATTTTTTCACCGAAAGAGAGCTGTTTAAGGGAACAGCTCGGTTTAGAAAAGAAAAAGGTTATTTTGGGAATGGCAAATAAATGGCTTTCACAAGATAATGAAAATACATATGAATATATAACAGCTAATATGGATAAAGATTGCGTATTGGTTTTATTAGGATGCAATAAAGGACAAATAGAGAGCAATAAAAAGAAGAATGTTATTACAATTGGTTTTATAAATGATAGGACAGAATTAGCGTGTTATTACTCAATAGCGGATGTTTTTGCTAATGTAACCAAGGTTGATTCCTTTCCTACAGTTAATTTAGAAGCAATTGCATGTGGAACGCCTGTTGTCACCTATAATTCTGGAGGTAGTGCAGAGACTGTAGATTCGGACACAGGAGCTGTAGTGGATTATGGAGATTACATATCTTTGTTGCAGCAGCTTAACCGAATTTTAAATGATGGGAAATTAAAATACAGAGACCGTTGTACTGAGCGAGCAAGAAAATTCTATGATAAAAAGGAAAAATTTCAAGAATATTTGGGGTTGTACAAAGAAATATTGGAGAATAACATATGAATATTTTTTCACTAACATATATCTTGGTTTTAGTTATAGGTTTGCTTTCAAAACAATTTAGGAATGGGAAAAAATTTTTCTGTATTTCAACTGGAACTATTTATTTTTTTATTGCAGCATTGAGAAGTAGCTATGTAGGTGGTGACTCTTTTAACTACCGTAATATGTTTGAATTATTAGCGGGTAGGGATTTAGATATTTCACTTTTGTATTCAAAGAAGGAGCCAGTTTTCTTTGCATTTTTGTCTTTTGTAGGAAAATTTACGAGTAATTATACTGTATTATTTACAATAGTAGCAGCTTTCTTTTGCTTTGCAGTGTGGTATTACATTTATAAGTATTCCTACGATCCTGTATTGAGCGTGATTGTTTTGCTGGCGTTCAATTTATATCAGTTTTCGCTGACAGGCATGCGACAGACAATCGCTATGGCATTTGTCATTTTTTCCATGATTTCTATAAATGAGGGGAAAAGAGTCCTTCCGTATATATTTGTAGTGTTAGGCAGTTTGTTTCATGCATCTGCATTTGCGTTTATTGTAATACCTATTTTAAGGCATATTCCAATAACAAAAAGGAAGATCAAATGGTCTGTTGCAGTATTGATAGTAGCTTTTCTGTTAAGAAATAAAATTGCAACAATGCTTATAGGCTTTATTTCCGACAGAGGATATCAAGTGGATATGGTTCAATCTGGCTTCACTATGATGCTAGTCATATTTATACTATATATTGTAATGGCAATATTTGTTAAGGAATACGCAGAGAATGATGGGAATTATCATTTCCAGTATTGGATAGCGATGGGAGCTGTCTTTTTTGAAACATTGGTAACGGTGCAGAATATATTTTTTAGAATTGCATTTTATTTTTTGATAGTTTTTGTAACACTAGTTCCTAATATTGCTCATCATGCTAAAAACAGAAATACTAGGCTCATACTCTCGCTTATTTTATATATAGTACTGTCAGTCCAATACTTGGTTTTCACAATAGGGTCAAGCAATATATTACCTTATACGTTCTTTTGGCAAATATAGAGGAGTAGTAATGAACAAAGAAATTAGACAGCCAAATATCGCAATAATTACATTAGCAGATTTACCGTTGCCAGCAGTAAAAGGTGGCGCAGTAGAGACGTTAATAGATAATATTTGTGCTCAGAATGAATATGAAAATAAACTTAATATTGATGTTTTTAGTATAACAGGAGCCGAACATGCTTCTGAGAAAAATAATACAAACTACCACTATTATAAGAAAATGAAAGAAAGACGAATAACAATAAAAAATGTTTTATACAAGATAACTGGAAAAGTGATTTTAAATAAAACAATGTGGACTGCGGTAAGTTTGATTAACAAGAAAAACTATGATCTAGTTATTGTTACAAGCATTATAAAAGAAATTGCTTGTTTTGCAGAGAAATGTAATTCGCCAGTTGTGTGGTACTTACATGGTGATGCGGTTGAGGTTTTGGGAACGGAGTGGGTTTATCAAATTACTCAAAAATGTGCAGGAGTGATTGCTGTTTCAAACTTTGTGGCTAATAGAGTAAAGGAAACTGGAGCAAAAATTCCAATCTATACTGCAAAGAATTGTGGTGATATTACTCGAATTGCGAGTGATGATGAAGAAATAGTAAGAAAAAATGTGCGCACACAATATGGCATTAACGATGAGATTGTATTTGCCTATGTGGGAAGAATTATACCTATAAAGGGAGTGCGTGAACTAGTAGATGCATTTACGAAAGCAGAACGAAAAAAAACAAAACTCCTTATTATTGGTAGCCCGGATCCTTCAAATGAAACATACTTTTCAGAAATTAAGAAGCATTCGGGGAAAGATGTAGTGTTTGCAGGATATATTCCTCATAACGACTTAAATAAAATTTACTGTTCCGTAGATGTAGTTGTTGTTCCTTCTATATGTAATGAGGCAGCGCCTTTAACTGTTGTTGAATCTCAGCAATGTGGAAAGTTCGTTATTGCAGCTAATAGAGGAGGAATATCAGAATATGCCGTTCCAACAATGACGGATTTAATTGAAGGAACAGGAGATAGTTTTATCTTAAATTTAACGTCTTCTATTAAAAATTTTAATGTTGAGGAATTTAAAAAGAATAGGCAGTTTATAACAAAATTTACTCAGGAGAACTTATATAAGGAATTTACGGATGCAATCTTTAAAATAATAACGATTGCATGATTTTGTTAAAATGTTCCTGTGTAGGAGGGTGTTACTGGTGGAGAAGTCAAGGACTTTTTATTCTATAAAAAATACATATATAGGGATTATTGCACAACTTATTACTTATGTTCTCACTTTTATTAATAGAACTATTTTTATTCGTTATCTGGATGTAGTTTATCTAGGATGTAATGGATTATTTGGAAATATACTGAGCATGCTATCTTTGGCAGAACTGGGAATTGGAACTGCCATTGTTTTTTGCTTATATAAACCATTGGCCGAAGGCAACAAGCAAAAAGTTTGTGCATATATGAATAGCTATCAACAAGCCTACCGAATTATTGCGGTTATTGTTGCAATAGCTGGTTTTTCATTAGTACCTTTCCTTGATAAAATTGTGGCAGGAAATCCCGGTGTTTCGTTTGATGAAATCAGGGTAATTTATATCCTGTTTTTAAGTAATTCTGTTTTATCATATTTTTTTACATATAAGCGGTCATTATTCTCGGCTGCACAAATGGAATATAAAAATACGATAAATAATACACTTTTTGCGTTCATACGGAATGTTTTACAGCTGATAGTATTGATCGTAAGTCATAGTTATTACGCATACCTGATTGTGATGATAGGATGTACTGTTATATCAAATATTGCAATATCTTATGAGTGTGATAAATTTTTTCCCTACTTGAAGAATAGTACAGACAGATTGGAAAAAAAGGAAAAAATACAGTTGTACAAATATGTGCTTGCTCAATCATCTCATAAAGTAGGAGGAATTGTAGTTAGCGGAACAGATAATTTACTGATTACCATGTTGGTTCAAAATGGTCTTAATTTGGTTGGTTTGTACTCGAATTATCTTATGGTAACCACGACAATTAATAGTTTAATGAACATAGTTACGAGATCTTTAACTGGCAGCATTGGAAATTTAAATACAGATGCGAATATGGATAAAAGAAAAAAAGTTTTTGATGAATTAATGTTTATTATTGCATTATTCTATATTGTTGTTTCTGTATGTATTGCCTGTTTGATTCAGGATTTTATAGCACTGTGGTTAGGAAAAAAATATTTACTTGGATTTGGGACGATTATAGTAGTAATAATTAATTTTTATATTGCAGGAATGAGAACACCGTGTCAGTTATTTAATACAACACTTGGTCTTTTTTGGAATGATCGTTACAAACCATGGATTGAGGCCACAATTAATTTAATTGCTTCGATTTTTTTAATTAAACACTATGGGTTAATGGGGGTTTTTCTTGGAACATTAATCAGTACAGTATGTACAAGTCTATGGGTGGAACCATACATTTTATACAAGCACGGATTTAATATGCCATTAGCTGATTATTTTAAGATGTATTTTATTTATGGTTCTGAGATGCTGGTTATATTTGTTGTTTGTTCCTTTGTCGGAAAAATTATACCCGTATCTAGCTGGAGTTTATGGATTACCAAAGGTGGATTTTTATTTATAGTTGCTGTAATGTTGGCATTGTTAATGAATTGCAGGCAAAAAGCTTTTCGTAATGTTTTTGTTCGATTGAAAGGGATAGTAAATAATGCAAAAAGAAACTAAATTAACAGAAAAACCGATTTTTAGTATAATTATGCCTGCCTATAATGCAGAAAACGTTATTGAATTGTCGATAAAGAGTGTGCTAGAGCAAAGGTTTTCAGACTTTGAGTTGATTATTATAGATGATGGATCAAAAGATCATACAAGGCAGATTGCTGAAAAGTATATGGAAGCGGATCAAAGAGTAAAGGTTATATCACAGCCTAATAGGGGGGCAAGTAGTGCTAGAAATCACGGTATCAAGTGCTCGTGTGGAAGATATTTAATGTTTATTGATGCAGATGACAGGTATCACTCCAACTATCTGTCATCAGTATTTGGTAAAATTCAAGCTGATGAACAAATGGTAATTGTTAGTTTTGATTTATTTAAGTCTGGGACGTATCACAAAAAGGAATGTTATATTAATGGTGATGGTGGAAGAATTAGTATATCAGATTATTTGGGGAACATGATAAAATATCATGATCAGGCTTATTGGGGAGCGAACTGGAATAAGGTTTATTGTGCAGATATTATAAAGAATAATGAAATTAAATTCCAGGACAATATATCAATAGGAGAAGATTTTTATTTTAATCTATGTTATTTGCAGTATGTAAAAATCATATTAGTAATACAGGATTCTTTATATGATTATGAAGCTGATACTGTTGATTCACTGAGTAAACAAAAAAGATTAGCGAATGATTATTGCAGACAGTATGCATGTATTATTGATGTATATGATAGGCTTTGTGAACCATATATTTCTGAAATTGAAAACTATCAAATACTTAGGGATAGATTCATAAAAATAGCGATGTGGGACACAGCATGGATAGGGTTTTTAAATAATAGGTATAGCCTTGCAAAGATCAGGGATACAAATGATTTTATCCGAAATAGTTTTCCACCATTGTATTTAGAGGGTTGTTCGATTCATGATAATTCGATTGTGGATTTGTTTTCAAACTCGGTCTTGAATAGAAGAGCTTTAGTGTCAATGATTCTGTTATATGTAGTTTATGTGAAAAGAATCACACTTAGAACAATCAGGAGGATAATGAAACATGAGTGATAAATCATGGATTCTAACAGATTGCTTTGATACTGTTTTAATTCGTAAGCGCTTAAATCTTGGGTAGCTTTACTGTCTACGCTTTTAAACTCATAATGATAGTAAATAGATTTTTACTACACTCCGCTTGATAGGAGATAGAAATTTACTACATTTGGAGGTTTCATTATGAGTAAGAAACGTGCTCCAGGACGTTCCCTGGACGAATGGATGGAACTGGTAACCGAATGCAGACAAAGCGGCCTGACAGATGCTGCATGGTGTAATGAGCATGGGATATCTCCCAGCTGTTTTT
>ERZ838225.1213-NODE-1213-length-23802-cov-72.718743_pt1 | contig 23802 bp, 29 predicted proteins | sample MGYA00519684_ERZ838225 | MGnify/ENA primary metagenome ERZ838225 (study PRJEB31850, sample SAMEA3708829) | human gut metagenome | biome: human gut; feature: human-associated habitat; material: faeces | place: China | collected 2014 ...
ATATTTGCAAACTCAACAGCAGAGTACACTACCTAAAACGTAGGATAAATGAAGTAGAGGATGTAAACGTAAGAACAAGGATGGTAGAAGAACTGCACGAAAAGCAGAAGCTGATACTTACAATGCCAAGTGGCAATGATATGGATGTAAACTTTCGCAGGTTGAAATACGTGCGCTATGCCGATGATTTCCTTATCGGAGTTATCGGAACGAAAAACGAATGTGAGAGAATCAAAGCTGACATCACTAAGTTTATGCAGGAAAAGTTAAGACTGGAGATGTCACAGGAAAAGACTTTGATTACAAATGCACAAGACAGCGCAAAATTTTTGGGTTACGAAATATATGTCCGTAAAGACTATGCCACAAAGAGAAACAGTAACGGAACAGTGCGCAGATACTTCAATGGGAACGTGATATTGCACGTTTCAAGAGAAGTAATCAAGAACAAGCTGCTCAGCCTCGAAGCCATGAAAGTTGTCACCAAACACGGCAAGGAGACATGGGTGTCAAAAGGCAGGACTTATATGATTGACAATGAAGCGCACGAGATTGTATCTCAGTTTAATACCGAAATACGAGGGTTCTACAACTATTACTCAATAGCAAACAATGCATCGGCTTTGGGACGCTCTTTCGGCTGTATTATGAAGTTCTCCATGTACAAAACTCTTGCTCAAAAGCTGAATATGTCAGTGAGAAAAGTCATTGAAAGATACCGCAAGGACAATCTCTTTGCAGTGCCTTTTGTAAACAAGGGAGGAGAAACCAAGTACAGGGTATTCTATAATGAGGGGTATGCCCGTAAAACGGATTGTGAAACAGCCCCAAGTGACAATCTGCCGTACATGTTCAAAACGCCATCGTTGAGTCTGATAGAAAGGCTTACAACAAAAACGTGCGAACTATGTGGCAAGCACGGAGAAGTGGTAATGCACCATGTCCGCACACTCAAAGAGTTAAAAGGTAAAAATGACTGGGAACGCAAAATGCTCTACATGCACAGAAAGACTTTGGTTGTATGTGCGGAGTGTAACGCAAAAATCCAGAGATGTGTCAAGTAAGATGATGTTACAGATGGAGAGCCGTATACATGGAGACGTGTAAGTACGGTTCGGGGGCAGGCAAACGAAAACCTACCGCTGTAAAGCGGAAAGGCGTTGTTTGCCGAGCCTACAATTAGTAAGTGAAAAGAAAAGAGAGACTGTAGATAAAATATCACTAAAGTAATATGCAATAAAATTGCATATCTGAAATAGACATGCAATAGTGATCAAAAGTTTTTATATGCATAGCCGTTGGGAAAATCGAAGTTTCCCCAACGGCTTTTTCATTTATGTAACAATACAAAATACAGTTAAAAGTGTAAATTTTCTTTGTTCACTTTTTTATAAGTATGATTGGCGATTTCATGGAGTATGATACTTATATTATATTAAAAACCAGACATTTTGTAATCTTTTCCTTTAATTTCTGATACTTCAAAAATATATTTGCATCAAAATCAATAACAAAAAATCACGAATTATGAAAAGATTAAATTTATTTCATTTTGCTGTAATATATGTAACTGCAATATGTTCAATTACCTCAATTCCCAGATATCTGATATTGAAAGGAAACTCTCCACATAGTCTGGATCTTGTATTATACTCACTCTTCACTACCCTACTTTTTATTACAATCATATTTATGGTTGAAACAGCTTACTGTAAATATATTGTACCTACAATATGTAATCTTATTGATGTATTACAAGATCAAAGAAGTAGAAGGGTTACCAAAATAAAGGGAAATACGAAAAGGAATGGTAGACTATCCATAAAACTATTTCATAAAACCATTGATGATGGTAAAGAAAAGACAGAAAATTCTATATTGTACTCTCATGAGGAAGAAGTAAGATTGGATAGAGAACGTATCAAAAAAGAAAAAGATGATACAATAAAAGAAGTCTTGTCTTATTTTGAAGCTACTTTCAAAGATATACTGACAAGCAATGAAATGAGTGTCATGAAAGAAAATATTATGGCCTTAAACAATAAAACAGAAATAAAGACAGCTGTATTACGTCGTTTGAATGGAGTTACATCAAAAGATCTATACCATTTAGCTAGAAATATCGGAAAGCGGTTAGGATGCTCAAACATGCAAATAGCACATTTCATCAAAAAAAGTTTTCAGCTTATGCTTGAAGATACAGAAATACTGACCATTTCCAGCAAACTCACCTGTAATGAAGGACGGTTTACAATAAAAATTATTCCTATCGGAACACCGCTCGTTGCACAATCTCTTCCCTTTTCAAGGGATTAATATAGAAAAAACATTACTATCCATTGGTTAACTTATAATCCACCAGTTAACCAATAATACACCATCTTTCTTTGCTGAAAATCAATTTAAAATGATGAAGATAAAATTAAATTTCGAGGAATTACCTCAAGCCACAGCTTTTCTATTGGAGAAGGTGGAAGAACTGACGATTTCTATTAATGAGATGAAGCAGTTATTAAAGAGACAGACAGCAGCAAAGGAAGAAATGATTGGTATTAACGAGGCTTGTGAGATACTCAGTCTGGCTAAGCCAACGGTTTATGCTCTTGTTCAGGCAAATAAAATTCCCTATTATCAACCTGGGAAAATGCTTAAATTCAAACGTACCGAACTTATGGAGTGGATGGAAAAAGTAGGAAAAAACCGATTGACAAAGAGAGCCTATACAAAGAGATACAAAAAGGAGTAAAACATAAACCAAAATCAGGATGGGAGGAATTTTAGATATGGGAAAAATTGAAATGACAGATGAATACGTAAGAGTTGGTACCACACTCTATAAAATAGTTTTTCAACCTCTTATTAATGGTACATTTGCCAAGCGTAGAGTCCCTTGGAGTATGGGGACTTTACGTTATGATCATGGGAAAGACTTCATAGCAAGTGTTCCTAAATACGATGGTTTCTGTACAGTTCCAAGTCACGTAGATTATAAGAGGAACATCGGCTCATTCCTTAATCTGTATGAGCCGATTACCCATACCCCTCAAAAAGGGAAGTTCCCACATATACAAGAACTTATTCTTCATATTTTCGGAGAACACTATGAGTTAGGTATGGATTACTTTCAGCTTCTTTATCTCAATCCTGTACAGAAACTACCAATTCTACTTTTGGTTTCTCAAGAAAGAAACACCGGTAAAAGTACTTTCCTGAATTTTCTGAAAGCAATCTTTCAGGATAATGTCACATTTAATACCAACGAAGACTTTCGTAGCCAGTTCAATGCTGATTGGGCCGGCAAATTACTCATTGGAGTTGACGAAGTGTTGCTTAACCGCAGAGAGGATTCTGAACGATTAAAGAATCTAAGTACAGCAAGTGTATACAAAATTGAAGCAAAGGGTAAAGACCGCTGTGAAGTGCAATTTTTTGGTAAATTTATCATGTGTTCCAATAATGAAGATACTCCTGTTCTTATAGAACCGGGAGAAACACGTTATTGGGTGCGAAAAATTAATCCTCTCAAAAAATGACGATACGAGTTTTCTTCAAAAACTAATCACGGAAATTCCAGCATTCCTTTACTTTCTTCAACACCGTCAACTCACTACGGACAAAGAAAGTAGAATGTGGTTCAGTCCGCAACAGATACATACGCCAGCTCTCGACAGGATCATCAATTGTAGCAGGAATCATACAGAAATTGATCTTGCTGAAATCTGCTTAAATATCATGGATACCATGAGCCAGGATAAATTAACTTTCTGCATTAATGACATTCAACAGTTATTAATGCTTAGTAATATCAAGGTTGAAACCTATCAGATTCGAAACATTTTAAAAAGGAACTGGAAACTTACACCAACTGACAATTCTCTTGCTTATTCAACCTTTATAAAAAACTTCCCTCCAGGCCCTCCGTATCGGGAAGAAAAGAAAACTGGCCGCTACTATACCATTACAAAAGAATTTCTTAGAAAATTCCGATGATTTGATGAAATGATGAATATTGTTATTAAACAAAAGGGAATGAATGATTTATAACTCATCAAATTTTCATCATAATTCAGAAAAAAGACTCAATGTTTCTTTATTTGAGGCATTGAGCCTTTATGTAAATATAGATCCATTTGTACAATTATGAAATATATACATATTAAGTAATTAAATTGACGAAACAATCAATTATTTGGCTTTATATGTGATATTTCACCAAGATTATAGGAAATAATTAATAAAATATAATATTTTTGCATCCATATTATGATTAAAAAACTTAAGTATGGAGAAACAACCTATAAACCGAATAAAAGTGATGCTTGCTGAGCGAATGATATCAAATAAGGAATTAGCCGAAATGTTAGGAAAAGACCCAGCAACTATCTCCAAATGGGTTACTAATACTTCTCAACCGAATTTAGAGAATCTAATCGAAATAGCTCGTTGTCTCAAATGTGACCTAAACGACCTCGTCCGTCTTGACAATGTTGTTGCAGTTAAGCCCACAAATAACTAATGAAAGAACTCTATGCCAACCAATAAAAACGCACAACTCCGCTATCAGATACTTGACCGTTGTTTTAGCGATTTTCTTCATAAATATACCATTGACGACCTCATTGATAAAGTCAATGAAGTACTAATGGATATATCCGGAAGCCAGGTCAGTATCCGTCAGATACGTGAAGACATCAAATATATGAAGGATAGAGTTACCTACAATGCCCCTATTGAAGCTTACCCATACGAAGGCAGGAAGTGTTACTACCGCTATTCAGACAAAAACTTCTCAATATTTAATAATGAATTATCTACAGAAGAAGTAACCTCATTACGTTCAACCATTGATATTCTCAGCCGCTTTCGTGGTATTCCTACAAATGCATGGTTGGAAGATGTTATTTCTAATCTAGAATTTCGGTTTGGCGTAAGACCTAATCCTGAGAATGTAGTTGCATTCGAACAAAATGAGATGCAGAAAGGGACTGAGTTCTTAGGCGAATTGATTAATTCAGCCATAAATCATCAACCACTGAATATAGTATACCGTACTTTTACTGGCAATGAAAGTACAAACATTATTCATCCCTACCATATAAAACAGTTCAATAACCGATGGTTTCTTATAGGTTTACAGGAGGGTGAACATGCTAATTACATAACAAACAAGGCTTTAGACCGCATAGTGAAATTTACGCATGCCAATGTTCCTTTCATTCCAAATACAGAAATAAACTTCAATGACTATTTCAAAGATATAATTGGAGTGACTTTACCTAAAGAGCATCCAGAACCAGAAGAAATTATCCTACAATTCGATGCGGCTCGCTTTCCTTACATTACTAGTAAGCCGATTCATGCTTCTCAAATAGTAGAAGACGAAGAGAAACATATTATCAAGCTTAAAGTAAGACCCAACAAAGAGCTTGAAGCAAGAATATTTTCTTTTGGAAATCAGGTAACTGTACTCAAGCCTATATGGTTAAGGAAACAAATGATAGAAAAATTAGAAGATATATTGAAAAAGTATTCTACTATGCAGAAAGACTGCAATATAGAGCCATAACTTTGCAAACGAAAATTATGATAAAAGATGCAGATATAAGTGAGAATCAACTCCTCGTAGGTTATGGCGAAAAGGTTTGCATGAACCTTTTGAAGGATCATACCACCCAGCAGAATATCTACTGGGCAACCGACTCATATTCCGACTTGGGAGATGATTACACCTTCTTTGCTCCTATTACACTTGATAAGATAACATCCTATGTTTCAAAGGAAATATGTCCGTTTATCATCATCATGAACTAGAACTTGCCTCCAATCCATTATCAGAAGGACCGATAGGAACACTATTGCAAAAAATATCATTTTTCCAACGCCTTGAAAATGCACAAGTAGACAAGAATCCTAATTACAAGAAAATTCTTAGTACAGCTATAATTACTGCAAGAAACGCTCCTGCACATGAACGTGTCGTAACTACATTAAAGAGCCTAAATATTGAAGTAGATGATGTATTCTTTCTCGGAGGAATAGATAAAACTCGAATACTAAATATTTTAAAACCACATATTTTCTTTGACGACCAGATGATACATTTAGATCATTTAGAAGATATACCTGCAGTACATATACCTTTTGGGATAGCCAACAAAAGAGATTCTGATATAGTTGAAAAATAAGTAAATATTTGATTGAATGGATGTTAAACAAAATATGATTGTAGATTTGGAGAAACGCGGTGACAAGCAAATGTTCATCACTGAACGTGTTTCTTCTATTTACCAAAACAAGAATGGACTTTGGACTGTTCGGTTTTCGTCATCACCACGTGTATTCAATTACAATCCGTCACGTTTACTTTGTCTAACACACCCTGACACAATTAATCTTGGAGAAAAAGGGCTATACATCAATAATAAACATATCAATAATGTAGCAGAATTACTACGTTTTACAGATGGTCGCTACATTTTTTATCGAGTGACCTATGACAATGGCTACTATGAGAATCTGGAAGGAAACGAGGTCTATATTACCCGTACCCCAATTGACAAAAATGGAGGTTCTATTTGGGATTATCTTCGCAAACTAGCTGCTGAAACAGGACTGATTGCGGAAGAAGATTATGAAAGTATTCTATCCAAACAATATGAATTGGTAGATGTGAAGCGTGATAATGTTCCCTTGGCTCAATACCTAGGTGACAAAACAAAATTGGTAACTTACTCCATGCCCAAACAAGTCTATTATCCGTTTGGATGCAATGCCAGCCAAAAAGCGGCCGTAGAAGCAGCATTGACACATCAGGTAAGCATTATTCAGGGACCTCCTGGAACCGGTAAGACACAGACGATACTGAATATCATTGCCAATCTGCTGATGAAAGGTAAAACGGTATTAGTCGTATCAAACAATAACTCGGCTGTTAAGAATGTAGCTGAGAAGCTAAACGGAGAAGGACTTGGCTTCCTTGTGGCCGAACTGGGTAGTGTACAAAACAAAAAAACATTCATCGCCAACCAGCCAGAGTATCCTACTATGGCAAATTGGACTATTGATAAACAAACAACTACAAAGAATCTAGCAAAAGACTCACTTCAAGCCGTTTCACAAGGATTTGGAGGTCAACTCCGGCAGGCCAAACTAAAGGCAGAATACGATGCCCTATTAAAAGAATCGAAATACAACGAAATGCGGGAAGACAACCATACAGAAGATGAATGGTTGAATGGCAAACCATCGGCTAAACTTATGAATTTGCTCAACCGCTATCAGATGATAGTTGAGAACGGACATAAGCCAGGTTTATGGTTCAGATTGCAATGGGCTTTCTTGTTAGGAACTAAAATATTGACATTTTTAAATAGAAAAGCGACAGATGTCATAAACAGTTTTGAGTCAGCCTACTACTTTTCTCGAAAAACAGAATTAGAGCAAGAGCTGGAATCGATTGCTTCAGCACTCCAAAGCATAGATATCCAAAAGAATATGAAAGAACTTCGTTCCTCTTCTCTACAACTATTGAAGGACAAGATAGCTAAACGGTATAATACCGGACAAAGGAAAAAATTTACCATCAAGGATATTAAGCGCAAAACAGAAGAGTTCCTGAAAGAATATCCGATTGTGCTCAGTACCACTTATTCGGCCAAAAGCTGTATCAGTAAAGACATGGTTTTTGACTATGTGATTATGGACGAAGCTTCACAAGTGGATATTAAGACGGGGGCTTTGGCTCTATCATGTGCCATGAACGCCGTGATTGTGGGTGACGACAAACAGTTACCCAATGTGGTAAGCCGAGAAGAAGAATTGGCGTTAAGGGCTATTCAGACCACATACCAAGTGGACGACCGATACAATGCTGTCACGCACAGTTTTCTACAATCGTGCGTAGAAATATTTCGGGATGCGCCAGTAACACTGCTTAGAGAACATTATCGGTGCCATCCGAAAATCATAGAGTTCTGTAATCAGCGCTTTTACAATGGAGAACTGATTGCCATGACTACAGACGAAGGAGAAAAAGATGTATTGCAAGTAATTCGAACTGTACCCGGCAATCATGCCAGAGGACATTTCAACCAACGTGAAATAGATGTCATTACGCAAGAGGTATTATCGAAATGTACAGAATCGGAAAGTATAGGTATTATTACTCCGTATCGGGCTCAAGCTGAAGCAATCAATCAAGCTGTTAGAAAAGACATATCCAGTACAGTACACAAGTATCAAGGGCGAGAATGTGATACTATTATTATGAGTATGGTAGACAACTCTCCTACAGAATTCTCGGATGATGCCAACTTACTTAATGTTGCCATTTCACGTGCTAAGAGCAAATTATGTTTGGTAACGAACGGAAATGAAATGCCAGAGGATTCCAATCTCAGCCAGCTAATCAGTTATATTCAGTACAACAATTTTGAAGTGAAATCCAGTAAGTTGCATTCTGTCTTTGATTTGCTCTATCAGCAATATACGGCAGAAAGATTGGCTTACGAAGCTGCTCATCCTGCTGTCTCTGAACATTTATCAGAGAATCTAATATACGATATTCTGTTAAAAGCCATTGCTGAATTAGGTTTGCCTCATACGGGAGTACTTTGTCATTATCCACTGTCCAGACTTATTACCGACTGGAATCAACTGGAAGATAAAGAAAAAACATTTGCAGAAAGTCCATTCTCACATATAGATTTCCTGCTCTATAATTCCCTGACCAAACAGCCGATCAGTGCCATAGAAGTGGACGGATGGCATTTCCATAAGGAGAATGACGCCCAACTATCACGTGATAAGTTGAAAAATCAAATATTCACAAAGTTAGGGCTTCCTTTGATTCGCATTTCCACAACAGATACAGTGAATCAGGAAACGATAAAAAAATCATTATTAGCAATTTTATGAAATTAGGATATATACACAGCAACAGAGAAGAACAAACCCGAGTCATGCAAGTACTGAAAATGACTTCTGAATCTGTAGCTCTCGACGAACTCGGCATTGGCCGTATCCGTGATGCTTTTGCAGACCGTATGTTTCCCGGAATATCTACCCTGCAAAAGCACATGAAGTATTTCTCTCTTGTACAAGGATATGGTATTCAGCTTGCTGACGGTCCGTTAAGGGGACTGACGGCACGAGCTGTCATCGTGATAGACGAAAACGGCAAAGTGCGTTATACGCAATTGGTAAAAGAAGTTTCGAACGAACCCGACTACGAGGCTGCACTTCAAGCAGCAAACGAATTGTAAAGACTGAGGTCTTACAGTACGATTCATAAAAAAAACTGAACAAAAAAACATACTATCGAGCATTGGTAAAAAAATTAATTTATTACCTTTGTTCGTATATGAAGGAACTGCTTCACATACTCCCCGCTCTGCTTGCTCTCTGTTTATGTGTTTCCTGCAAGGATACAAAAGCAAAGAGCAAGCGGATTGTGCCTGCCGGAATATTGGCTGATGGTGATCTTGCATTCCGGCGCGGTACCGGACTGCTGAGTCACGTGGTTACTTCTGCCAGCAAAGACGGGGTTTACTCGCACGTGGGAATCTTAAAACAGATTGACAATGAATGGTTCGTTATTCATGCTGTCCCCGATGAGCCTGATTTTGAGGGTGACACCGACCGTGTAAAAACAGACCCGTTATCACGCTTTTTCGCCGAAGACAGAGCCGTACGTGGCGCAATAGCCAGAATTATGGATGATTCTATTGCAGCTTCGAGGGCTGCACATACTGCCTGGGAGATTACTCGAAAGGGAACTCTTTTTGATCATGATTACAATCTGGCAGATACTTCACAAATGTATTGTACCGAACTTGTAGAATTTGCCTACCAGAAAGCGGATATCTGTCTTTCGGAAGGAAGGCGTACGCAAATCAATGTTCCGGCAATGGGAGGAACATACCTCATGCCCGACGACATTGCAGCCAACAAACGATTAAAAATATTATACAGTTTTCCGTAAACTCAAGGTTTTTCTTTTCCTATATTCTATATTTATTAACTTTAAAATGTAAACACTATGATGAAACAACTGATTCGTTTGGGATTGATGCTGGTTGCTGTGCTAGCCATGGTATCGTGTACACCCAGTACACCTGGAGCCGCACTGAAAAATTACATGTCGGCACTAAGCGACAAGGATTATGAGAAGTTCATTGACGGATGCAACATCTCTGAGGCTGACAAAGCTAAGGAAATACGCGAGGGGCTTATTGCCATGATTCAGGAAAAGGGGTCAAAGACTATTGAGAAAAAGGGCGGACTAAAAGAGATTGAAATTGTTTCTGAGGAAATGGCTGAAGACGGCAACTCGGCGATTGTCACTTACAAGCAGCATTATGGCGACGGAAGTGTCAAAGAAGATACTCAGAAAATGATAAAGGTGGATGGTAAATGGCTGATGGATATCGGTAAATAATGAATTAGGTAATACAGAAAAGGGGCGTCGTAAAGCGCCCCTTATTTTTTACCGGCGTGCCCGCATCTCCCAGAAGGCTACAGCTGAGGCTGCCGCTACATTCAGTGAGTCGACACCATGCCACATCGGTATGCGGACTACATAATCGGACTCTGACATCACTTCGGCTGGAAGACCGTCGCCTTCGGTACCCATCACAATAGCCAAACGGGGAATTTCCTTGAGCTCCGGATAATCGATGGGAACGGAACGGTCGGTCAGAGCAAGGGAAGCGGTACAGAACCCCATTTCACGCAGCGAAGATACGGGACGGGGAAGCCATGTCCAGGGTACGAGAAAAACGGAGCCCATCGACACGCGTACGGCACGGCGGTTCAAAGGGTCGCACGAGGCGGGTGAAAGAAGGATGGCATCGATGCCCAGGGCTGCCGCTGAACGAAAGATGGCTCCGATATTGGTCGTATCGACAACACCGTGAATCACGGCAACACGACGGGCATCGCGGCAGACTTCCTCGGGAGTACGTGGAGCGGGACGCCGCATGGCACATAATACACCGCGTGTAAGCGTGTAGCCGGTAAGGCTTGCCAGAAGCTCGCGGCTGCCCGTATAAACGGGAATGTCACCGGCACGAAGAATGATATCGGCTGCATCTCCTTCGATATGTTTTTTCTCACAAAGCAGTGCAAGAGGCTGATAACCGGCATCGAGTGCCACACGGATTACTTTGGGGCTCTCGGCTATGAATATGCCCCTTTCGGGATCTATGCGGTTACGTAACTGGGCTTCGGTCAAGGTTCCGAACACGTCTACTCCTGGGTGTTCGAGGGAGGTTATTTCTATTACGGGCATATGGATATTCTTTTTTCTTGCCAAAGTTAAGAAAGAATATCGGCCGGAGCAAAGTTTTTTTCTCTACCTTTGTCTGCAAAGAAAACAAACTAAAGAATAACTGTTATGCTACATTTTGATACAGACTATATGGAAGGGGCACATCCGGAAGTGATGCGCCGCCTGATGGAAACTAATCTGGAACAGACATCCGGATATGGAAGCGATGATTATACACGCCATGCCCGTGAACTGATACGCCAGGCATGCGGACAGCCCGAAGCGGGAGTATATTTCCTGGTTGGGGGTACGCAGACCAATGCAACTGTCATCGACGGGCTGCTTGCCCGCCACGAAGGTGTACTGGGAGCAGAAACAGCGCACATCAATGTGCACGAGGCAGGAGCCATCGAGGCTTCCGGACATAAGGTGCTGACATTGCCTCAACATGAAGGAAAGCTTTGTGCTGAGGAGGTAGAAGCATATATCGCCGATTTTTACCGTGATGAAACTTACGAACACATGGTGGCTCCGGGAATGGTGTATATTTCTCACCCTACTGAATATGGTACATTGTACTCGCTCAGTGAACTGGAGGCTTTGAGCCGGGTATGCCGCAAGGCGAATATTCCGCTTTATATGGATGGTGCACGTCTGGGATATGGTCTGGCTGCTCCAGGTACAAATGTCACCTTGCAGGACATTGCCCGTCTGTGTGATGTGTTTTATATAGGGGGAACAAAGGTGGGTGCATTGTTCGGCGAGGCAGTAGTGGCTCCGCATACGGAACGTCTGCCGCATTTTTTCCCGCTGATTAAACAGCACGGAGCACTGCTCGCCAAGGGACGCCTGTTGGGTATTCAGTTTGAAACGCTGTTTACTGACGGACTTTATCTGGAGATGGGGAAACATGCTGTCCGTCTGGCACAGAAACTGAAACAGGGTTTTGTCCAAAAAGGGTATAAACTTCATATGGATTCGCCAACCAACCAGCAGTTTGTCTGCTTGCCTAACGCGGATATCGACCGCCTTTCGGCACATGCAACCTTCGAGTTATGGGGACCACGCGGAGAAGAGGAAACGGTGGTACGCTTCGTAACCAGCTGGGCTACACGCGAGGCTGACGTAGACGCATTGATCGATTTACTCTAATCGGCTTCTTCGATAGAGAAACGGTTTACGGTGACGGCAATGGAATATTTTATCAGTCCGTCACCGGAAAACATGGTTCCACCGCCTTGTATACACATACGTACGCTCATACCATCGTTTGCCGTGAGAAGATATTCGCCGGAATGCTTCTGCTCGTTTACGGTATACCACATGCCGTTCTGTCCGTATTGTACCTCGACGTAGCTTCCATCGGTTTCATAATCCCATGAAAGCCGGTATCGGGAAGTGTTTCCCCGGTGAAAAGTAAATATACAGGTGGAATCGTCATAGTCGACATACGACAGTGAGGTCACTTCTTCCGGATAGAAATTCAGGGCTATGCGGCTTACCGTATCATTGGATATTATGTTATTCATAACATACTCGGTATAGGTTTCTCCCAAGTGTTTCTTTTCAAGGGGATAATAGTCGAGTTCTTCATTCTGGCAAGAGCCAAACCACATGGCAGCGCATATAATCACTGCCATGCTATATACTATTTTCATGCTCATTCGTGTTCTGTTTCATTCTGTAACATTTCAACAGGAAAATCTTCCTCGTGAGGTGCTGGTCTTCCGGCTTCGGGCATCGGATGTGGCACAGGCTGCTCGGGCTTCATTGTCAGCCACAGGTCGTACTGCTCGTCTGTCAGAATCTTACGGAGCTTCTTTATTTTCTTTTCGGCACGCTCTTGCATCTCTTCTTTCATCTTATCATCGCCGGCTGGTGGTGTCATCATAGGAGGTCTGCCTCCGCCCATCATTGGAGGCTGACCTCCACCATTCATCATCGGGGGACGTCCTCCTTCTCTCATTGGAGGACGGTTCATGTCCTTTCCCCCACGGCCTATCAGGACCTCCAGTTTTTCCCTTTCTTCTTTCAGATTAAGCTTGTAAAGCTTCTTATATTGCTTCTCGGTAAGATTAAGTACCTTATCCATTTCATCGGTACGCCTGCGTGCCGTTTTCTCAGGGTTAGTTATTTCTTTTTTCTGAGTATTTTCTTTTTGTTGCGGTTCATCGTATGATGTAGCGGCAACGGCTTCTGCTGAAACTGGCATCAGAGCAGCCAGGCAGACAGCCCACATTGTTTTTCTCATCTTCATCATAAAATAAGTTTTTAAGGGTTGTTGTTTCGGATGACAAATGTAAAACGCTGACTTATATGTGGAAATAGAATCAACCAACCCGCCCATTCTATCGGTTAACTCCCGACAAATCAGATTTTCCGCAAAACGGCTTTACAGAAAAAGGTATATAAAGATAAAATAAGCACACTTGGTCTGCAAAATCATTCCATTCGCCGATTTTAGTTGCAACGGGTAAGGTACAAACGTATTTTTGAGGCATAAAACTACCACAACAATGAAACATCTGCAAAAACAACTACTTCTCGAACAAATTATTTATCTTTCCATTTGGGTGTTGATACTGGGAACTCCGCTCATCGGTTTTCTGCTCGACAATGATCATCCGCTGGAGGGAAGCGAACTGTGGAAAGAGGTAAGTGATACCTGACTTATGGTGTTTCCTTTCTTTCTGCTGTTTCTGATACATAACTATGTACTCATTCCACGCCTCCTGCTCAAGAAATACTATACGCGCTACGTCTTGTCGTTGATTTTTACCATCGGTATCTTGTTTCTGTATCTTCCGGGATGTATACAAGTGTTCAATCCTCACCCGGGATTCCGTCAGCATAAAGAGTTTATCGTGCAGGATTCGGCCTTCGATATGCCCCACATGCAGCATCTTCCCGTACTTCCTTCTGATGAGAAAGAAATACATCCGATACGCCCGATGCATCCGCCTTTTCTGCTGATACATATTACGGCAGCTATCTTGTTGGTAGGTTTTAACCTGACCATACGTTTCTTCCTGAAATCGCTTCACGATGAGGAAATGCTTAAGGAACTGGAACATCAGCATCTGGAATCGGAATTGCAGTACTTGAAGTATCAGCTTAATCCGCATTTTTTCATGAATACCCTGAACAATATTCATGCACTGGTCGACATCGATTCGGGAAAGGCAAAAAGAACAATCATTGAACTTTCGAAGTTGATGAGGTATGTGCTCTACGAAGCCAACAAGAGCCAGATTTCGCTGGAACGTGAAATTCAGTTTCTCGAAAACTATATTGCGCTGATGAAGTTGCGATATACCGAGCGGCTTACCATCTGCACGGACTTTCCAATAATCGTACCTCGTGTACAGATTCCTCCCTTACTGTTCATTTCACTTCTTGAAAATGCATTCAAGCATGGAGTGAGTTACCGTGAAGATTCGTTTATCGATGTACGCATAGCACAAGTAGATGAAGGTATTTTGTTTGCATGCAAGAACAGCAAACACGCCTGTACGCACGATACTCATCACGGCATCGGCATTGAGAACATAAAGAAAAGACTTCATCTGCTCTACGGCAACAATTATACATTTACTACAACTGAAGACGATACGTCTTACCATGTTTTACTTATAACCCCGCCGCTATCATGAAATGTCTGATTATCGACGATGAACCGCTTGCGCTGACTCAGCTCTCGGGGTATATTTCACGTATTCCGTTCCTGACGCTGGTAGCCTCGTGCCAGGATGCCTGCCAGGCTTCCGAAATACTGGCTCACACTCCTGTTGACTTGCTTTTTGCAGACATAAACATGCCGGACCTGAACGGTATAGATTTTGTCCGCTCACTTCCGAACCCTCCCATGGTTATCTTTACTACTGCATACTCGGAATATGCCATCGAGGGGTTCCGGCTCAATGCCATTGATTATCTGATGAAGCCTTTCAGCCTTGCCGAATGTCTGAGGGCAGCCGAAAAGGCACGACAAATGTACGGACTGACGCATAACACTGCCGAACCTGAAGAGGAGAAAAGTACACTGTTTGTGAAAAGCGAATACAAGGTAATACGCATTTACAAAGAGAAAATCCTGTATATAGAGGGGATGAGTGAGTATGTGTGTATTTATATGGAAGACCGGCCTAAGCCTGTCATTACGCTGAACAGCCTGCAAAAGTTGTCGGCCATGCTTCCTCCGAACTTTATGCGGATGCATCGTTCGTACATTGTCAATCTGAATAAGATTACCGAAATTTCCCGTTTCCGTATTCTTTTCAGCAAAGACGTGTATATCCCCATTGGAGAAAATTATAAAGAGCAGTTTATGGCATATATCCATCGGCTGGGGCTTATCTGATTGAAGAAATGGTTATCTTTGCAGCATCTCTGAAATAAAATGATCTGCTTTATGGAAAAGGAAAAAGAAATACATTCTTGTGTGGACTGCGGTACACAAAACTGCAAGTATAAAGACCGTACTTATCCTGATTTCTGCCTGACAACTAACTTGAAGGAAGAAGACCGCCAGTGGGCGCTGGAACGATATGACGAGGGAAACAACCGCCAGGTGATGATAGCCAGTGCGGAAGTGGAATACGAAGGGTACTGCCAATGGACACGCGTACAGGAAATCATGGAGTTTGCACGTAAAATAAATGCACACCGCATCGGTATAGCCAACTGTATCGGACTGATAAATGAAGCACGTATCTTCGCCCGCATTCTTCAGGCAAACGGTTTCGAAGCGTATTCGGTAATCTGCAAGGTTGCCGGACAACCCAAGACTTCGATGGGTATTCCTGCTGAATGTGAAAGTATAGGGGAGGCCATGTGTAACCCGATTTTACAGGCACGGCTGCTGAATGAAGCAAAGACAGACCTGAATGTGGTAATCGGATTGTGTGTAGGACATGACAGTCTGTTCTACAAGTATGCTGAGGCTTATACTACCACGCTGGTAACAAAAGATCGTGTTACGGGAAACAATCCGGCTGCTGCTCTTTATACTGCCAATTCGTATTACCGGAAGAAATTCTTTAATGGGAACGAGAAGAAATAAATGATTCGTATAAGCAGCCTGAATGATACAGTGACTATACAACGTACAGACAATACCAGATTAACTATCAGTAACAGCTGTCTTATCAGAATCAAAAAATTAAAAGATATAATCTCAACAGAAAGTCAATCAGCCTGTAAAAAATGTTCAGGCTGATTGACTTTCTCGGTTTATTTCAGTTTCTTGCCATCGGAAAAGGCACTGCCGACTTTTTTACCAATCTCCAGGTAATCATGATGAATAGGATCGTAGGTAATCGGTTTCAACTTGGTTACATCTACTTTACCGTCTTCGCCCAATACGGCTTCATCTACAGAAATGTTGACAATCCGTCCTGTCATGAAACAGGTTTCGGGATCGTATGAAACGAGCTCACACTCCAGCGTCATGGGAAGTTCTTCGATGACGGGAGCATTGACAAACGCCGACTTTACTGCATGAAATCCGGCATGGGCAAACTTGTCCGGTTCCTTATTGCCGGATACGATACCTACATAGTCGCATTCCGCTACGCGGTCTGCTGTACCCATACTTACGGTAAATGCACGTGTCGCAAGGATATTCTTTGTTGTCTTGTGTTCTTCTGCCAGACAAATTCCAACCATGTTGTCTGTATAAATTCCTCCCCATGCTGCATTCATGGCATTGGGTAATCCGTTTTCATCGTAAGCTGCCACGATAAATACGGGCATCGGATACAACCAGGTCTTTACACCAAAATTCTTTCTCATAGGTATTTACTCCTTTCTTTAAAATATATCTTTTCAACTAGATCCTTTTTTCCAAGTATTACATTGCTTTCTCCGTAATGGCTACTTTGATGACTCCATCCTGCCGGTTCTCAAAAATACAATATGCTTCTTCTATCTTGTCAAGCGGGAAACGGTGGGTAATGAGCGGTGTCGTATCAATCTTGCCTTCGGCTATCAGGCGAAGAATCTCTGCACAGTCGCATCCGTCTACACCACCGGTCTTGAAAGTCAGGTTCTTTCCGTACATATCGGGCAATGGAAGTTGCTGGGGGCGATCATAAAGTGCCACGATGGTAACGATGGCATTCGGACGGGCACATTCCCACGCCAGCCGGAAGGTATCTTCCGCTCCTGCAACTTCGATGACGACATCGGCTCCTCCATGTGAACTGAGCTTGCGTATCTGTTCGACACATTCTTCGGGGCGCACCACGATTACTTCCGGATAATGCTCGTGTACAAAGCGGATACGCTCTTCCGACTTTTCGCATACAACGATACGCCGGGGATGTTTCAGCATGGTACACAGCAAGGTGCATATACCTGTAGGACCGGCTCCGATAATGAGCACCGTATCGTCGGACGAAATCTCGGAGATACGTGCTGCCCAAAAACCAGTGGCAAGAATATCACCTACAAAAAGTGCCTGCTCATCGCTTACTCCCTCGGGAATACGGTTCAACCCCTGATCGGCATAAGGGACACGCACATATTCTGCCTGTCCTCCGTCGATGCGGCATCCCAATGCCCAGCCTCCCTGCTCGTCTTCGCAATTGTTTACATATCCATGACGACAGAAAAAGCACTCTCCACAAAAGGTCTCCACGTTGACCGTCACACGGTCGCCAGGCTTTACGGAAGTGACCTTCTCTCCTACCCGTTCGACAATACCCACCATTTCATGACCGACTGTAATACCGGGTACGGCACGAGGCACACTTCCATGCTTGATATGCAAATCGCTGGTACAGATACTCCCCAGTGTGACGCGTACCACAGCATCACGCGGATCTTTTATTTCCGGCACGGGTTTCTCCATCATCTGGAATGTGCCATGCTTGATATAAGTATAGGCTAACATAGTTTATTCTTTCTTAGTTTGCTGTTTCGAATGATAAAGGTAAACAAAATTCTTTCATTTTTATTGTACAAAACAGAAATAATATCTATTTTTGGCGCAATGAAACGCATATCACCATCGGGTGATAATTTTATAGAATTTCTGAATATACAACAAATGATTGTCAAAGACACAAAACAAATGATTCGTTATGTTCGGCTGGTTTCCTGAGGAATTTCTAGCATAGAACTTAATTGATCGAATTGCTGCTGACGGGGCGGCAGGGATTGTTGTGTTCTTTGACGTACTTGGCATTCTAACCTCTGCTTTAAAAGGGAAAGTGGAGGTCCTCTGCTTTTGATGAGGCGGACATCAACTCATATCATCCGCCATACTGCTTTATACTTCAAAATCTAATTCATTTATTCATTTGTTGTTTATGGAAAATATTATTTTACGTGCTATGCGCACCTTCGATGAAAGTGTATGTGCTCCTGAATACGCCAGAAATCAATTGGCTATTGAAATCATATTCCCTGAACCTCCTGTTTTTATAAACGAGCTGGCTGTACGTGTTTACTCGGAAGACTACCAGTTGATTGGGGCGGATGTCTATTCTCCGTCTTCCCAAAAAACTCCCCGAAAGGTACGTTTTATTGTGCTGTCGGATACATTCTGGGACGAAAACCTGTATCATATTTTCGTATTTCAGAACGGACTTCCCAAATGGACTGTTTCTCTGTCTCCCTCGCCTTCTTACGAGGTATGGAAAAAAGAGAAGTTGGATGAACTGGAATCACATCCCGACAAGAAGTTTTTTATCGAGCGCCTCTGCCCGACCGACTGGTGGCAAAACATGTACTCTGAACAGTTCCACTTTCCTTCAGCCGAAAAAGTAATCGGAAAGCTTTATTCCTACTCGGAGGCAGAAGGGGTATGTCCTCACCTTCTCGTAACGGGAAACAACCTGATGACAAAGGCTTTTTCCTGCTTCATTCTGGCAGCTTATCTCACCGGTAATGACAAGTCGGAACAGGCTGTTTTTTCATTGGGTGAACTGGTTTCAGGCAATCTGAAATGGAGTGAGCTAGCTGAACATATCAGACAAAAGCAGGTGATCGTGATGAATGTCCCGCAATTGGAGTATAGCGCCAGCACGGTAAACTTGCTTTCTATGTTGGGTGATATACTTAGCAAAGAAGATTTCTCCCATCCGGTATTCATTTTCCATGGTGCAGAAGAACATGTCAATCAACTGTTTCAGGAATGTGAGGCGATAACCGGAATGTTTGCCGAATATAACACTTTCCGCATCAGTTTGTCCACTGAAATGCCTCCGATAACCCTTAACGATACTGAGTTTCAGCCGGCATTAAGAGAAACACCTTTTGCCGAATTTTCAGCCGAAGAGGAACTACAGCAGATGGTCGGACTGAAACAGCTTAAAGAGGATATACAGGAGGCACGGATGATGTCGCTTTTTCTCAAAGAGCGCAGAGAACTCAATCTCGATCTATGTGGAGACAGCCGTTACCATATGCTCTTTCTGGGAAATCCCGGAACAGGCAAAACAACGGTAGCCAGACTGGTAGGGAAAATGTATCATCAGATGGGACTATTGTCGAAAGGGCATACAGTGGAAACCTGCCGTACGAACCTGGTAGGTGAATATTTGGGACATACGGAAAAAAACACGAAGGAGGCAATCGAGGAAGCTCGTGGAGGTGTATTGTTTATCGATGAAGCTTATACACTGATAGAAGGTGGAAGTGACACGAAGGACTACGGCAAAGAGGTCATCAACGCACTGCTCACTGTATTGTCGGAACCGAATCCGGATATGATTGTCATTCTGGCCGGCTATGAGGATAAAATGAAAAAGCTGCTTAAAAGTAATCCGGGATTAAAAGACCGTTTTCCGCTCCGTTTCCATTTTGAGGATTATACGGCAGACGAACTGAGCGAAATAGCTCACCGTATTTTGAAAAGCCGGAATTTCGTCCTGACTCCTGAAGCAAACCTGCGCCTGAACAGTCTGATAGAAAAAGAAACCAGACAACGGGATGAGTATTTCGGCAACGGACGCTGGGTGCATAATCTGATAGAGCATGGCCTAATCAAGAGTATGGTCCGGAGAGTGATGTCAGGGCCCCGTCCGGAAACGGCACAACTCCAGCTTTTCAGTACAATAGAGGCATGTGATGTGGAAGAGGCCGAAGCCAAACTTCTCCGTACAGCAGACTTAAAAATAACTCCGCCTTGCCGTATCGGATTCAGGACCTGAATACAGATGCTTTAATTTTGGTCGACAAACAGTAGCTTTTCTGTATCATATCCCCTGACACGGAGTTTATCAAGCAGTTCCGCCTGTTTTTCTTTGGATAAAGTTTTATCACGACTCATTATCCAAAGATATTTGTCGGAACTGCTTCCTATCAATACATAACGGTAATCGGGATCTATATCAAGTACATAATAATCGGAATAAAACCAAAGGAAAAATGATACCTTCAACTTACCGGGATCGACAGGATTCGGCTGTTTGGCACGCCCCTCTACCTCCTTGTGTTTTCCATTTTTATATCCCTCATTTTTTACTTTAATGCTTCCATTTTCCTGTAAAGAATAGGTAGCAGTGACATGTGTCATTCCTTTTTCGAAACGATGATCGTAACGAGCAATTTCATACCATTTTCCCATAAAGCGACGGACATCAAATACAGATACGGTGCTATTATCTATCGTATCACCGTCCTGGGCTGCATGACACCCGCTCAATCCTAAAAAGGCACATAAAAGTAATAATACGTTTTTCATAGTAGCTGATTTTTTTAGACTTTTCCAAAGATACAAAACTATCGATACAATAAAAAATGTCTGGAAAAGGAAATCCGTTTTATATGTCAACATTCAAAAATTATCTTAACTTTGTAAAAATCATTGCAAGCTACTATGAAAACAAAGTTATTACTAATGTCATTTGTATTGTCACTCTGTATGAGTACAACATCGTGTATTGTCATTTGTATTGTCACTCTGTATGAGTACAACATCGTGTATTGTCACCAGGCATCATCACCGGCCACCGCATAAAAAAGAAATTCCACCAGGACATGCCAAGAAAATACATGGTCATAAATCGGCTAAATTTGATGCGCCGGGACATCATAAGCATTGATTATATGCAAGGTTCAAAAGACTGAAAACAAAATGAGGCTATCTCAAAATCAAGAACAGAGATAAGTTTAGTTACAATCTATAAGCCACAACATAAAAATCTCCTGCTTTTAGTCTTATAATAGTAATAAATAAGGGCTAAAGCAGGAGTTCTTTTATTACGAAGTTTCAATCTATAAGATTTTTATTTTGTATTTCTATTTTGAGACTGCCTCACTGTCTCAGCATGTTGCAAATCTTATTTCTTCTTCTGAGTGAATAGCCATTTCATAAAATCCGGATAATTGAAAGCAGGATTCCAGCTTCCATGATTGCAGCCAGGAAATTCAATATACTCTACCGAAGCACCTGCCGCTTTCAGGGCCTTATAAGCTTGACGAGAGCCTGCTACAGGAACGACATCATCAGCATCGCCATGGAAGATGCGGAAAGCTACATTTCTGGCAGCAGACAAACGCGTCGGATTAACTGTTCCACAAATAGGAACGGCAGCTGCAAAAATATCAGGAAAACGGGAAACCATATCGTATGTTCCCATTGCTCCCATTGATAATCCCATGATATAGATTCTCGATTTATCTACCTGAGGATTTGCCAAATACATATCGAGCAATTCTTTCACAGCCTGAAACACAGATGGCATTTCTTTTCCGACTGGCATCTGGGTGGGAATAAAAGACTGCGGACGGTTTTCGTATGCCCAATATCCGCTTTCCGGGCATTGCGGGAATAGTACAAAAGCCGGATATTTTTCACGGTTAACCGGATTCAGAAACATCTGCCCGCCATGAGTCAGTTGTTTTTCATTGTCATTTCCCCGTTCACCGGCTCCATGCAAGAACAATACCAACGGATACTTTTCTCCAGCTTGCATCACTTCCGGTTCCAGCAGGCGATAATTCAGACTATCCCCCGACGAAGAAACAAAGACACTGCGTTCATACTCATCCTGCGCTGCAACAAATTCCAGACTAAAAAGCAGCACAGAAAGCAACAAAATAAGTTTTTTCATAATACGTTTCATTTATAGATTAAAAGTAAATGAGTAACATTCGAGGTATTCTTCTCCCGAGAAGAAGCTCTGTAGCGCTCTCCAAAAGTACTATTTTTTTCTTTAATAACAATTATGCTGAGATATATCACTAACAAACCGGAATGTTGTTTCTATAAACAAAATGAGTCTGGCATTTACGATACCAGACTCTTACATGAAATACTTATCGAAAAAAATCGTTTCTATTGTTTCTCCAATTCAAAACCTAATTGCAATCCTTCGTATTGGTTCAACAACGAAGTAGCAGCACTGATTGTAGAATTAGAGTTGCCCAAAGCACCTCCGATGGTCTGAGCCAGCGACATCAACTTGTCTGCCTTGAAAAGCAAGCTCATCTTATTTGATGATAAAACCTGCTGCGATACAATGGCTGTAAACTTTATACCCAGCTTCGTTTTCATAGTCAGTTCTTTTGTGTCGGCATTATAAGAATAAGTACCACTAGTTGTACGACCTTTTACCGTAGAAGTATAGGTGCTGTCGGCATTAAAGACATAAGTACACCCATCGGTAAAGCCTAGTTTAGTAAGTACATCCGACATTTTTTCCTCTACTTTTTTCGACGCAAGCTCTCCACCTGCCTGTGCCAAGAAATTATCGCTTTCAAACTTACAATCCGGACCGGTATATTTCCAGGTTCCCTCCAAAGAAACTCCGGATGAGTTTGTAACTTTATTGGCAACAGCGTTAGCTACTCCCGAAAGTATGGATTTCAAATCTTGTGCGCTAGCCGCACTACTTGCCATATACATAAAGCATGACAAGCAAATTAATCTGATAATGTTCATCTTCTTCATTTTCTTTCTATTTCTTTTAAAGTGAATTTATTTGACCAATTTTTACGACAAATCGGCATGCAAAGATAGCAAATTCTGACAAAACGAGATAACATGACATAATAAAATCGGGTACAATATATTCCGATTCTGCTCTTTCCGGAAATATGTACCCGATCTATTCTAATGTCTTTCTTATTGATAGATATATTCTACCGATGACTTCTTGAAACGTACGTTACGGGTATTATTTGCACCAGCACCGTTGTGTTCCAGACTTGCATTATTACCCCGGACAAGCCATCCGGTCACCTTCGGATTATAACATGCTAAAAGTAACCAGTTTCTATTAACCCCATCATTACTCCACTGACATCCTACTCCATAAAAAGTAAGCGGTTCATCACCATGTCCGGCAATACTTCTGACAGAGAAACTCCAAAGTTCACCTAAATCCTGTCCGTCAAGCTGTACACCCGAGCGCTTTTCCAACATAATCTCACTACGATACTGCTTGTTGGTCACATCATTCTGAGGATAAAATCCTGCCCAATTTGTCGGTATAGTAAAATTAGAAAGGATGTTTTTATAATCATCAGACATTATATAGATTAATTTGTTATATGACTCATTTTGTGTCTGATTCTGAAGT
>ERZ838225.1256-NODE-1256-length-22607-cov-2.397481_pt1 | contig 22607 bp, 18 predicted proteins | sample MGYA00519684_ERZ838225 | MGnify/ENA primary metagenome ERZ838225 (study PRJEB31850, sample SAMEA3708829) | human gut metagenome | biome: human gut; feature: human-associated habitat; material: faeces | place: China | collected 2014 ...
GAAGTCTCTGTATATTTTTTTCACCCAGGGTACAGTGAATTCCTACCTGAGAAGCTTGCACAACATTTGCAACATCCTTATGTAATTCTTCCTGAATATACTGTGTCAGTGCATTATCATGCAACAGGGCACATGCTGCCAGATCCTGCAGGCTCTCATCGCTGATCCCCAGCTGCTCTGCCATGCAGACACTCATGTATGCCACACGCTTCGCATGTTTGTCAGACACATGTACCAGTTCTGCCTCCACACAGTCCAAAGCATACGAACAGGCTGACAGTAATCCTAAAACATCCAGTAACATTTCTATATCTCTCCAATCTATTTATAACACACCTATTATGACAATGATTTATGTAAAAAGCAAGCATATCCTGGACAATAAATTATATCAAAAAGGAGCATCTCCCGGTACTGCAGAGTTGCTCCTTCTTACTGTCCATTGATCGGATTATGTTAGCTATTGATCCTTTTAATTACTTCTTCCATTACGGGCATCGCAGGTATTGCTCCTTCTCTCTCAACACATAGGGAAGCCATCGCATTTCCAAAGCGGACACATTCTATCATTTCCTGTAAAGAATATTCTTCTATACGCTTACCGGATTCACAAATCTTATATAAAAAGCCTCCCATAAAAGAATCTCCGGCACCGGTGGTATCCACAACTTTGCTGGAATAACCTGAAACATATGCTTCCTGCTGATCCTGCAGATATACAAACGATCCTTTTTCTCCTAAAGTAATGAGTACTATTTTTGCGCCATACTCTGTTATGCTCTCTGCTGCTTTCCGAACATCCGTATAACCTGTTAATAGCTCAATCTCTTCTTCTGATACTTTAACGATATCTGCATATTCTAAAATACTTCTCATCCATTTACAGGCTTCTTCCTGTGAATCCCATAAACTGGCTCTGTAATTCGGATCATAAGAAATAATTGTTCCATTATTTTTCGCAGCTTTTAATGCAATAAACTCTGCATTTCTGGATAGTTCATATGTTAACGACAAAGAGCCTACATGAAGAATACGGCTTTGGCAGATGATATCTTTCCGTACTTCCTCAGCCTTCAGTCCGATATCTGCTCCGGGTTTTCTGGCAAACGCAAAATTTCGTTCTCCGTTATCCGCCAGTTTAACAAAAGCAAGGGTTGTAAAATAGTCTGCATCACTTATTAATCCTTCGGTTGAAACACCGCATTTATCCAAGGTTTCCTTTAAGAAATCTCCCAGGAAGTCTTCTCCTATTTTTCCGATAAATGCTGTTTGGGCACCCAGCCGTTGTGCCGCAACCACAACATTAGCAGGTGCACCTCCCGGATTTTGTGTATAAGACAATGTTTGTCTTTCACTCTCTTTTTTCCCGGTAAAATCAATCAATATCTCTCCCAGAGAGGTAATATCATAATGCCGTTTTGTCCTATATTTTATATCTACGCCTATATTTCCTTGTGGGTATAATTTTCCTGTATAGCGATATAAACCATGCTCCCACAATAATGTAAATGTATTTCCGTCTATGAGGATATCAATATCTGTTTCTTTTTCCATCATTTCACAGGGCACAGTCCGTATACCATATCTGGAAGCTCTGTCTGCCCGGTTATAATTCACGGTCATTTCTTTATTTGAAGAATCAAAGCATATTGTCACGATATGTCTATCTGTATCATATAGATCAATACACAATAACTCTCCATCTCCCGGCAGCTTTCCCTTCAGTTCTACCATAACCGGCTCACTTTGCGGTGGTATGTTTTCACCGGTCCAATGTTTTTCCAATGTTCTGCTGAAGACCTTCAACTCAGATTTCACTTTATCAGCCACTTTTGCGCACAAACGCCTGTTATCATCTAAATACCACACTCGTGATACATCCAGTATTCCACGATACCCTTCCTCCGGACCGAAATCCCGGTTCCAGGGCATCCACAGCCAACCGCCCAGCCAGGCAACAGACCGTATTTCCCCATTCAATACCGGATATGTCTGTGCTGCATAATAATGAGTTCCAAGATCCAAGGTTCCTCTTGTCTCTTTATGGAATTCACATTTGTCAAAATCCACCTGTCCGGACAGATACAGCGTCGTTACACTGTCTTTTTCATACATCGGCGAAGTTGTCAAAAACCAGACATCATCAAGGCAGAAGGCATCCGGACATTCAAACATTCTGCCCTCACCGGGCTCTGCTTCGTACAAAATTCCGCTATACGCCCAATGGTACAGATCGGTAGAAGAGAACAGATAAATTCTTCCGCAGCTGTCCGGATGTTCAATTCTTCCGGTGGATCCTCCACAGATCATTCTCCATTTCCCTTGTGCAAAAAACACCTTGGGATCTCGAAAATCTCTTCCTCCCTTTTCCGGGACTTCTTTTATCAGCGGGTTTTCTTCTGCCTTTACGAAATGTATCCCATCCTTCGACACTGCCAGATTTTGCGTCTCAAAAATACCGGTTTCATCTTCCGTTCTTCCTGTATAAAATAAAAATAGCTGATCATCATGTACAACAACCGATCCGGAAAAACATCCGCCGTTTTTATCGTTATCATATGGCATATCGGGGACCAGTGCCGGTTCCAATTCTTCCCAGTGTATCAGGTCCCGGCTTACCGCATGCCCCCAGTGCATACTGTCCCAGTTATCATGGTACGGATTATACTGATAAAATAAATGATATTGTCCTTTAAAAAACACCAAGCCATTAGGATCATTGATCCAGCCTTTCTGTGGTGTAAAATGTAGGGATGGCCTTACGATTTCTCTCATTTTCTTATCCTTTCACTGCTCCTGCAGTCATACCACTTATAATATACTTCTGCAAAACGACATAAAATACCAATTCAGGAAGCATGATCATCAGACTCGCTGCAATGATCCCACTGTAATCCATGGAATATTGTCCTTTAAACATAGATGTCATTAACGACACGGTGTTTAAGGCATTATTCTGAATAAAGGTTGATGCAAACGGGAACTCATTGTAAATATAAACTGCATTAAAAATAATGATCGTCACGAACGTCGGTTTCATGACCGGAATCACTACTTTGGTACACAGCTTAAAAAGATTGCAGCCGTCGATAATTGCTGCTTCTTCCAATTCTCCGGGGATATCTCTCAAAAATCCGGTAAACAGTAAGGTATTGAACGATATATTCACTGCGACATACGGCAGGATCAGTCCCAAACGGGTTCCAAGGATTCCCATCAATGAATCAATCCGGTATACCGGAAACAGTAGCACATAAATAGGAATGCCAATCCCGACCAGCAGGAACAGATACAATGTTTCCGATGCCTTATGGTTTCGAAAAACCATTCTGGCAATTGCGAACGAACTCATAAAAGTAAATAAAATACTGAAAAAAGTAGATACTACTACCAGTAAAATCGTATTAAAGTACATTCTGGCAAAATCAATAGTATCGATCGCACGCTGATAATTTTCAAAGCTTATTGTCTGCGGCAAAGATAGCGGACTGTTGACAATCTCATTATTTGTCTTTAATGAAAGCAACATAGCCCACAGTATGGGCATGATCAAAAGAATAATCAATCCCAGCAGACATATGTAAAAAATGACTTTTTCTATCGATATTCTCTTGTTTCTCATATTTAACTCCTTTGCTTCCTCGTTGTGATCTTAATATAGGAAAACGAGCCCAGAATTGAAAGTAACAGAATTGCAACCGCAATTGCCATTCCATATCCATACCTTCTGGATGTAATACTGTAAAATACATATATGAAGTAAGCAGCTCCGACTGATGAGCAGGTCCTCCGCCTGTCATCTGATATACCAGTTCATATATTTTAAATACGCCTGTTACCACCAGAACAATATTAATAATAAAGGTCTCTTTCAGCATAGGAATTGTCACATAAAACAAGCGTTGTAACAAATTGGCTCCATCAATATCGCAAGCTTCGTAAATATCTCCCGGTATTGCTTTGATTCCGGATGAAAAAATAGTTCCATGGAAACCCAGTACCTGCCATGTGAATACCATCGCCAATGACAATGGGGACCATTTCGTTCCACCGATCCATTCAATAGCAAGCATATCCAGTCCTATTTTGTGCAATACACTATTTACCAGCCCATAATTAGGATTCAGGATATATCCCCAGATAATTCCTATGATAATAGGCGCTATTACATAGGGAGCAAAAATCACCATTTTAAAAAATGCGTTTCCGTGAAAATTCTTGTTCATCAATAATGCTGCCATAAAAGATCCAACGATCAGGAATATCACACTGAATAACAATACTAAAAATGTATTTTTCAATGCGATCAGAAATAACTTATCATGGAACATAGCAACATAGTTTTTTATTCCCACAAAGGATGCTTTTCCAAGACCACTGTAGTCCGTAAAGCTATAATAACATGCGATAAACACAGGAATAATAATAAATACTGCATAAATCATAAGAGTCGGAAGCAGCATAATGATTTTTGCTTTCTTTGTACTCAACCAATACATAGCTTTCTCCCTTTCCATTCTATAGAAAAGAGCGGTATTACTTAATTTCATACCGCTCTTTTAATTTTATCTTTCGGCACTTTGTAAATTTTCTACATAATCAGCTGCTTCTTCCGGTGTGTAAACGCCGGTCATAACACCGAAGGTAGCATCAAAATATCCATATGCCACATTGGACGAAAGTGAATTAAACGGCTCAGTTACTGCTTTCCAGTCATCATTTAATGCCGTGATCATCGTGGAAAGTACAGGATGTTGGCTCTCATCAATCTGTCCATTATATGTAGAGCACGGTAATGCCGCGGTATCCTCGGCAATGATCCTGGTTCCCTCTTCGCCGTAATAGAACTGCCAGAACTGCATAATTGCATCTAACAACGCAGGATCTTCTTCTGCTGCCTTTGAAGATACTACATAAACACCGCCGGATGCCTTGATTCCGATCTGCTGCTCATACTGGCTGTCGGAAAAGGTAGGTCCCCAGAAGAATCCGATTTTAGAAGCAATATCACTTCCCTCAAAATCACCGATATCCCATGCTCCGGAATTGAACATTGCTGCATTTCCACCCAGGAACTGCTCTTTTGCTTCAAAATATCCAATATTGGAAATGTCCTTTGTGAAAGTTCCTTTTTCACGCATTTCTTCTACTTTTTCAAAATAGTGAATAAAGTCTTCGTTATTCCAGGAAATGCTTCCATCCTTCAGACCGTCAAGCTTTTCAAAAAATCCATATCTTGCCAGCATTGTCTCAAATGCCCAGATACTGTAATTATCTTGCGCCCCCACGGTCAGCGGTGTGATTCCGGCTGCATTCAGCTTATCTACCGCATCCAGGAACTCTTCATAGGTAACAGGCACTTCTTCGATTCCTGCCTGCTGGAAGAGATCTTTGTTATAATAAAATCCTACCATCATAACTTCACTGGGCATTCCCACATCTTTACCGTCAACGGTACATGAATGCACCAGTCCGGGAAGAAGGCTGTCATTGATACCATACTGATCCAATGCATCTGTCAGATCATATAAATACCCATTCTGTGCAAACTCCTTTGCGGTTGCCTGCTCCAGCCAGAAAACATCCGGAAGCTTATTTTCTCCTGCCAGTAAAGTCATCTGTGTATTATGCTCGGACACTTCTTTGCCCGTAATATCAATTTTAATCCCCGGATGGCTTTCTTCAAAAGCAGTAATAATCTTCTGCAGATGCGGCTCCTGTGCCTGAATATCAGCAACATGCTCTGCAAACTTGATCGTGATCTCTCCGGATCCATCTGCAGTCGTAGAGCTCTGCGCAGTCTCTGCGCCGCCTGTAGTTCCTTCTGCATTTCCGCATCCAGCCATTGTAAACAGCATAGCGGCCGCACAAGTAAGTGCCATCATTTTTCTCCAATACTTTTTCATCATAATTGTACCCTCCTTATTCTTGTACATGAATATCATCTAACGTCCCATATAGAATGTCAATATGTTTGCACATTTTCCCATTCTCTTCCTTCTGACTGTAGATACCCCATGCTTTTCCACAAATGAAGAAGCTGGACATTTCACCTTCTATTGCAGGATGGAATGACAAGGTTCCGCGATACATATCACTTTGCAGTCCCAATAATGCATTCAGCACTCCCCAGCTTGCCATTGCTCTGCAATAATGATGACCGGACTCAATCTCACTGAACGGATTCCTCTTGTATCCGTCATAACGATCCCGAATTGACTTTACCACAGTCAGACCTTCCTCTACACAACCTGAATAAATCAGATTAACGGCTACTTCATACTCTACTCCTGTCCACACCTCTCCGGCATAGGATAACGGGAATTTAGGTCTGCCGCCTTTCGGCCAGGTAGCTACTACCATTCCATGCTCTTCATTGATTGCATATGCTCTGTGCACACTGTCCGTATGATAAAAATCCGTTTTATAATTATACTTGAATACGGATTCCATAGCAGATTTTACATGCTCTTTCGGTAAAATTTCCCCGATTCCAGCCATATATGCCAGGAACTGTCCGAGAAGCTGATCTGACAAACAGCCTTTTCCGAATTGATATTTATATTTATCAATCTCCTTCTGTACCTGAATATAATATTCTCCGTCAAACATCAGTTGATCGGCTCTTGCAGCTCCTTTCGCGTAAGCATCTGCGTATAACTGATGATGTTTTTCATCCCCTACAATCTCAGCCATCTCTTCACAGCATTTCAATGCTGCCAGGAAGATACTGTCCGTCATGGGATTCGGTCCGTAAAATTCAATATCATAGGTTGTATTCTGCTGACCGTCCAGTACATCATCTCCATCCAGATCCCATTGTTTCAGGGCATATTCCATTGCCAACACTACTTTGGGCCAAATGGTCTTCAAAAATTCCACATCCCCGAGATTCTTGAAATCCCGGTAGACACGAACAACACTTCCAAGTTCTCCATCACAGGCCGGAACCATTGCATACCGTTCCTGATCAAATACGGAAAACATTCGTGTAGACATGCATCCTGTCTCATCTGTTTCTCTCAAAAATTCTACATTACGCATAGTTTTTTCAAGATCCGGGAACAGAAAAGCAACCGTCTGTGCATAATTCCATACATGAGGCACACTACCGTAACCGCAGCCTATGTAGTCACGTATTCCTTCAAATCCGGCAAAGGTTCCGTCTTCCAGCCGGAAACATAAATTACTTCGAAGATTCGTAATATTTGCAGTCAGAGCATCAATCACATAATAAGGTAATGTAGTCTTATGGAACATAGCATCGGCAAATTTTCTGCTGTCTGATTCCAGTCGTTCCTTATTATGGTATACATATTTTGCTACATCCCATGCATCTGTGAATTTTGTTGCATAGTAATTTCTTACCGTTCCGTATTCACCGCGTTGGAATTTCTCGTAGTCCTCATCAAACTCGATCCATGCCTTTACCCTGTTGGGGAAATACCATGTAATGACAAATTCGAAGGTTCTTTCTTCTCCCGGCTGAAGTTCTTCCCAGGCTCCGATGGATCCGATCTTTTCTCTTCTTTTCAGGAAACTGAAATTATGAAATTGTGCAAATTCACATCCCACACTGTCAGATACGGTCTCTTTTTCCAAAAGTCCATCACCGGTAAAATCATCCCAGAAATCCTGTATTCCATCCACCCATTCGCCGTCAAACCACTGTGTTTTATAGGTTACATTAGATCCACTGGTCAGAATCGCCATATTTCCATACCGTAAATGATCCTCTTTCAAATGTTCGGGTGAATAATACAATCCCTTCACATCATCAAATTCCCGATATTCATTTTTTACGCTATCAGCCAGCTTTAGGTTCTCAATAACATCATATCCTTCAAAACCAGATGCATTGGGAAGTGTGCCTACCAGGCTTACTTTTGTCGGACAGTCTGCAACATTTTTCACTGTGTATCGGATAATTGCACAGGGAATACTGGAATCATCTGTATTTAAAGGAATAAACGGTGTATATGCTTCCATAGATACTTTTACGGGCAATTCGGAATCTTTGAAATTCACCCTTGCAAAAGGATATTCACAAATCAGTTCGGAATCTTCCATTCTTGGCAGATTTACTAATTCAGCCTGAAGATATCCGTGTGAGCTGGTATATGGCGGAACCATTCTCGATTCCAGAATTTTCGATATAGGTCTTTCCAGTTCTTTGTTTTCCGTACGGATTGCAAAAAAGGAAAGAGGAAATTTCGTATTCTTGGAAGGCCAGTTAAAAATTTCCCAGTCGAGGAACTTTCCTCTTGAATTTACAGAAAAATTACCTGTTCCGATTCCGCCCAGCAGAAAACGGACTTCCGTTGCATCCCGCTTAAAGACCCGCGGTGTTCTGTCAAATAATTTTTCTTTTGAAAATGTTTTTTTCATCTTCTCCTCTTTCTAGTTGTTCGGTTGTCCGAATAACTTGTTTTATTTTTTAACTCTCCGCTTTTGCAGAGAGTTTTTTTATTTAATCTTGTTTGTTCGAATAACTTATGCTATGATATTAGCATAACGAAAATATATTGTCAATCACTTTTCAAAATGTGGGGGATTTTATGAACACCAGAACACCAAAATACATGCTTATAAAAAATGAATTTGTCCAGAAAATCGAAAGCGGATATTATCGTCCCGGCGATCTCATCCCTTCTGATAATGAATTAATGCGTACTTTAAATGTAAGTAAAAGCACTATTACACAAGCCCTGAAATGTCTGGAAGCTGAAGGATATATTATACGGCAACAAGGAAAAGGTACTTTTGTAGCAGACCGCTCCAAAGATAAAATAAACCTATCTATTTATTTATGTCCTATGGAAGATAATGAAAAACATTTTTGGATCTCTCTGATCGAACAGTTTAATCTGACATCTTCCGGTTTTTTTGTAACACCGACTTTTCTCACCAACGATAAGGCTCCTCTGCGTGACTCGCTGTTGCAAAGCTTTACCAGTGGAAATGCACCGGATATTCTGTCCCTGGACGGTCCTGATGTCCCCTATTGGGCATATATGAATTCTCTGCTGCCGTTTGATGGATATATGGATTCGTCTTTCCTATCCTCTTTTCTGTCTCCCATTGTGACACAGGGAACCTATCAGGGAAAACTATATCATCTGGGTTATACGGAATCCACTTTATGTATTCTGTATAACAAGGAGTTATTCCATTCCCTTGGTATCCGCATTCCGACTTCTGCGGAAGATGCCTGGAGCTGGGATGAGTTTCTGAATGTCTGCCATACAATACAGACCAAAACTTCTTTTCCCTATCCTTTGCTTATGGACTCCGGACGCGGTCTTTCTCCAAAATCCGGAGAATGGAACAGCTACGCCGGATTGCCATTTATCGTACAGAACAACGGCAGCTTTTTTAACGATACGCTGACGGCAACCTCTGGATATATTAACTCTCCGGCTTCCGTCGCTGCTATGAATTGGCTGGGCGAATTATTTCATAAATATCATTATACCCACGTGGAGAATCTCAGTGCCGATTTTCCTGAAAACTTTGCCATGAGTCTTTCCCTGCCCAGTGCCTATTTTCAATCGCAGAAAAGGAATAGTAATATCGGCATAATCCCTCTTCCCCATGGTATAAAAGCAGCTTCTCCCCATGGAAGCTGGGGATTATGCATGTCCAGACAGACACAATATCCCAGGGAATGTTGTGAATTTATCCGTTATGTTTTCAGTCTGCAGAACCAGTTGAAGATCAGTCAGTTAACGGGTATTCCCGTTTTAAAAGAGATTTATGACGTAATGGACAGCTTTCAGGCTGGTTCCGGCAACAGCAATATTTTATTTTCACAATTACGGAATACCTCTTTTACCAGACCGCAGACCCCCGCATATCCTTTCTTCAGTAAGCAGTTTTCCTATGCGTTTTATAATATTGCCATGGGTGCTGATGCACAAGAAGAAATGAATCACCTGGCGCAGCAGGTAGACGATCATCTTTACCGGCATAATTACTATCAACAAAGCTAATAATTTAGGCTAAGGATAAATAAATTCATTTAACCTTAGCCTATTTTCTTAAATATACAATTTTGACATTTCCTCTTCCAGTCCCCACCGCTTACAGTTCTCTGCCAACTGCGCCAGCGAATATCTGAGGTAATCCATGGGCTGTTCCTTCGTAATCTCCACGGCAAAACGAAGATTTTTATAAGTGTTCTTCATTCCCCAGATCACATCCTCCCAGGGAGTTCCCTCCGGGATTCCTTTCACGCTTTCATCTGCATAGACCACATTTTTGGCTCCCGCCTGATACAGAAGATCGAAATAGGCTTTCATTTCCACTTCGTTCAGCTTCTCGTGAATAAAAATAAGCCCTTCTCCGTATCCCGTAAATGATGCCTTGCCAAGATACCGGCACAGCATCTGCTTTAGCATCTTTTCCGCACAGGTATAGTCGCTGACTCTTCCCAATACGATCGGAGAAAAACCAATAGAATTAGCCGGAAGAGCGTAAAGCATGCCTTCGCACTCTTTTCCGGCTGTTATCATTTTCCCTGTTTTCTCAAAAATCACCAGGGATTTCTCATCATATTTTACTTTCTGCTTATAATCATAGATCTTAATGTCTGCACAAAGCTCTGAAGGGGTAAACTTTTCCATCCCGGTACCTCCGTTCGTTTCCGGAAATAAGTATACCTCTTTTGCCCTGTCAGTTCAATCCGATTCTTTTACCGAGAAATCCGAATCTCTTCTACAAAGAAATTCGTGCGATAGAGATAGCACAGTTCCTTCTCTGTGATGTAAAAGCCGTAATCGGCATTAAAATTTTCTTCGTTTTCTTCTTCAATAGAGCCTGCTGCCCGGATCTCGTCCCAGGTCTTCCCCAAAACTTCTTCCGGAGTGACTTCTTCGCCGGTGGCAACGGAGATCGTCACGGGTATGTAATAGGATAATGGATGCGCTGCTCCTGCATAATAAACCGTGTCATTAAAATGCAGGCTGACATACTCGTCATCCGCTAAAGTAATGCCATTGAATACCAGATAATTGTCATCATACCGCTGTCCCTCGGAAAGAGTTTCATCCACTAACTCATACGCTCCGGTGTGATTCTCCCCTTCCTCCTCATACTGGGTTCTGTAATTCTCATACATCTGCTGCAGATAATCATTTACCTTTGCATACTTTTCATCAGCAAAATAGAACTCATCTATTTCGAAATAATAGGTCTTTTCTTCATTATCATTGTAGAATTCTTTTACCGTGTTGGAACATTCTCCATAATCTTCCCAGGGAAGCCATGCGTCCTCATCTTCGTAAGAAGGACCTGTCGTGGATGCCGTAGTGTCGGAAACAGTCTCCGTGGATACTGTCGCTTCCATGGATTCACCAGTCTCTGAAGTGCTCTCTTCCGTTACCGCAGCCTCTGCGGATACGATAACCTCTGAACTACTACTCCCTCCCACCGGATCACTCCCCTGTGCTCCGCAGGCAGACAACCCCAGTGCCATAACTCCTGTGATAACTATTAATTTGCCCCTCATTTTGTATCTCTCCTTATGTATTTATTGTAACCGAACGCTTCCCCCGTCCATTACAGTAAAGAATTTAACATACCATTGCATCATAGTTGCATCACGTGCAACTCTTCCGATTTATTATTCAATTATCATTTCATAAAAAACGCAGAAATGTATAAACATGAATTACACATCCCCGCGTTTTTTCCGGTAATAATTCTCAAGCCTCTTGGGATTTTTCTTTTCCCTCAATAATCGTCTTTACCTCTTCTATTGTTTTATCTGTTGCAGATGCAATCAGTTCTATTGAAAGACCGTTTTTATACATTTTTGTAATGAGTCCTGCCTCACCCTCTGCACCCCCAATTGCGATACCTTCTTCCTTAACTCCCTGGCTCAAATTACACATAGTACTCATATCCTTTCTGAAATTCTCTTCTAATGGAATATCATATTCCTTTCCAATAATATCCAGCTTCTCGTCCACTGTAAGCTCTCTGGACAATAATGCTCCCAGCAGACGATGCAGCTCGTAGGTCTCATCATGCTCCGGCAGTTCCTTCGCAAGACCTATCATAATGATATTCAACAGATCCAGATTGCCCTTCCATTCATAAGAGCCGATCAGGTCTTCTTTGGTCAGATGAATATGACTCATGGTGTTTTCCTCCATATTCATACAGATCCAGATGGAATAGACACATTTGATGTCATCGTAGCTCGAATTCTCAAAATCCCGTTCTTTCTGGGAAGAAATCAATCTGCTCACGTAGAAGACTGCCCGGTTCAGGATCTCATATTCGCCGGGTTCATCCTTTTGTGCTTCCACATTAATAATGATCTGCGAAAGGCCATCCTTCATCCGCACATAGAATACAATGTCAAAACGCACCAGGCCTTCGTTCAGTTCCTGATTCTCTGTATTAAAACCAACAAGGCGTTGAAAATGCACCGCATTCGTCAGTCCCGGCTCCACCGGCACGGCGCTGATATAAGGAAGTCCCTCTATCAGTGCTGCTACCTCGAGCGGATCCATCCCCTTAAATTCCTCCACGGTCTTCACCAGGATCCGCGCCAGGATGATCTTATGTGCTATCAGGCGTTTTGCGCTGTTATCGTATTGGGCGTCTCTGTCTGTTGCCATTACTGCACTCTTTAATTCCGTATTCAATGGTTTCCTCCTTTTGTGTCAGGTAATCATAGATACCGCCGGAAATAAAAGGATTTCGCCATATCTACATTATAACTTACGTGTTTTTCTGATACAACTGATTTTCTTTCTGTGTGGGTTTTCCTCTTCCCTTCTTCCTGGTTCTATGATTTAGGGAATCGGATGGGACATCAGCTTTCGCTGACATAGAAATTTTCATAAGTGAAATGTACTTATACGCAAAGTATAACTTATAATTCCTAATTAGACAATAAATATATTTTAATATCTAAATAGAATTGTCTTTTAAGTGTAATAGTATAATTACCCCTTAAAAGACAATCCTATAAATGATAATTTACCACGGTGATTGCTTATTAAATAATCCGGTTACTTACTTCGATATTATTTCAACAGTCGGCGTTATGCTGTCCAACCCGAGTTCGCTATCTTCCGCAACTCTATAATTAGTAACATCTATTGAGTACATATAATCCGAAATATCTGGATTTTCCTCATCAGCCGGAAGTTCAACTTCAAATGTCTTGAACTCGAACACATAAACCGTTCCTTCAACAAGCTTTCCGGTCATATCTTCCTGAAAGCGAAGTAAAAAGGGTGCAGTCTGAAAGAAGTGAACTACCGCAATCGTTTTTCCCGGAAGCGCACAGTAATCAGGCAAGAGTTGCTCAACAGTAGCTGTAAAAGACCCCGAAAACTGTGCATAGCACTTTTGGGGGTCGGTCATTTGCTGCTTCCCATCATTATATCCAGCCTCGTAGCCAGCCGTATAACCTTCTTCGTAGTTCGCATCATGCGTATCTGAACTTTGATCATTATTTCCACAGCCAGCCAATGAAAAAACCAACACAAGACAAAGAACCATTGCAATAATCTTTTTCATACTGTTTCCTCCCTCAAATTCCGATTTAGTTCAATTCACTTTTATCATATAAAAAAGCCTCCCTTTCAAATATTATTATATCCAAAAGGGAGAGCTTTTTCCATTTATATTTTACTATTTTTCCACCTGCGCTGCCGTCTTGCCGGTGTACTGCACAGCAATGCGGTTCTCGGGGTGTGCATCTGTCAGATACAGCACGCACAGGAAGATCCATTCTAAAGGTTTCATGATAAAATACACCAGATCCGCCGTGTATTTACTGTGGATCAGTCTCGCCACAGGGAACCCGTAAGTGTCATAAAAATGACGCAGTGCCCGGTGGAAGCCGGGAGTCCGTTCTTCCAACACCTGTTCAAAAGCATTGGCGATGCACAACTGACGGTTCACAATGACTTCATGCCCATGCCGCCTCCCCAGGCGGATAGGCTTTACGACCTTTTCATGACCGCCGGCAGCTACCGTGCAGAGATAATGTTCATCATACATGACATTCTGCGGTGCCTGCCTGAGAGACAGATTCCAGTCGCTGGTCTCCGTGAATGCTTTAATCACAGAATCCGGTGCCTGCCCAAACAGCATGAGGATTGCGATCAGGATTCCCAACAGTGGGAACATCAATACCAGTCCCAGCACCGGCCACCATGCAGCCTTCCGCAATATGCTGTCACACCAACGCAGCATGGGATTCTGATAAATCTTCCCCGTCCCAAAGTGTTCCGCCTCCGCATTCTGCACCAGTGCATTCCACTCCCGTATTTTCTTCAGAAGCAGTCGCACCACCAGCAGCACACAGCACAGTGGAAATAATAACAAATATCCATCAAGCAAAATCGTCGGCTTGAATATCTGTACTGTGAACAGGATCAGCTCTAACAGTCCCAGGTACATTGCGGAAATCGACAGGACTGTCACAAGGGGCGGCAGCTTCCGAAGCGGAATGCTCTGCAGGATCTCATACCCTATAAATGCCAGCAGCAGAAGTACTATAAAAGTAACCATGGAACCACTGTAAATCGGTGTATGTTTATTGGAATTGCTTAACTGCGCCTGCCAGTCAGCGGATGTCACATCCATAATCAACCCCAAATAACAAAGTTCATAGAATCCGCCCAGCCAAAATACGTGCTGGTCAAACAGCCAGTCTCCTTTCACCGGACGTTCCCATGCTTCACCGATCAGGCAGATTACTTCACTGATGGTCAGCACCACAGGAAATACCAGTACCGCTCCCATTAAAATTGCCCAGGTAAATACTTCCGTAAAAGCCTTAATAATTTCCAACACATAATCTCTTTGCTCATAATGAATAACAGAGGCTATGATCGTAAAAAGCGCATAGCCCAGTCCGATAAATATAGAAATCAGCCATGCAAGCAACACCGGATGCTTTTTATAAAACTTTATTTTTTCCGTATTCATTTCTTTATTTTCCATCGATTCTTGCCTCTATCTGTTTCCGCGCCATATATCTGGAAATATTAAATGTCCGCAGAGATGTCTGATCCAGACGCTTCTTATTATGGTTCAGGTAATAATATCCGAATCCCTTCGGCTGATAACTCCCCCACCACTGAGCCTGCGTATCTTCACTCATAATATCCGTAGGGTTCTCCAGTTCATAGGCGCCAAAATCATACCCAAGGCTCTCCATATAAGGAATAATGGCCGGTGCCGCATCCGCACTCAGATCACTCAGATAAGAGTAGTCATTATATTCTGATCCCCGGAAAAACGGTCCGGCGAAAAAATCATCTCCGTAATCCTGCGCCACGGATTCTTCCCAGCCTGTACCGTCCGCGCCGGGTGCATTGGCAATATTCACTCTGGCTATAATATAGTCGGGATGGCTGAAGGACAATGCCAGATACAGCACGGTCACTATCACCACACCATAGCGGAACAAAGGGAAGCTTTCCCGGTAAATGTTGATCAGTACTCCGACAAACATGACGAATAATACTGCCAGCATCCACAATACGAAGATCCGCAGGAAAGTCAGATAATAATACCGGATGTAAATGATCATTCGCATTACGCTGGACGCGATCATGATAAAAGTACATAATGACATAATCGTCATAATCGCTTTCAGTACCTTGCTCTCCCTAAAAAAGCTGAGGCACACCAATACCAGGATCAGATTCAGAATGCTGACAGCCAGCAGCTGGAAAAAGCCCTCTCTTGCATACTGTGCGTAAGTATAATCCTCCGGCAGCTGCATTTTCCCCAAGAACAATCCGAAGATCTGAATACCGGAAAACAGCAGATACAATAGTGACAGCAGTGACATAATCGTAATTGCCAGTACCGGCTCACCCTTTCTGCAATCCTTCACTTCTTCCGGGATGCTTCTCTTGCACAGATAGGAAGTCAGTGCGTAGGCGGCAAAGAACAGAAACGTTACCCGGATGACTATGTTAAATACATTGCCCGGACGGATCCAGTTCATAAAATCCATTGTCATCTTACGGAATACCGCATCGGCAGAACTTAACAGTCCGGCTGCTATGAGTAGAATAGGAAGTGCGATCACTACTCCCAGCAGCCCGTACCATACCTTTTTATTTACTTTTCCTTTTTCACGAAAATAGGCTTTGCCATCGGAAAAAGGCTTCCCCAGTTCCCCGAAGCTCATAACCACCAATTGGCAGATGCTTCCCACATATTTTCCTAGCTTCCACTTTTTCGTATCAAAATATTGATTCAGCAGCAGACACATCACTAACAGAAACACCGCCAGCTTGTTCAGACCTATGATCGCCCATCCGTCGGTGCAGAAGGTGGATACCCCCAGCAGCAGAATGCTGACCATATAAAAGGCGCTCCCTTTTTTCAAGGTAATCTCTAGTTTTGACAGCGAGAAGACAAAATACAGTAAAGTGCCTGCGAGAAAAAAAGGGAAGGTAATTCCCGATCCGTTATGAAACATGCAAAACGCATAGAACACGGCATAGAGAAACGTCACCGGTCCAAAGAAATTAAAATGTTCCTTCATGCGCTTTGTCTCCACAGTCTCTGTTTTTTCCACTACCCGGACTACATTCTGCCCGGAAATCTGTTCCTGATTTATTGAATTTGTTTCCTGTACTGCTGTATTTTCCTGCATTATGATCTCCCCCTCTCAGGTTTTATTTGGTTTCCTCTTCTTTTGTGTCTTCTACATACTCCAGAATGTCTCCGGGCTGGCAATGCAGCACCTCGCAGATGGATTCCAGTGTAGAGAAACGAATTGCTTTTGCTTTATTATTTTTCAGGATGGATAAATTTGCCTGTGTCAGATCCACCTGATTCGCCAGTTCTGTCAGGCTGATCTTCCGCTTTGCCATCATTACATCCAGATTTACAATGATTCCCATAATAGATGCCTTTCTAATTTTGAATTTCCGTTCAGCCGGCGTCATTTACATAGTCGCGTATCACACGCTCTATCACTTCGTGACTGAATTTTTAGATTGTTAAGTCGTTTTCTTCCTTGTAGCGCACGGCTTCTTCAAATACCATCGCCAGCACTTTGCTGAACATGCCTGCAATGATAAATACCAGAATGATCACCAGCATGGCAATGGTCAGGTACACCACACATCTCACAGCGCTCATGGCCGCGATGAAAAAACTTAAGTCTCCCATTCTCCTAAGACTCGCCACATTTTCCGGTACAAAGCAGTTCTCCGCAAGCACCGTGCCAAACATCTTCCGCAGTTCATCGACCAGTAATAACGCCAGCACGCCCAGAATGGCGAATATGATCACTGCCGGAAGGTAATGCTCCTCCACCGCCTCCAGATATTTTCCTATGTATTTGAGACTAAACGGCAGACTTATCGTCACCAGTATCCCCGCATAGAACATGAAATCCAGCAGGTACTTTGTCCCCTTCGCCAAAGATAACTTTTTCTCCCGCAGCTCCTTTTCCGACAACTCTCTCTTCTCCATAATGAATACCTCTTTCCTTCTTGGTAGCCTTAACATATCACTCTATTATACGAATGTCAATATCATTTTATTGATATTCGATAAATATATATTGACATTCGTATATCTTTCTACATATTGTAACTTATACCAGAAGAAAATACCTGTTTTTTCATTGCAAATCAAAATAATGCTGGAATTATTAACATGAATGAAAATAATTGATATAGACATTCTCAGTGCTTTTTTTTACAATGAAAATAGTAAAAAACGAAAAGGAGGATTTTTATGGAATCCGTTTTACTATCCGCACGCTGTACTGCAAACACCGCAACTGTGTTCTGGAATAAGCCGGAAAATGCCAATGCCGACACAGTGTATGAAGTTTCTCTCGATGGTGGACATTCTGTTCACACAAATCGGACACATTATACATTCACAGAATTGATACCCAATACTGAATATTGTGTTACTGTCTACAATATCGGCAGTATCCGCATCTGTACCTCACCTGCACGGCACCGCATCTATGTAACGGAAGAACCCTACAATGCCGTGGGTGATGGAAAAACGCTGAATACTGCTGCGCTCCAACAGGCTTTTACAGACTGTGGGCCAAATGACGAAGTATACTTTCCTGCCGGAATCTATCTGACCGAAGCTCTTGATCTGCATAGTTGTATGTCCGTGTGTCTGGAGAAAGACGCTGTTTTACAGGGAAGTTCTGACCCCACAGATTATCTGCCTCGTATCTGGAGCCGTTTTGAAGGCACGGAGCAGGAATGTTACCGCAGTCTTTTAAACGCCGGACAGCTTGATCATACCGCAGGTGCAAATTGCGAAAACATCCTGCTTTATGGGAAGGGAACCATTAGTGGCGGTGGGCATGTTCTGGCTGAGCGCATGATCGATATCGAACGGGAGAATCTCAGGGAATATCTTGCCCAAAATGCTGCACTGGTTGCCACCTGTGAGAATGACCGTACCATTCCGGGACGTGTCCGCGGACGACTTATTAATTTAAGCAACTGCTCCCGTATTCGTATTACAGGGCTGACTTTACAAAACGGCGCAGCATGGAATGTCCATATGATCTACTGTGATGACATTGTGACTGACCACTGCACGCTACGCTCTGGCGGTATTTGGAACGGCGATGGCTGGGACCCGGATTCTTCCACAAACTGCACGTTATTTGCAACGGAATTTGAAACCGAAGATGACTCCGTTGCCATCAAATCCGGTAAGAATCCCGAAGGTAATGCCATTAATCGTCCTACAAAGCATATCTGCGTATTTGACTGCCACAGCAACGGCGGTCATGGTATCTGTATTGGCAGTGAAATGTCTGGCGGTGTTGCAGATGTGCAAATTTGGGATTGCGATATAGCTGCCTCTTCCAATGGCATTGAAATCAAAGGAACCCCTAAGCGTGGCGGATATGTGCGCAATGTCACTGTACGCGACTGCACCTTCCCCCGCCTGCTCATTCATTCTGTTCCATACAATGATGACGGCATTCCTGCTTCAGAGCAGCCTTATTTTGAAGATTTTCGCTTTGAACGGCTGCATCTGACCGGACAAAAACAGGAGCACGGCACAGTGGAATCCGTTGCCCCCATTGAAATTGATGGTTTTACTGCACCTGGGCATAAAATCAAAAATGTACTTTTGTCAGACTGTGTACTGCCGCCGAATGCGAAGCTTCTGCTTTCGAGATATGATGCACTGACAATTTCCAATTTACATACGGAAGAGGATCAAGATGCATCCCGATACTCCACAACATTATGATTATATTACAATGGAGAATATAACCGGCAGCATCGAAGGCTTTCTCAACATAAAACCCCGGACACAGTTTTGGCATAGACTCTGAACCAAGCCAGTATCAGCTGATGGATTTTTACATTCTACAATTTAAATATTTACCATTTTCACAAAGCGGGTGATTGTCAATGAATATGAGTAAAATCGATATGACACAAGGTTCTATTTTAGGCCGCGCAGCACAGTTTGCATTGCCGATCTGCATCGGAAATATCTTACAACAGTTATACGGAACCGTTGATACTTTGGTCATCGGTAATTTTTGTGATGCATCCGCTTTGGCCGCTGTGGCCACAAGTTCCCAGCCACTGGAGATTCTTTTGTGTATCTTTCTTGGCATTGGTTCCGGAATATCCATCCTGATTTCACAAGCGGCAGGTGCCTCCGATGCCGATCAACTGCGTAAACTTGCACAAACCGCAGTGTTTTTTCTGTACGCTGCCAGTCTGCCGCTTACGTTGTTAGGCGTAGCTGCCGGACCGTTCCTTCTCAGGCTGATGCAGGTGCCTGCCGATGCCATGCCCTATGCCATTGTGTATTTGCGTATCACAACGTTAGGCATTCTCGGCAATATGGGATATAACTTTAACGCAGGCATTTTACGGGGTCTGGGAAACAGTACTTCCTCGCTGTTATTTCTTGGCATTTCCTGCGTTACCAATATTGTTCTGGACCTTGTACTGACTGCTGGTTTGGGAATGGGCGTCACCGGTGTTGCCATCGCAACTGCTGCCTCACTGTTTCTGTCCTGGATGTTCAGCATCTTCTACATCCGTCATACTTATCCTGCCATGAATTTTCCTGTTTTTGCGCATGGTTTTGACCTTCCTATTCTTCATGAAATGTTAAAGATCGGCCTGCCGCTCGGACTGAATACCTCACTTTATTCTGTCGGTCATGTGCTGCTTCAGGCACTTTATAACACGCTTGGGTCCACCTTCGTAGCCGGATGCTCTGTTGCCGGTAAAGTCAGCGGCATTGCTAATATTGCCATTACTTCCTATTCTTCTGCGGCTACTGTGTTTGCCGGGCAGAACCTTGGTGCCCGGAACTACCGTCGTTTATGCTGCGGTGCATGGCAGATACCGCTCTGTTCCGGCATCGTCACCCTTGCAGGGGGATTACTTGTGACTGCTTTTTGCCATCCTCTGCTGATGTTGTTCAGCCGTGATCCGGCCGTGTTGGCTTTTGCACAGCGATATACTTATCTTGTTCTGCCATTCACCTGGGCCTACGCCGTGTTCAATGGCATTATGTGCTTTATCAATGGTATCGGAGAGATTCGCTATCCCACTATCGTAAATATTCTGCTATTATGGGTTGTCCGAATCCCTGCCGCTTATCTCATCATGTATGCCGGCTATGGCGAATATGCCATGGTCAGTGTTTCCGCCAGCTTTATTACCGGCATGATTGCCATGCTCTTCTACTTTAAATCCAGGCGCTGGGGCGCTATTTGTGCCCTTGCAAAAAAACAGGAATACCCACCATTAATTACTGACTTGCCAGATTCATAAAAATTTACATACTTCTTAAAAATAATCACATGGATTTTCCTTTTGTCCTGCCCTATAATAAGCGCAATTACAGGCCACAGGGCAAAAGGAGGACTACCATGTTATATCCAATCATGAACCGTTCCCGCAGCTTGATCGATCTGGGAGGAGTATGGCAATTTCAATTAGGAGATGAGACAGAGCCGGAGGATCTCTGGAGCGGACCGCAGGAAATGGACCTGATTGCCGTGCCGGCTTCTTATAATGACCAGAAGGATGATCCGTCTTATCGGAATCATTACGGTTGGGCTTATTACGAGCGAACCGTGGAACTCCCGGCACTTTTGTGCGGAAGCAACGGACAGCGTCAGGTACTGCGTTTTGATGCCGTGACCCATGTTGCAAAAGTTTATATCAATGGGAAACTGATTATGACACATAAGGGTGGTTTTCTCCCCTTTGAAGTAGAGATCACGGATCTGATTCCGGAGGATGGGCACCTTACCATCGGTGTCGCTGTGGACAACCGGATCAGCCACAGCACTCTGCCCATCGGCAACGAAGGTAATATTGCCTTCTTCGGCTCGGACAATCCCGGCATTCCCAGTGTGGAAGCCGCAAAAATATGGAGAAAGAAACAGAATCTGCCGAATTTTGATTTCTTTAATTTTGCAGGTATCAACCGTCCGGTACGCATCTACAGCACTCCGGCCTCCTACATCAGAGACATTACTCTGGTCCCGTCTATCGAAGGTGACACCGGCGTCTTAAATTACGAAATTCTCACGGATGGGATAGATAGTGACGCTCCTGTCACTTTAAAAATCATAGACGCAGAAAGCAACTGCAAAGCAGAAGCCACCGGCCGAAAGGGAGAGCTTCGGATCCCGCAGGTCCATCTCTGGCAGCCTTATCCCGGCACTCCTTACCTGTACAAGGCGGAAGTTCATTACGGAGAGGACTGCTATACGGAAGAATTCGGTTTCCGTACCGTAGAGGTGAAGGGAACGCAGTTTCTGATCAACGGGGAGCCTTTTTATTTCAAGGGCTTCAGCAAGCATGAGGATTCCTTTTTCCGCGGAAGAGGACTGGATCTCTGCCTCGATGTAAAGGATATTAATCTTCTACACTGGATCCATGCCAACTCCTTCCGCACCAGCCATTACCCTTACGCGGAGGAGATCTACCGGCTCTGTGACAGAGAAGGTATCGTTATTATTGACGAGACGCCCGCCGTGGGCATCGGTGCCGGAGAGAGCTGTGATCCTTATAAGACATTTCCCATAAGAGAGCATCACGAACAGGTACTACGGGATCTGATCGCACGGGACAAAAATCATCCCTGCGTTGTCATGTGGTCCATGGGAAACGAACAGGATACCGAGCATTTCCCGGAATCCGCCTATGATTACTGGCATTCTCTCTATGAATTTACCCACCGGCTGGATCCTCAGAACCGCCCCGTGACCTTTGTCTGCTGCCAGAATAATTACGAGAAGGACATTGTGACCAGAACCATGGATGTAGTCTGTCTCAACCGCTATTACGGATGGTACAATCTCTCCGGTGATCTGGAGGCTGCATCCTACGCCTGGAATCTGTAACTGGATTTCTGGGAAAAGATCGGAAAACCCGTGATGATGACCGAATACGGCGCCGATACTCTCGCCGGGCTCCATAACTGTGCGCCGGAAATGTGGAGTGAAGAATTTCAGGTAGAACTTTATAAAATGTACAGCAAGGCCTTCGACGGAAGAGACTTTTTTATCGGGGAACAGGCATGGAACTTCGCCGATTATGCCACCCTGCAGGGCTGTATGCGCGCAGACG
>ERZ838225.1279-NODE-1279-length-22000-cov-3.831442_pt1 | contig 22000 bp, 18 predicted proteins | sample MGYA00519684_ERZ838225 | MGnify/ENA primary metagenome ERZ838225 (study PRJEB31850, sample SAMEA3708829) | human gut metagenome | biome: human gut; feature: human-associated habitat; material: faeces | place: China | collected 2014 ...
GCCCATTTCTCTACCTATACGCAGTGTCAGATACCATTCTGCTACACATATCGGCTACTCCACGCAAGCGCGACATACCCGTGTCGCGCAACTCGTTTATCTGGATATTACGGACGGCACCTGCGAATTGCATTTGTCCATGTTATTCATTCGTACATATGGTGGGCGAAAACGAATCGCAAAACGAAAAAATGGAGAATGAAATGATTTCATTCTCCATTTTCAATGACTTACCGATCGACAACCGGAATCTCGGACTCATCCTTTTCATCCAGATGCTTCAGATAATGCTTTGTCTCTGCCGCAATCACGCCGGAGAGCAGCAGCACAGCGATCAGGTTCGGGATGGCCATGAAGGCATTGAGCACGTCCGCAATGGTCCACACAAGGTCGAGCGCAAGCACGGGTGCGCACACAACGACCGCGATAAACAGCACCTTATACGGCAGAATTGCCTTTTTGCCGAGCAGATACTCAGCGGCACGCTCGCCGTAGTACGACCATCCGAGGATGGTGGAGTACGCGAACGTAATGATGCTGACCATCAAAATCAGCGGACCGATATACGGAATCTGTGCGAATGCCGCCGTGGTCATCTGACCGCCGTTTGTCATGTTTTCCACGCTGACCGCCGGATTTTTCATCATCGAGGAGACGAGCACCAGACCGGTCATCAGGCACACGACAACCGTCGTCCAGAAGGTGCCGGTCGCAGAAACGAGCGCCTGCCGCACCGGATTGCGCGTCTGCGCCGCGCTGGCAACCAGTGGCGCCGAACCCATGCCGGACTCATTCGAGAACAGGCCGCGTGCCACGCCGTACTGCAGCGCCAGACGGATACCGCCACCGACCAGTCCGCCGGTCACTGCGCCCGGCTTGAACGCCAGCACGAAAATGGCCTTGAGAGCCGGCAGCAGAAAATCGTAGTTGGCGCATAGAATAACGATGCAGCCGACCACATAGAACAGGGCCATCAGCGGCACCAGTTTTTCGCACACAACTGCGATGGATTCAATGCCGCCAATAATGATAATCGCGGTGATAATGCCGAAAATAATGCCGATTGCGATACGCGGCAGGCTGATGGGAAGGTTGGTCTCCAGCACCTCGGCAATCGCATTGATCTGCGTGCCGCAGCCGATGCCGAACGAGGCGAGCATGGCGAACAGCGCAAACAGCACCGCCATCACCTTGCCGAACTTCTTCCACTTGAGTCCGCGCTCAAGCGCGTACATCGCACCGCCCATCATGCGGCCGTCCGCGGTCTGCACGCGGTACTTGACCGCGATCAGGCTCTCCGCGTACTTTGTGGCAATGCCGAACACGCCGGTCAGCCAGCACCACAGCACAGCACCCGGTCCGCCGAGATAGATGGCCGTGCCGACACCGATGATGTTGCCCGTGCCGATGGTCGATGCGAGTGCAGTCGTCAGCGCCTGAAACTGACTGACGTCACCCGGTGAATCCGGGTCCTTTGTCACCGACAGGCGGATGCCGGTTAAGGTCTTGCGCTGGATGAAGCCCGTGCGGAACGTCATAAAAATATGCGTACCGCACAGCAGCACCAGCATGGGCAGACCCCAGATCCAGCTGTCGATTTTGTTCATTAATGCAACAAATACTTCCATGTATCCGATTCCTTCCTCACTTTTCTTCTCTTTCGGACAAGAGAAAGCGCTTACCCGCCATTCTGTTCGGATAAGCGTCGCAGACCTATATTATATCGAATTTTCCGAAAATATGCAAGCATATTCGTGCATATTCGACACTTTTTCGGCATTTGACGCGATATTGCGCGTTCTCCTATCGTATGCTATAATCGTATCGAATTAAAAACTATCGAGGTGTTCCCTATGAACTCTGTGAATTATAAACGGCTGGAAAAGAGCCTGACCGACGTCATTCAGGAAGCACAGCTCAAGATTGGCTACGACCACCACCCGATCACGCTGTATTATCCCACGGAATCCGTGGCGCGTCTGCTCGGCACACCGGAGGAGGACGCGGACAACACCGAGCGTGCGCTCGCTTCCCTTTCCGCGCACACCGCCGGCACGCTCGGTGCAATCGAAGTCACCCGCGATGACAAGCGTTTCTGCTTCCACATTTCCGCAGAAGGCACACAGTATGTGCATGAACAGCTGCCGGAACCCGCGTTTCTGCGTGCATTTCTGCAGGTAATGCGCGGTCTGACGGTCAGCTTTGACGATATTCTTGCGGTGTTCCATCAGTTTTCCGACAAGGTACACTGTGAGAAGCTCGAGGGCAACGAGGAGTTTGACTACCTCGTGTACTTCGAGGACGGCACACCGGACAGCTACCGCTACTGCATCAAGCTGGATGATGACGGTGATGCCGTCTATCACCGTTTTACGCCGGAGGATTATGCGGCGTTTGGGTTCTAAATCCCCATATAAGCATGAAAAAAGGACGCTCAAGGAGCGTCCTTTCTGTTTTGCGGTTTTACTGAGCGGCTTCAGTATCAGCCGTCTGGGCCTCGTCCGTCGAGGACTGGCTGTCGGTCGCGGACTGGTCTTCGCTCTGCGCGTCCTCAGTCTGCGCATTGCCGTCATCATCCGATGTATCGCTGTTCAGAACAGTCTGCACGTCAGCCGGCAGATAGTCCTTGGTGTTATCATAGGTGATCTCGTCGTAAGCATCGGTGGTCTTGATGTCAGCCTCGTCGATCCACTGCTGCATCATCTCGTCGATCGAGCCGGCAGTGCCCTTTTCGGAAGCAACAGCCGCAATGATGGAATCGCGCATGTTCTCGAACTCATCCTGATTCAGCTCGCAGCGCTTGATGATATGGTAGCCGTACTGGCTCTTAACCAGGCCGGAAACTTCACCTTCCTGCAGAGCCTTGGCAGCGTTGTAGAACTCGTCTACCATCTGACCCTCGGTGAAGGTATAGCCCTTGGCATACTGTGCTTCGCCTGCATCCTCGTTCTTCTCGGTCAGCAGCGCGTCAAAGTCCTCGCCGTTGTTCAGGCGATCCAGAACAGCCTGTGCTTCCTTCTTTGCTTCCTCATCTGTGCGAGTGGTCTCGCCGGTGGACGGATTCTTAGTCAGAATGAGGATGTGCTTTGCAGTGATGTAGTTGTCATCGAAATACTTCTGCAGCTCGTCATCGCTCGGAACACTTACGCCGTTCTCGCCGAAGTAGTAATCCTTCAGCGCCTGTGCGCATGCGCTGACATACTGATAGTTATTGTAGTTGTCCATGTCAAAGCCGATCGAAGCCAGGCGCTGCAGATAAGCGTCCTCGCCGCCGAGCTGCTCCGCATTCTGCTTGTTTGCCGTAACAATGTTCTTCTTCTGGCTGTACGACAGGGACAGGCCCAGCTCATCCATCTTCTGCTTAACGATATGGATCAGAGCGACCTGCTGCTTTGCGGACTCCTTTGCGGCATCGCCGAATGTAGATGCCATATTCTTCTCAGAGAGACCGTACATAGCGTACATCTGCTGATAATTGATGATCTGGCTCATCATATAGCTTGCATACTCATCTGCGTGGATTTCCTCACCGTTGACCGTCATAACGACCGGTGCATCGCTTTTCAGCTCCTGATAATCCACCACAAAGGTGGATGCGCCGTATGCGGTTGCGCTCATAACGACAGCCAGCATAACGACCAGCGCAACGATGCGCTGCACTAACTTGCTCATATTACTATGCTCCCTTTTCTGTATTTTACGAACGCTATCAGTATAACACTATTTCGGAACAGGCACAAGCGAAAACACAGAAACATCACAATTTTCGCTGCCCGCTGGGGACGCTGCCCGCTGGGGCACAAGGATGGACACCAAGGTTTCCACCCTTGTGAATCCCGCTTCCTTTATTCCTAATCTGGCGCAGACCAAAGACCGGCGACCGCTTCGAGAAGGAGAACGGCAGTCGGGTTACTCTTGCGTATCTTTCGTGAAATATTCGCGGTTCACAGATAGCTTACTGCTACACAGGCGGTTTACTCTCCGCAGGCGCGACACGAGGTGAATTGCCCGAAAGGCAAGAGAAGGTCCCCTGGGGGATACCCGTGTCGCGCAACTCATTGGCCTGGCAGCTACAGACAGCACCTGCGAATTTCATCTGATGATAAATGTTATACCGTAGGGTGCGCCGACTCGGCGCACCTTTTCTAACGAAAAAACACCCGTAAAATGCAAAAATGGAGAATGAAAACCATCTGGTCAATTCTCCATTCTTCATTTTCCATTCTCAATTACTGCAAACAAAAAGAGAACCGCTTCCGCGGTTCTCTTTGTTCATTTCGCGTCAAACCCTTGACAGATAACCTCAAACAGCTCATTGATACGCTCATAGCGTCCCTTGAGGTACAGCCAGCCGAACAGCGCCTCGAGTGCGGTCGCGTAGGCATACTCTGCCACGGAGGCCGACTTCGGCACGGATTTCGGCTTTGCGTTGCGTCCGTGACGCAGAACGGTCTGCTCGTCTTCATCGAGCATAGGCTGAATGCGCTTTACCGCTTCCGCCTGCGCGGACGCACGAACGAGCTGGATCGTACGGCTGTGCAGGTTTTTCGCGGTCTGAGTGCCGCCGCACGCCAGATGCGTGCGCACGAGTATCTCATAAACAGCGTCGCCCACATGGGCGAGTGCAAGACTCGTCATGCGGGCGATCGCAGCGTCATCCAGCACAGGGTGCAGATGATCGGTCATTACTTGTCCTCAGCAGCCTTTGCTTCAGCGGCCTGCTTTGCAGCCTCAGCCTTAGCCTTGGCAGCAGCAGCCTGCTTAGCCTGCATTTCCTTGAACTTGGCCTTCTCTTCCTCGGTCGGAACCGGCTCGATGCAGCCCTTCGGGCAAACCTTGGTGCACATCTTGCAGTTCTTGCACTTGTCGTAGTCGATCTTGGCAACGCCGTCTACTACATGAATTGCATCGAACTTACAGGTCTTCTCGCACATCTTACAGCCGATACAGCCGTTGGAGCAAACCTTCATAACCTCCGGGCCCTTGTCCTTGTTCACGCAGTTAACGTGAACCTTCTTGACCTCGGATACCAGGTTGATGATCTTCTTCGGGCAGGTGGAAACACACTTGCCGCAGGCAACACACTTGTCGGTGTCAACCTTTGCAACGCCGTCCACGATGTGGATTGCGTCAAACGCACAGGCCTTTACACAGGAGCCGAGGCCCATGCAGCCAAAGGAGCAAGCCTTCGGGCCGCTTGCTACACGCATTGCAGCGTTGCAGTCCTGCAGACCCTCGTAGTTTGCCTTGTCCTTTGCGTTGCAGCCGCCATTGCAGTAAACGTGTGCAACCTGACGGTCGCCGGCAGCAACCTCAACGCCGAGTACCTTTGCGACCTTCTCAGCCGCAGCAGCACCGCCGACCGGGCAGCCGTTTACCGGCGCACGGCCCTCTACGATTGCAGCAGCCAGACCGTCACAGCCCGGGAAGCCGCAGCCGCCGCAGTTAGCGCCCGGCAGGCACTCGCGTACCAGCGGGATGCGCTCGTCAACCTCTACGGCGAAAACCTTAGCGGCAACGCCGAGCAGGATTGCGAAAACGATACCCATGATGAACAGTACCGCTACCGCGTAAATAACATTTTGCATATCCATTTCTTGTGTCCTCCCTTACCAAATCGACAGGCCGGAGAAGCCCATGAAGGACATAGCCAGCAGCGCTGCTGCAACCAGCGAGATCGGGAAGCCTTCAAAGCACTTCGGGCACTTGGAAGTAGCGTCCAGACGCTCACGGATGGAAGCGAACAGCACGATTGCCAGCGTGTAGCCGACACCGGCTGCAACGCCGTATACCAGAGAGCCGATGAAAGAATAGCTGTTGGAAATGTTGGTCTTAGCTGCGCCAAGTACCGCACAGTTGGTGGTGATCAGCGGCAGGAAGATACCGAGCGCAGAGTACAGCGACGGCATAGCCTTCTTCATGAACATCTCGACGAACTGAACCAGCGTTGCAATTACGAGAATGAACGCGATGGTCTGCATGTAGCCCAGACCCAGGGGTTCGAGAATGAAGTACTGTACAGCCCAGGATGCTGCGGAAGCGATCGCCATAACGAAGATAACCGCCATGCCCATGCCGAGCGCGGTGTCGGTCTTCTTGGATACGCCGAAGAACGAGCAGCAGCCGAGGAACTGAACGAGAATGTAGTTGTTGACCAGGATTGCCGCGATTGCGAGCGACAGGATATCGGTCAAGCCCATAGAGGCAGGTAATGCAATAGACATTTACTTGCCCTCCTTTCGAGCCATGATCTTCTGGATCGCAGCCAGGATGAAGCCCATCATGAGGAAGCCGCCGGCCGGCAGGATCATCATGACCATCGGGTTGGAGTTGAAGAACGGAACTGCGATGCCGTTAACGCCGTTAACGTAACCGGACAGGATGGTGCCTGCGCCGAGCAGCTCACGGAAGAAGCCCATGAGTACCAGAGCGAAGGTGAAGCCCAGGCCCATTACAACACCGTCGAGTGCGGACGGCAGAACCTTGTTCTTGGAAGCATACGCCTCGGCACGGCCGAGGATGATGCAGTTTACTACGATCAGCGGCAGGAACAGACCAAGGGACGATGCCAGCGACGGCAGGAATGCCTGCATGGACAGGTCGATCATGGTTACGAAGGTTGCGATGATCGTGATGAATGCTGCGATACGGATCTTATCCGGGATAATTCTGCGCATCGCGGAAATAACGATATTGGAGCAGATGAGAACGACGGTAGCCGCCGCGCCCATGCCGATCGCATTCTGCAGAGAAGTGGTGGTTGCCAGCGTCGGGCAAAGACCGATCGTCTGCATGAAAACCGGGTTATCGAGGATAACGCCCGATTTCAGCTGTTCAGAAAATTTCATTTGGCTTTTCCTCCTTAACCCAGAGTAGCGACATATGCTGCCGCAGTATTAACGCCGTCGGTTACAGCACGGGAGGTGATGGTAGCGCCGGTGATCGCATTGATCGTGCCGCCGTCCTTGGCCACCTTGAGCTGACCGTCAGCAGTCTGACCTGCAAACTGGGTGATCCAGTTCGGGTCTGCCTGGCTCTTCGCACCGAGGCCCGGGGTCTCAGCGTGAGAGGTTACCTTTGCGCCTGCAACGGTGCCGTCCGCATTGATGCCGACGATCATCGTCAGGTTGCCGCCGAAGCCCTTCGGCTCTACCTGTACGCAGTAGCCGATCTCTTCGCCGTCCTTGGTTGCCTTGTAAACGCCGTCGATCTGAGCAGCGGTACGGCCTGCCGGCAGGGTTACGCCAGCGGCTGCAACGTCCTCAGCGGACAGTGCGGTGTCGAGATCCTCGAAATCAGCGTCCGGGATGATCTCTGCCATTGCTGCGTTGCGGGTTTCGATACCGTTCTGGGTGATCTTATCCGCGGTTACACCGTTGATAACACCCAGCAGCAGTGCACAGATGAACGTGATGAGGCCCAGTACGACGACAAGCTGTACGATGCCGCCTTCCTTTTTGCTGTTATCCATGATTTACTGCGCCTCCTTCTTAGCCTTGTCAAGCTGATAGCCGAACTTGCGCGGATGGGTCTTCTTGTCGATTGCCCAAACCAGCGTGTTCATGATCAGGATGGAGTAGGATACGCCCTCCGGCAGACCGCCGAAGTAGCGGATGAATACCGTCAGCAGACCGCAGCCAACGCCGAAGATGATCTGGCCCTTCGGGGTAACCGGGCTGGTAACGTAGTCGGTAGCCATGAAGATCGCGCCGAGCATCAGGCCGCCGGACAGTACCTGGCTGAGCATCCACTGTACGCGGGAAACATCGCCGGACAGCGGGAACAGGAAGGTGATGACAGCAACAGTAAGGATGTAAGCTGCCGGAATGTTGATGGTGATAACCTTGCGCCACAGCAGGTAAACGCCGCCTGCCAGCAGAGCCAGCGCGGAGGTCTCACCGATAACGCCGCCGGTCTGGCCGAGCAGCATCTCCAGCAGGCCGGTATCAGCCGGTACAGCACCGGTCTTAAGGGTAGCCAGCGGAGTTGCGGTGGAGATTGCGTCGGTAACGGTTACGTTGCCGAACAGCGGCAGGTTTGCATGCGGAGCAGTCCAGGTGGTCATGAAACCGGCCCAGGATGCCATCATGAACGCACGGGCACCGAGTGCCGGGTTCATAAAGTTCTTGCCGATGCCGCCGAACAGCATCTTAACAACGATGATGCCGAACAGGGCACCGAAAGCGCTCAGCCACAGCGGAGCTGCAACCGGAATGTTGAATGCGATAAGTACGCCCGTAACCAGGCAGGACAGGTCGCCTACGGTGTTCGGGTGATGAACGATTTTGTTGTAAATGGTCTCAAACACAAGGCTTGCCACCATTGCAATAACAACATGGATCAGCGCACGAGCGCCGAAGGTGTAAACTGCAACCGCCAGTGCCGGAACAAGTGCGATGAGCACATCGAGCATAAGGCTCCGGGTGTCATCATCCGCCTTGATATGCGGCGAGGAGGTTACGACTACTTTGCTAAGATCATAAGCCATTTTCGTTTTCCTCCTTACTTGTTCTCTGCGGGCTTTTCAGCCTCTGCCTTTGCAGCAGCCTCCGCCTCGGCCTTTTTCTTCTCAGCCTCAGCCTTGGCGCGCTCTGCAGCACGCTTAGCCTGGATCTTGCCCTTGGTCAGACGGAACTGTGCAACCAGCGGGATACGAGCCGGGCAGACATAAGCGCAGGAGCCGCACTCGATGCAGTCCATCATGCCGCAGTCAACGGCGTTGTCCAGATCCTCCTGCTTGCCGTATACATTCATGTAGATCGGCAGGAGGTGCATCGGGCAGGCGTTGATGCACTTGCCGCAGCGGATACACTGGGGATCCTTAACGCGCTTATCCTCATTGCCTGCAAAGGCGAGGAATGCGTTGGTGCCCTTGACAACCGGGGCATCCAGAGAGAACTGGGCGTTGCCCATCATCGGACCGCCGGCAAGGAGCTTGTTCGGAGCTTCCTTGAAGCCGCCGCAGGCATCGATCAGCTTTTCGATCGGGGTGCCGATGCGTGCTTCGAGGTTCTTCGGCTCAGCAACAGCGGAACCGGAGATGGTAACGATACGGCGGATGACCGGCATACCGGTGGTGAAGCGGCGGTAAACCGCACCTGCGGTATCTACGTTGAATACCGCGCAGCCGGCGTCTGCCGGCAGCTTGCCGGACGGAACTTCACGGCCGGTGCAGGCATTGATCAGCTGCTTCTCAGCGCCCTGCGGGTACTTGCAGGCCAGCGGATACAGCTTGAGGCGGGAATCGTCCCCGATCAGCTGCGGCGCGCTGCGCGATCAGCTCCTCGATCTTGGCGAAGGTATCCTTCTTGTTTTCCTCGATCGCAATGATCGCGGTCTGTACGCCCATGATGTCGGCCAGCATCTTCAGGCCGCCGATGGTCTCTTCCGGACGCTCGAGCAGCAGGCGATGGTCGGACGTGATGTACGGCTCACACTCTGCAGCGTTGATGATGACCGTGTCGCACTTGCCGATACCGGACTGGATCTTGACATGGGTCGGGAAGGTTGCACCGCCATGGCCGACGATGCCGGCAGAACGGATGCACTCGATACGCTCCTCATTGCTCATGGAAGCGAAGTCGTAGGGATGCACGGACTCGTGCTTGCGGTCCTCGCCATCATTTTCAATTACGATGGACAGAACCTTGCTGCCGTTCGGATGCAGGCGAGGCTCAATTGCCTTTACCTTGCCGGAAACGGTAGCATGGACAGGAGCGCTGACAAAGCCGCCGGCTTCCGCGATAGGCTGTCCCAGGTCCACGGTGTCGCCAACCGAAACGATCGGCTTTGCCGGTGCGCCGATGTGCATGGAAACCGGCAGGATTACCTCATCAGGCAATGCCAGCTTCTCGATCGGCTTGGTGTTTGTCGCGGATTTATAGCCCGGGTCTGCGTGAGTACCCGGGTGTATGCCGCCACGGAACGAATACGCCATTTCTTTCACCTCTCTAATATTTTGCGCAAGAAGAACCGGACGCGCGCCCGGCTTCCTCTTCTTCAGAAATTGGCTGGCTACGCGTGGAGCATAGCCTTACAGTATAGATTATACTGTTTTTTGTACAGTATTGGCAAGACCAAAAGCAAAAAAAAATCGAATAAAATACAGAGAAACTTTGTACATCTTGTTAAGTCTATCATTTTTATCCGCTTTTTCTTTGTGAATAACGCTCGGGTTCGGTCAGTTTAAACGGATGCAGGTATTCCCTTTCCGGCTTGCATTTTTCGCAAAACCGGCTGAACTGCGCGCAAAATGCGAAGTTTTGCCCTCTGCCTTTTGTGCACATTTTTCGTATACTGCTATTGACTTTCCCTTTCTTCGGTTATAATATGAATACATGAACATATGAGCAATTGTTCATATATTATCAACCATCACCGACAGGAGGCGATCCGAAATGGCAGACGAACACAAGCATGAGGATACCTTATTAAATGAAGAAGTGCATGAGCACGAACATCATCACCACGAACACGATGAAGATGAATGCAACTGCGGCTGCGGGCATCCTCATCACCACGATGAGGATGAACACGAGCACCACCATCATCATGACGATGACTGCGACTGCGGCTGCGGACACCATCATCACCATGATGAGGACGAGGAGCACGAGCATCACCATCATCATGACGACGATGACTGCGACTGCGGCTGCGGACACCATCATCACCATGACGAGGATGAGGAGCACGAGCACCACCATCACGAGCACGCCGCCGGCGCGCACAGCGTCAAGCGCGTTTACACGCTGCAGAATGTCGGCTGTGCACACTGCGCGGCAAAAATGGAGCAGCGCATCAGCGAACTCGAGGGCGTGGAGGACTGCGTTCTCGTATTTGAGACCAAGCAGCTGCGCGTGACTGGCGAAAATCCGGATGCGCTTCTGCCGGAAATCCGTGAGATCTGCTCGTCCATCGAGAGTGAAGCCAAGGTCATTGCACCCAAGTCCAAGCACTACGGCAAGGACGGTCAGCGCGTTTACACGCTCGAAAACCTCGGCTGCGCACACTGCGCTGCGAAAATGCAGCACCAGATCAGCCAGCTGGACGGCATCGACGATTGCGTGCTGGTCTACGAGACCAAGCAGCTGCGCGTCAAGGGCGACAATCCTGATGAACTGCTTCCCGAAATCCGTAAAATCTGCTCAAATATCGAGAGCGAAGTCAAGGTAATCGCTCCCGAGGAGGAAAAGGAAGAAAGCAGCCGCCATCCGCTTGCCGAAATGCTCATCGGTGCAGCGCTGTTCGTTGCCGGTCTGCTCATTCCGGTCATGGCTGTCAAGCTGGTGCTGCTCATCGCGGCTTACCTGCTGCTCGGCCGCCATGTCCTGCTGACGGCTGTCAAGAACATCGGCCGCGGTCAGGTATTTGACGAAAACTTCCTGATGGCCGTTGCAACCATCGGTGCATGGGCGGTCGGCTCGTTCGACGAGGCTGTCGGCGTTATGCTGTTCTACCGTGTCGGCGAATACTTTGAGGACCGTGCGGTTGACCGTTCGCGCAAGCAGATCATGGACGCGATCGACCTGCGTCCCGAGACGGTAAATCTGGTCAAGGACAACGGCAAAATCGAGGTTATTCCCGCTGAGGACGCACAGGAGGGCGACATTGTTCTGGTGCGCCCGGGCGACCGCGTTCCGCTGGACGGCGAGGTTGTCGAAGGCGAAAGCCGTCTGGATACCTCGGCTGTTACCGGTGAGCCGGTTCCGGTACGTGTCGCTGCCGGCGACAAGGCAACCTCTGGCTGTGTCAACACCGACGGTGCGATCAAGCTGCGTGTCACCCACATTCTCGCCGAGAGCATGGTACAGCGCATTCTCGACAGCGTGGAGAATGCAGCGGCCCGCAAGCCGAAGATCGACCGCTTTATCACCCGTTTCTCTCGCGTTTACACCCCGGCTGTTGTTGCGATTGCCCTGCTGACCGCCATTATCCCGAGCCTTGTTACCGGCGAGTGGCACAAGTGGGTCTACACCGCGATGACCTTCCTTGTAATCTCCTGCCCGTGCGCACTGGTGCTCAGCGTACCGCTGACCTACTTCTCCGGCATCGGCGCAGGCTCCAGACGCGGTATCCTGTTCAAGGGCGGCGCTTCTCTGGAAGCACTGAATAACGTTAAGACCATTGTTATGGATAAGACCGGCACCATCACCAAGGGCAACTTTGTGGTACAGAAGGTCGTTCCGGCGCAGGGCGTTCCGCTCGATGAGAATGAGCTTCTGTGGCTGGCTGCCGCCTGCGAGGGCGCTTCCACCCACCCGATCGCCAAGTCCATCATCAACTCCTACGAGGAGCGCAAAACGTCCGCGGCAAAGGCCGGCGACTTTTCTCTTGTTGCCGTTGGTGCAACGGTTGAGAACATCCGCGAGCAGGCCGGCGAAGGCATTTCCGCCGAGCTGGAAGGCAAAACTATACTCTGCGGCAACGTAAAACTGATGGAACGCAATAATATCGACCTTTCCGGCTACCACGGCACCCCGGGCAGCACGGAAGTGCTGCTGGCGATGGACGGTCACTTCCTCGGTCATGTTGACATTGCCGATACCATTAAGGCAGATGCCAAATCCGCAATCAGCCGCATGAAGGCTCAGGGACTCACCACCGCCATGCTGACCGGTGACGGTCAGGCCAGCGCGGATGCAGTCGCACAGGAAGTCGGTATCGACGAAGTGCGTGCCCGCCTACTCCCGCAGGATAAGCTGTCGGCGCTGACCGATATCCGCGAGAAGCGCGGTGCGGTTATGTTCGTCGGTGACGGCATCAACGATGCTCCCGTACTCGCCGGTGCAGATGTCGGCGCGGCAATGGGCAGCGGCGCAGACGCGGCAATCGAGGCTGCAGACGTGGTGTTCATGAACGCCGACCTGGCCTCCATCCCGATCTCGATCAAGATCGCCCGCAAGGCGAATATCGTCTCCAAGGAGAACATCGCGTTTGCACTCGCGATCAAGATTCTTGTTATGCTCCTCGGCCTGTTCGGCATCGCATCCATGTGGCTGGCCGTATTCGCTGATACCGGCGTGGCTATGCTGTGCGTGCTCAATTCGATCCGCATGCTGTATATGAAGACCGAATAATGCATACTCTTTGCACATTTTATATAGAAAGACTCCCGTCCGATTGGAACGGGAGTCTTTTGTATACCATATCGTCTGTGCTGATACGCAGGGTTTTCGCCTGAGAGGCGAACGGCAAACCACCGTTTACACCCGGCAAACAAACTCATTTGTGGAAAACATACTCTTTTCTGAAAGTCCTCGGCGCCATACCCACCGCCTTGGAAAACTGCGCATTGAAATGGCTCGGGTTGTCATACCCCACCTGCGATGCAATCCGTGTTACCGGCAAATCAGTTGTGATGAGCAGCGTCTGCGCTTCGCCAATCCTGCGGCGCAGAACATACTGCAGCGGCGAATATCCGGTCACTTCCTTGCAGATATGCGCCAGATAGTACGGACTGACGTGCAGCGCATCCGCCATCTGCTGCAAAGAAAATTCGTCCGCAAAATGCTTGTCAATGTAGTCCTTGATGCGCTGTGCAAAAGCGTTTCCGCTGTGCGTACTGCCCTCGGCTGCGGTCGCGCGGAACTGCTGCACGAGCGTCAGAATCGCAAGCAGAAGATGATGCGCACCGTCGTCGTTGCCCTCGGTCAGCTCATCATAAAGCACGTCGTACAGATGCTCCAGCCGCACGGTCTGCGGCTCTGTCAGGCGGCACACCGGACACGAATCCTCCGCGATCAGCGTATTTTCGCGCAGTCCGGGCACAGCCAGTCCGCCAAGCGCCAGACTCGAGGTTGCCACCGGCCGATCCGGTCCGGACGGCTCATCGTGCACGACGCGGCTGTTGAAGATGAACAGATCGCCGCGGCGTGCCTCATACGGCGTGCCGCCGACAAAATAGCGGCTCTCGCCGCCTCGCACGAGTACAATTTCCACTAAATCGTCATGCGCGTGCATAACGCGCGGATGTGCCGACGCCTTCTCGTCCGTGCGGCTGACCGAAAACAGACGCGGCATCTGCGTCAGGCCGAATGGCGCTTCATATTCCTTTTTCACAAAGCATTGAATCATAAAAACGCTCCTTTTTCCTCAATTCTGCGGCAAAAGCGCCCTTCTGCGGCGGAGATAGTATCCGCAGCCCACAAAATCCGCGAGAAACCAGCCGATCGGGCTATCAATCCGGATGCCGACCTCACCGACCGGCCCTGCCAGCGTAAACCAGATCAAACCTTTGGCGATACTGCCTTTTGTCAGATCGCGGTACATAGAATCACCTGCATCCTAAGATAAATTTATTATAGCGCTCCTGCGATGAAAACTCAATGCAGCGCTTCGCCCGCTGCAGCCCATCAGTGCTGCAGATAAAAGAAAGCCTGCCACTACGGTGACAGGCTTTCTCTATGCTGATTTTATCGAATCGGCAGCATCTTGCCGGTCTCAAAGGACTCCTTGCAGCGGTAAGCAGCCTCAGAAACGGCGGTGCCGTCATAAACGGTGAGGTCAGTCGGCTTGGTGTTGTCGCGGACATGGCCGGTGAAGGCAACCATCTCGGCTACGAAAGCCTCGTGCCAACGGCTCATGAAGTCCGGATAATACTCCTCGCGGGAGCCGTGCTCATCCACGATATTCAGCAGGTTCTTTGCGCCGACATTTGCAATGCGCAGCGTGCCGTGGGTGCCGATAATCTCGGTCTCGACATTGCAGCCTGCGGCATGGGTGCGGTTGGTGAACATAAAGCCCATTGCGCCGTTCTCCATCTGGATGGTAGCAGCTGCGTTGTCCGCATCGTTCAGCTCCTTGTACAGGTCGAACTCGAATACGCCGCCGATTGCCCATACATTCTTGACATCCGAGCCGGTGAACCAGCGGATGAGGTCGATATCATGTACGCACATATCGAGGTACTGACCGCCGGAGTGCGGTGCAAACTTGAGGGTGGACTCGATAGTGGAGCGCGGATCCTGCGTGTAGGAGCGAACCAGAACAACCTTGCCGATATCGCCGTTGTCAATCTTGCGCTTTGCCTCGGCGTAGGACTTATCAAAGCGGCGCATGAAGCCAAGCTGGAAGATCAGGTCGGGATGTGCTTCGATGACCTTCTCGGCAGCCTTGCACTGTGCAACATCCGTGCCGAGCGGCTTCTCGCAGAAAACGTGCTTACCGTGGTTCATGGCAATTTCAATCTGCTGGCAGTGCAGGAAGGAGGGGGAAACGATAACGATCGCGTCCAGCTCCGGATTCTTGCACATTTCCTCAAAATCGGTGTAAGTATTCGGCACGCCGAGCTCTGCCGCAACTTCCTTTACGCGGTTCGCATCTACGTCGCAGATGGCTGCCAGCTCACAGCCCGGAACCTGCGTTGCAAGGTTCTTTGCGTGCTCATAACCCAGACGACCCAGACCTACCGAACCAACCTTAACAGTTTTCATGGTATATTCTCTCCTTTTATATGTAACTCTCACTCTTACGCGGCGGTTTTGCCGCTCTCCATTTGATGATTCTATTGTAGCGTTTCGGGGGCTGAAAAAACAGAGCATTCTTGCGAAAAGAACGCCCCTATTCGCGGGATATGAGCGGGGCTCTCGGGCAAACTTTCAAATTCTTGCGGTCGATACAAAAAGGCAGACCCGATGGTCTGCCTTTACGCTTACGTTGTTCAGTTGACATGAATGACGGCCACCGGACAGCCGCCTGCGGCCTCCTGCGCGCCCGCCTGCTCCTCTGCGGTTTCCGGCTGATGATGGACTTCGGCAAGGCCGTCCTCCGCAATGCGGAACACGGAAGGACAGGTTCCTTCACACAGGCCGCAGGAAATACAGCCGCCTCGTTCGATTGTAACGTGCATACCGATACACTCCTTTCGGAGATTCAGTTTGTCCCGTTTCCGATGATTTATGCGTTCCTGCGCGCGAGACAGCGATGGCGGATGCCGCCGAAGCCGCCCGCAGCTACGGTGCAGTCCTTCGCGGTGATGGTCTGTCCCGGCCGGACAAACTGCTCCGCCCGATATACCTTATCTATATTCAGCGAACCGAAATTGATGATACGCACAGCTTTGCTCTCCTTCTCTTTTCTGGCAGTATAGCATATCCGTCCTCCAGCTGCCACTGCAAGCAGCTTTTTATTGGTATTTTCTCCAAAATCACTGAGTTGCAATTGACTTACCCGCCCAAAAGTTCTATTATTTTTTATATGTTTTTACAAGAAAGGGAGGGGACTTTTTTGAGTCGTTTATCCATTGAAACGCCGGGCAAGGCTGAGACCGTCATTGCCGGCTTGTACCGCGATATCGAGCGGCGCATCAGCGCCAGTCCTCCGGGTCTGTGTCCGGTGGATATGTCGCTGTCGTTCCTGCGTCTGTGCCATGCACAGACCTGCGGCAAATGTGTTCCGTGCCGCATCGGTCTGGGACAGCTGACCACTCTGCTCGAGCAGGTGCTGGACTCCACCGCAACACCGGAGACCATTGACCTGATCGAGAAAACCGCCCGTGTCATTCAGGATACGGCGGACTGCGCCATCGGCTACGAGGCTGCCCGCATGGTTCTGCAGGGCGTGCAGGGCTTCCGCGATGACTACCTCTCCCATGTGGAAAGCGGCCGCTGTCTGTTCGGCTGGGATCATCCGGTACCGTGTGTAGCACTGTGCCCTGCCGGGGTGGATATTCCGGGCTACATTGCACTCGTGCGTGCCGGCCGCTACAACGACGCCGTGCGCCTGATCCGCAAGGACAACCCCTTCCCGACCGTATGCGGCTATGTCTGCGAGCATCCGTGCGAGGCACACTGCCGCCGCAGCATGGTGGACGATGCGGTCAACATCTGCGGCATCAAGCGCTTCGCGTGCGACCACGCGGACAACACCACGCCGCCGGATTCCGCACCCTCGACCGGCAAGCGCATCGGCATCATCGGCGGCGGACCGGGCGGTCTGTCGGCGGCGTATTTCCTGTCGCTGATGGGTCATCAGGTCGTAGTCTATGACCAGCGTCCCAAGCTCGGCGGTATGCTGCGCTACGGCATTCCGGATTATCGTCTGCCGCAGGACAAGCTGGATGCGGATATCGATTTCATCCTGTCCACCGGCATTGAGGTGCACACCGGCGTTTCCATCGGCCGCGATATTTCGTTCGCTGAGATTGAGAACCAGTACGACGCGGTTTACATCTCCATCGGTGCGCATAACGACAAGAAGATCGGCATTCCCGGCGAGGACGCAGTCGGCGTACACTCCGCGGTGCAGCTGCTCCGTGACATCGGCGAGGGCCGCGTGCCGGACTTCAAGGGCAAGCGCGTCTGCGTCATCGGCGGCGGCAACGTGTCGATGGATGCAACCCGAACCGCAATCCGTCTCGGTGCCTCCGCAGTAACGTGCGTCTACCGCCGACGCGTGACCGATATGACCGCGCTCGCTGAGGAGATCGAGGAAGCACAGAGCGAAGGCTGCCAGATTCTCTCGCTGCAGGCACCCGATCACATTGAGACCGATGAAACGGGTCGCGTTACCGCTCTGTGGACACGTCCGCAGGTCATCGGCTCCTACGGCAAGGACGGTCGTCCGCGTCCCTACGATGCCGATCAGCCGCTGCTCTGCACGCCGTGCGATGTCGTTATCGTAGCCATCGGCCAGTCCATCGACGCAAAGCCGTTCGAGCAGATCGCTCCGGTCGTGCGCGGCAAGATTCATGCCGAGTCCGACGCCTTCGTGCCGAACACCCCGCATGTATTCGCGGGCGGCGATGCCGTTACCGGTCCGGCGACCGTTATCCGCGCGGTAGCCGCCGGCAAGGTGGCTGCAGCCAACATTGACGCGCACCTCGGCTTCCGTCACGTTATCAAGAGCGATGTTGAGATTCCGGCACCGCATCTGACCAATATGCCGGCCTGCGGCCGCATCGAGCTGCGCAGCAGACCCGCCGAGGAGTGCGTCGGCAACTTTGATCTGGTAAAGTGCGGCATGACCGAGCAGGAGGTTCATCAGGAGACCTCCCGCTGTCTGCGCTGTGACCACTTCGGCTACGGTATTTTCAAGGGAGGGCGTTCTTCTAAATGGTAAATCTGACGATCAATTCTATCCCGGTGACTGTACCGGAAGGCACCACCATTCTGGATGCCGCCGCCTCTGTCGATATCGAAATCCCCAGCCTGTGCTACTTAAAAGAGCTGAACGAAATCTCCGCCTGCCGCGTCTGCTGTGTCGAGGTAGAGGGCGAGGGCAAGCTGGTTCCCTCGTGCAACAACGTTGTGCGTGAAGGCATGGTCATCCACACCAATTCTCCGCGTGCACTCGAGGCGCGCCGTGTCAATATGGAGCTTATCCTCTCGCAGCACGACAACAAGTGCGCGACCTGCATCCGCTCGGGCACCTGCCAGCTGCAGAAGATCGCAAACGATATGGGCATTCTGGGTGTTTCCTACCCCACCGACCTCGCACACGGCAAAAAGGCCGACTGGACGACCACGTTCCCGCTCTACCGCGATGTAAATAAGTGCATCAAGTGCATGCGCTGCATTCAGGTATGCGACAAGGTGCAGTCGCTGTCCGTCTGGGATATCAGCGGCTCTGGTGCGCGCACCACCATTGATGTTTCGGAAAACCGCGTGATCAAGCAGGCGGACTGCTCGCTGTGCGGTCAGTGCATTACGCACTGCCCGACCGGCGCTCTGCGCGAGCGCGATGACACACAGAAGGCGTATGCCGCGCTCGGTGATCCGGATCGCGTGACCATTGTGCAGATTGCTCCGGCCGTGCGTGCTGCATGGGGCGAAGCCTTCGGCATGCCGACCGGCAAGGCAACCGTCGGTCAGCTGGTGTCCGTTCTGCGCAAATTAGGCGCGGATTATGTGTTTGACACCACGTTTTCCGCCGATCTGACCATCATGGAGGAGGGCACCGAGCTGCTCCAGCGCCTGCAGGCAGGCGATCTGGACAACCAGCCGATGTTTACCTCGTGCTGCCCGGGCTGGGTGCGCTTTTTGAAGTCGCAGTTCCCGGAAATGACCGGCCGCCTGTCCACCGCCAAGTCGCCGCAGCAGATGTTCGGCGCGGTCGGCAAGACCTGGCTGGCGCACAATCTCGGCGTGGACGCGGACAAAATTTACAGCATCTCCATCATGCCGTGCATCGCAAAAAAGGCCGAGCGTGAGCTGCCGAGCATGGATTCGGCCGGTCACGGCAGCGATGTCGATCTGGTCATCACCACCCGAGAGCTGGCGCGCATGGCGCGTGCCGAGCACCTCGATGTGGAAAATATCGCGGAATCCGCGTTTGATTCTCCGCTGGGCGACGGCACCGGCGCAGGCGTTATTTTCGGCGCGACCGGCGGCGTCATGGAGGCTGCGCTGCGTTCGGCGTACTTCCTCACCACCGGCGAAAATCCGTCTCCGGATGCGTTCCGCGAGGTACGTGACGACGGCACGATCTCTCCGCTGCCGTGGCGCGAAGCGACGTTCGAGCTGGCAGGCCGGACTGTGCGCTGCGCGGTAGCGAGCGGACTGGGCAACGCGCGTCAGCTTCTGCGCTCGCTGCAGCGCCGCGAGGTACACTATGAGTTTGTGGAGATCATGGCATGCCCGGGCGGCTGTGCCGGCGGCGGCGGTCAGCCGGTGGACGGCACCGACCGCGAAAAGGCCGCCGACCGCGGCAAGGTTCTGTTCCGACTCGATCAGAATGCACCGCTGCGTTTTTCGCACGAAAATCCGGCGGTTCAGGCGCTGTACCGCGAGTATCTGGATGAGCCGTGCTCGCACAGAGCGGAGGAGCTGCTGCATTGCGACCATTTCGCCTGGCAGATGCCGCAGAATCCGCGATAAAAGCCGGTTCTGCAATCCCGTAGGGCGGGCTGCCCTCAGCCCGCCTCATTTGGCGGAGTTCTTATCGCATAACGGCAAAAACACCCAGAACAAGCAAAAAAAGACGCTGTATCAGCTTGATACAGCGTCTTTTTTGCGTTATTCGATATTCTGTGCGCAGATAATGGAAATTTCCGACCCCTTATTACTGTTTTCCGGCTGAATATTCTTCTGCAACAGGTCTGCGAGCAGGCGCAGCGGCTGGCTGCCCTGCCGGAACATGTCCTGCGTGATGGTCAGGTCAAGCGAGCCGTCAAGCAGCATTTGCTTGCGTCTCAGCGACATATCATGTGCGATCACACGCACCTGCTGATCCATGCCTGCAGCTTTGAGTGCGTCCACGCAGCCGGTAACGCTGCGGTTTGCCATATAGATGGCCGCCGGTGGATTGTCTGACTGCAGCGCCGCCGTGACGCGGTTATAGGTCAAACGGTAGTCGTTATAGGTCTCCTCAATCTCAATCTGCGAGGAAGAGAAGCCCTTTTTCTTCAGATGCTCGCAGAAGCCGTCTAAACGGGTGCGGTGGCCGTCGTACTCCAGATTGCCCGCCATCGCCAGCACACGCGCGTTTTTCGGCACGCACTTGCTGAGCAGCTCGGCGGCGATACGGCCGCTTTGTGCGTAATTTTGACCCACAAAGCACAAGCGGCGGCTGTTCGGCAGATCCGAGTTGAACGTGATGCACGGAATACCCTGTTCGGCCAATTCTCCGATGCGTGCTTCGATCGAAATATCATTTAATGCACACAGTGCGATGCCCTGCGCGCCCCAGTTTACCAGCTCGTCCAGCAGCTCGATGGTCTCGCGCGGAATATCTGTATCACAAGTGCACACACGCACCTCAACATCGCGCTTTTCCAGCTCAGAACGCGCAGCCTGAATGCCTCTCGGGACGTCCTCGTGGAACGGGCCGCTCCAGTTTGGCAAAAGCACACCCAAACGCACAGGTTTGAGCGGCAGCTTTGCCTCTGCGGCCTGCCGATGCGCCTCCTTCGGAGAAAGATAACCGGTCTCCTGAATGGCATTCAGCACACGTGCACGCACATCCGCGCGCACATACGAACGATTATTTAATACACGGTCTACCGTGCCGCGGGAAACACCCGCAAGCTCGGCAACCGTTTGAATGGTTGGTCTTTTGTTCATAATCCTTCACCTTTTCGTAATTGCTCTTTATACTATCCTGCATCTCTCTGCAATGTTTCTTTTCTCTGTGCTTATTATACCATATTTCTGTGCTTTGTGAAGACGCAATCTGTTCTCCCCCTCTTTCCGTGTATTTGCACACACAGCTTTTGGTGCAGATTTTCCGATATATTCGGTGTTTTATGCTCCATTTTTCATTTTTCCAAAACCATGTGCGATATTCTGTGTTTTTCACAGAATGTGTGCTTTGTGCGACATGTACAATTGCACACACCAAACCTTGTGACCACCCTCGCTTTCCACATATTTGTTTTGTATTTCTCAGTTTATACGCATTTTACGCGCATTTAATCCGCTCATTTTGGCAGTATTTCCATTTTAGCGATTTTCACACAGGCAAATTGCCTGTTGACATTCCCATACCCGCTCGCTATAATAAGCACATAAACAGCACAGAGCACACAAACGCACAGTGCTGAAAGAGAGACACGAGAAGAAAAACGAGAAAAGAAAGGGAGACTCACTATGAAAAAGAGACTGTTAGCAGCCCTGCTCACCAGCGCCCTCGCACTCAGCCTGACCGCTTGCGGCGGCAGCACCGATTCTTCTGCAGCACCCGACGGCGGCGACACCGCCTCCACCCATGACGGCCCGTACAAGATCAGCATGGTGCTCAAGACCAACGCTGCCGAGTTCTGGAACATCGTTCAGGCAGGCGCGGAAGCCTACGAGAAGGAGCATCCGGATCAGGTCGATCTGGACATCAAGGGCCCTCCGGCTGAGACCTACTACGAGGAGCAGCTCAACACCATCCAGACCGACCTTGCGGTTGAGTCCTACGATGGCTACCTGATCGCTCCGCTGCAGTCCGAGGCTGTTGCAACCGCTATCGCAAACACCGACAAGCCGGTCGTAGCATACGATACCCGCATTGATTCCGACAAGTGCCTCGCATTCGTCGGCACCGGCAACAAGGAAGCAGCCAAGAAGATTGGTCA
>ERZ838225.1307-NODE-1307-length-21202-cov-22.942450_pt1 | contig 21202 bp, 22 predicted proteins | sample MGYA00519684_ERZ838225 | MGnify/ENA primary metagenome ERZ838225 (study PRJEB31850, sample SAMEA3708829) | human gut metagenome | biome: human gut; feature: human-associated habitat; material: faeces | place: China | collected 2014 ...
AGATTGGGCATCGATGAATGATCTAACCGGTGATAAAATCCTATTTGTGTTTTCTACACCGAAAGCCAGAAAAAGAGCATCCTTTTTTCATATGCCGGGAAAAGAACCCTATGAAGGAGTAATGTGTCCATTTGTCGAGTTGCTGAATGACAGAAATGCAGAGCGAAAGAATGGCCCATTTGAATATCTATATGATGACTATGATAAAATTAATTGGAAACAAAAACATTCACAGACAATTACGGACTTTGCTATGAATTATAATATATCAGAGGAAGAAATTCCGTGTTTATTTTTGTATGACTTAATGCAAAACAGATACAAGGTAATACCTGTAGGAAAAGATACGGACATTTATGCAATGATAAAGGCTATGGTTGAGGAGATAGCGGAATACAAAAAAGACAGAGAAAATATTGGAGAGCAGTTAGAAAAGTATAGAAATATTGAGCAATATTATTGCTTATATGAAAAACTGAAAGGTGAGGCAGAAAAGGGAAACTTAAAACAATGTGTAGCTATTCGGAGAGTACTCGGTGAGGCACAATCATATAAGGAAGTTAAAGAGGACATTTGCAACTCTGAAATAAAAAAGGATTTGAAGAGGATTGAGCAATGGAAAAGGCAATATTTTAATTCCTTTGAAAAAGATGATGCAAGTAAAAAGAATTATTTGGAGTTGAAAAGAAAAGAACAGGATATTGAAAATGAATTTAATTCAACATGGAATGATTTAGAAAGTGTAATGAAAGAAAGAGGAAGAAAAAGAAGAAAGAATAGTAAAGTAACAATATTGCAGGATTTATTGGCAGCATGTGTTAAATTACAATCAAATTCTACGTATTTTGAAACATCTGAAAATCAAAGAAATGATTATATAAGAGATTTACTAAAAACAGAGAAGTATGATGTGAAAGATCAAACCAGAAGAGGAATATCGGCTATTGGAAAAAGTGCCGGAGAAGTTGATATTTTAATTGAAGAAGGCGGTTTGCCTGTGACCATAATCGAAGCATTAAATTTGGACAGCCTTGATACTAATTACTTGGACAGGCATTTGGATAAAGTCTATAGATATGATACTGTTGGAAATGTATTTAACATATGATTAGCGCCTATTAGGAAAACACACTGTCAAAGGGGTTTGTAGCGGGGGTTAGCCCGCTACTGCGGTATCTTCCGTAGTGTTAATTTCAATGTACTCTGCAATCTTGCGGAGCTCGTCAGCAAATTTGAATTTCACGCTGATATTGCCGTTTTCATAGACCTTGATATAGTCCACAAGCTCAACCAAGATTTCCCGATTGAGGGCTTCAATGTTTTGATACTTCATAAAGGCTACCAGTGCAGGATGCTCGTTGTCTACACCGTTTGCCAGTTCTGCGCGTTCAGCGTTCAGCCGGGTAAGCACCGCGGAAATATCAGAAGTCTGCCGTTCATAGTCAGCCTTCATATCCCGGTATTCCTGCTGGGTGATTTCACCGTCTTTCCAGTCCTGATAAAGAGATTGCTTGTAGCGTGTTATCTTTGTCAGTTCCCGCTCTTTTGCAGCTATCAGATCGTCCAGTCGGTAAGACTGGCTTTTTTTGATTGGAGCGGAATTGATCTGCGTGACAATTTCCGAGTAGGAAACAGCCAAATGTACCTGATGCTGTACAGCGAACAAAACAGCAGCCTCCAGCCGTTCATGCTTGATTGAGTGCATGGTGCAGGCTGTCCGGGAACGGTTCTTGTAGGTTGAGCAAGAATAATATACATTGTTGTTCTTGCCAACGCATCGGGTAATGGCCCGCCCGCAATCGGCACATTTCAGAAAGCCGCTGAATAAATGTACCTCACGGCCTTTCGGGGAAGTACGGGTATCACGCTGTAAGAGAGCCTGTACCTTATCGAAAGTTTCATAGTCGATAATGGCCTCATGCGTTCCAGCGACTTCTACCCATTCCTCACGGGGAACCGCTTCAATCTGGTGTACCTTGTAGCTTTTCACCCGGCTCCGGCCTTGGGCCAAGTCCCCGGTGTAGGTCGGATTGGTAAGAATGGAGTGGATCATGCGGGCTCCCCACATAGGATCGTCATACCCTCTTGTCGAAACAGGCAAGCCCTTTTGTACCTTGTAAGCCGAGGGGCTCGGTACGCCGTGTTCGTTCAGGTACAACGCGATAGCACGTTTTGATGACCCTTGAATAAGCATTGTGAAAATGAGTTTGACATTTTCAGCAGCATCGGGATCAACAATCAGCCTGTGCTTGTCCTTTGGGTGCTTTACATAGCCGTAAGGAGCAAATGCTCCGATATACTGGCCGTTGCGCCGTTTGTAATCAAATACCTGCCGGATCTTTTTGGAAGTCTGATAGCAGTAATTATCGTTCATCACATTTGTAATGGGAACGATGATATTTGAAACGCTGTCGGGGTTCTTGTAGCTGTCCACATTCTCAGCAAGGCTGATAAAGCGAACACCCATTTGAACAAACAGGTTGTCGATCAAACTTCCGGCATCGCTATAATTTCGTGCGAAGCGGGACAGGTCTTTTACTATAACGCAGTTGATTTTACCACTCATGACATCCGCCAAGAGCCGTTGAAAATCTTCACGGTTGGCGTCCGTTCCAGTATGACCATCATCCACATATTCCGTGATGCTTTCAAACTCGTCAATGTTGCGTCGGTAAAAATCGTTCAGTAGGTCACGCTGGTTCTTTACGCTGTTGCTATCGTCTTTTCCTTTTTTCAAATCTTCCTTTGAAAGCCGGATATAGATGCCCAGCCGCCAGCGGCGGATTGTGTAAGAGGGAGAGAAACTCTGCTGATACCCTCTGTTTTTTGCTCGTGCCATTGTTCCTCCTTCCCTATCACATTACACTTATATTATAACTCTGTCCGGGGAGGACAACAAGGATGCCTCCGCTTCGGGACACTTTGTCTCGAAGAAGCAAAACGAGCTGTAACCGAAGTTACAGCCCGCTTCTTTGCCGCAGCAGGAAATCCGTCAGCTTGTCTTGGAGAGATGGCCCGCTTTCAGCAAATTCAATTTTCACGCCAACACCACCGATGCAAAAGCAGTATGGATTTTTGACAGTCTGCAAAAATCGAGAGATGCGCTCCTTTCGGGAAAGCGCATTGTCAAAGGTCATACCGCTCACATCAGGCAGGGACTCGGCAGCCACCGCGCCAATGTCAACGCTTCTCATTTGTTCAAGTTCCTGTGTAGTTAATTTCACGGTAAACCTCCTTCGCAGATTGATAGAACGCCTCCCGCTGTTTGGTGGGGAAACGCAACAGGCCAGCACCACCGGGATGCTGGCCTGTTGCCTTACTCCACCTTGGGACACTTTGTCTCGAGGTTTATTATAGTTTTTGAATATTAGAGAGCGCCGCACATATTTACTTGGCCTGTCCAAAGACAATCGTTATTTTCTGTGCGGCGCTCTCAACGCAAGTAAAGCGACAAGCCCGGAGGAACAGGCAGCCAACCTGTTCAGCGCCGGATCATGGCCTTGGGATGGCCGGGCCCATTTACAGTGTTGGTGTTGTTCGCTCAATCTCTTTTGGGAAATGTCACCGCGCACCCACCGTCTGGCTCCACGTACTTACTCAGGGTTGCCGTTATTCCCTCGCGTTAGGAAGAAAACCTCCTCTCATAAACCGAGACATTTTTTCATCAATTCCAAGTGGGTTAAGAAGAAAAAATCAAAAAGTTTTTTTCATGCGTTCAAGGCCACGCTTGATCGACTGGCGAATAGACTCCTCATGTACGCCCTCGGCCTCGGCAATTTCCTTAATCGACTTGCCAAGAATGATATGTGCGTCAATTCTGCGGCCTTGGATCTCCGGCAGAGAATTGAGAGCGTTCCACAGACGAAGAAAGGTTTCCATCCGTTCAAGGAGCTCCTGCGGGGTCGGCTCATGCAGGCAAGCGGAATACTCAATCCCGTCATCGCAGTCCAAAGAATACTGCGCCTTGTGCCGGGAGAGCCGCCGCTGGTAGGCCATCTCATAGCGGGCATCGGCCTTGAATACCTCGGCCACCTCGTCAGAAACTTCGATAAGCTGATCCTGCGTGTACCAATAATAAAAATCTTTCAAATTGATAGTAGTCATCGTAAAATCCTCCATTTCAGTTTGTTCGGGGTTGGTCGGAAACGAAATGGAGTAACGGCGGAGAACGGCACCGCACCTCGGGACACTTTGTCTCGAAGTCTGGAAAGCAAAATGCGCCTGCGCGACACGAAGCCGCACAAGCGCACGAAAATATATTATCGGTTATGTACTGTTTAATTTCACATTCAAAGCCGGACTGCTCCGATGGAGGGGCTACGCTTTTTTTAGCTGGTGCAGATCACGCGAACAATGAAATAATAAAAAGGACACGGCAATACCTCCCGGGAACCGCCGTGTCTTAAAAAAAGGTGACTTTAATACACCCTCCATTTTTTATTTTGAAAAAGAAAACAGCGGCTCTATTGAACCGCCACCAAGAAAACTAAATTGAACGTGAAAATTTTCTGCCCAGCAGCGGTTTTTTTCTTTCCTGCCGCTGGGCAGTAAAATCACTTTATATCAAAGTTCTGCGATCATTTATTACCTAATTCCGTGGAACAGGCCATTAAAAAATAGTTATTTTGGTTAAATTGGAATTTTCCGACTTGTGTCATAGAAACCTTCCTTGTATGTGCGGCATAAGAGCGGGGATTGATCTGGTTAATAAAAGTAGCCATTATAGGATAACGCTCTTTCATGCTGGATAAAGACGCATAAAATACTCGCTCAAATAATCCAGACCCGCGAACGGATTTATCAAGACAAACCGGCCCATACTGATAAGAATTTTTTGCAGTAAGCGTTTTTCCGTTAAAAGAAAAATTTGGTAGTTGTTCTATCATATAGACAAAGAACGGCCATTCCACCCAAAACTCCCATGATGCGGCCATAGCAAAAGCAAGAATTTTCTCATTTTCCTTGGCAATCGTAACGCCATTCTCTTTTGTAATAAGTGTCACAAGCTGTTTTTCCGTCATGTTGGTGGTAACAAAGCCATCTGTTTTATCCGAAACATTACTGACATGATTTGCTTTCAGTAAATCAAGAACCCCCTGAACATCCTCTAAAGTTGCCTGTTGAATCAACATATTCATTCCTCTAAAATTGTTTTTATAAGTGCTTGTATATGAAGTTGCATGGTATCCAGACTCGGTATGGATAAATTTCTTCCCTCAAAAATAAGCGGTAATTCTGTACAACCTAAAATAACAGCATCAATATTTTGTATCTTTGACATTTCCTCTACAATTTCTACAAAATGGCTGGCAGTTTCTTCTTTGACGATACCTAATTCTAATTCATTTAAAATATGGTCGGCAATATAGTCCCGCTCTGCCTGTTCAGGTATTTTTATTTCAATTCCCGCCTCCTCAAAAGGTATTTTAAAATAGTTACCTTCCATAGTTGCGGCTGTTCCAAGCAATCCTATCTTTTTCAGTCCTTGCCGTTTTGCTTCAGCACAGGCCGTTTCAACAATGCTTACAAGCGGAATAGGCGATTGTTTTTGCAATTCGTTGAAAACCATGTGTCCAGTATTGCAGGCTAACGCTCCAACCTCCGCTCCTGCCGCCGCAAGATTTTGGATGCCTTTCAGTAAATATTTTGTCAGTCCTTCCCGGTCCTTTTGAGAACTCATACGGATTACTTCAAAAGAGCTAAGACTTTCAATTACTAATGGCGGGAAAAAAGGTTTGTTCAGTTTTTTCTGAACACCATAGATAATTCCACGATAATAAGGAATCGTAGATTCCGGGCCAACGCCGCCGATCAATCCTAATTTTTTCATGAAAACACCTCCTCATAAGCAGCTTTAAACACCGCTACGCTTATATCAATATCATTCTTTTCTCATCATACCTAATTGCGCCTCCTGCTGTTAATTGGAAGCCTCTTCTGGTAAATAGATGTCCGCCTGCGAGTAGAGAGCAGCTTTTCCAGCCAGTATGACCCGTTCTTTTTCCAAACGGCAATAGAGAACGCCGCCGCGTGGGGATGCCTGATAAGCAACCAGATTATTCTTCAATAGCTTCTTTGCCCAGTACGGAATAATATGACAATGTCCAGAGCCGCAAACCGGATCCTCGGCAACATTCAGTTTAGGAGCAAAAGAACGGGAAATGCAATCATACGCTTCCCCATCTGTCCTTGCAGTTACCTGAAGAAGCAGTCCTTCTAACCCTTTTACTTTTTCCAAATCAGGTGCAAGACTTTTTATTATAGACGTGTTCTCAAATACGCAAAGTAAATCACGTCCTATATAGGCCTCTTTAGGGGCTATACCAATAGCATCTGTCATTTCTTTCGTTACAGGAATTTGTTTCAAATCGTAAGCAGGAAAATCCATTTCATATAGATTGCCGCGCCGGACAACCGTCAATTTGCCACTCATAGTAGAAAAAGCAACGCTTTCTTTTCCTTGCTCGTAATAATTCATAAGCACATAAGCACAAGCTAACGTTGCATGACCGCATAAGTCTATCTCTCCGCCAGGAGTAAACCAGCGCAAGTCATAGTTTTCTCCGTTTTTAACAGTAAACGCCGTTTCAGAAAGATTGTTTTCTTTCGTAATGCTCTGCATTAAATTATCAGGGAGCCATTGATCGAGAACACAGATGGCTGCTGGATTGCCCTTGAACACGGTATCTGTAAAAGCGTCCACGATATATTGTTTCAATACTGTACCACTCATATTTACTTAACCTCCTGCTTGTGTTTTTGACAGTTTTAGTATATACTACGCACAAGAATAAGTAAAATAAATGATTATAAATAAAACATGCAGAAAGGTTATTTGAATAATGCACAGATATATTGCTTTAAAAAAAATTGTTGAACTCGGAAGCTTTACAAAAGCTGCTGATGTTTTGGGATATACACAGCCAGCTATGAGCCAAATGATTACATCTCTCGAAAAGGAACTTTCTATCAAGCTCTTGTATCGTTCCAGATATGGTATTCGTTTGACTATTGAGGGTGAACGACTATTTCCCGCTATTCAAAATACAATTTCACAATATCAATCCATGCAGGAAATCGCAAAAGAAATCCGTGGGTTAGATTCCGGTACGATTCGGATTGGAACGCTGTCCAGCATTTCCTGCCACTGGCTCCCGCAGCTTATCCAAGCATTTCAGGAGAAATATCCAAATGTAGAATTTATCCTACATCAAGGAGACAATAACAGTATTCCTGAATGGATACGAACAAGCGAAATAGACTTCGGATTTGTCAATCTTGATGTGCTGTTAAGCGCCAGTGAAACAAGGTTTATCAAAGAGGGGGAATATCGTGCGGTTCTCCCACTATGCCATCCGCTGGCAAATGCACCGTATGTTACATTAGAGGATCTTGCCAAAGACCCTTTTTTAGTAATTGAGGAGGGCAGTCTCAGCAAACCTTTAGAAGCGTTTCGACAGGCAGGATTAGAACCAAGCGTGCGTTTGCGCGTTCATGATGATTACTCAATTCTTTCTATGGTCGAAACGGGTATAGGAGTTAGTATTTTGCCGGAATTGGTACTGAGAAAAACAAATTACAAGGTTGCAATTCGTCCTCTCCATCCGGTTGTTACACGAAAAATAGGATTAGTTGCAAAGGGGAATAATGAGTTGCCGATTGCAAGCAAATATTTTATAGATTTTTTGTTTGCGCATATAGATGAATTACCATAGCTTAAAATATGAAATTAAATAGTCAGTAACGTGAAATACACAGTCGTTCAAATAATATCACATGAAATGTAAAATCATATCAGGTGATGTTATGAAGATAGAACGAGATGAAAGACGCTTTGATTTTCACGATATAGGAAAAGCGATTAAGGATGCGAGGAAAGCCAGCGGGATGACGCAGGAGCAACTGGCCTTTATTGTTGATCGGGCTCCCCGTACCATCATGTATAATGAGAATGACGGCCAGCACCCCAGCCTCAATACTTTTTACCAGATGGTCACAATGTTTGATATATCGGTAGATCAATACTTTTATCCGTCCAAAAACAGGGGGAGTGAGTGCAGAAAGCGGATTGATGCGATGCTGAACTCGTTGGACGAAAAGGAATTAAAAATTGTGGAGGCCACCATCCAAGCGATGAGAGCCGCCAAGGAAACGGAGGATGCGTAAGAAAAGCGTGACCTCCGTTTTTGCGCCATGTAGCGGGATCGCACGAAACGGCAAGCAATTCGGGTGTGGCCACACTCCGAAATTTTCACAGGCCGCAGGCCCGTGAAAATGCTTGTTGGGGAGCTCCCCAAACCCGCTGGACTTCGGGACAAATTGTCCCAAAGTCCCGGCGCTATGCACCTGTTGTCTGCGGCCTGTCGCTATCGCTCCTGGGCCTTATTTTCACGCTCGTCTGTTATGCCGAGCAGATGATCAATGTTCGCTTTGACCGCCACAGCCTCCCGCATTTGCCGCTGGGCCTCCCGGTATTCTGCATAAAGCTCTTTTTTCTGTCCTGCCAGCTCACGGCGGGATTTTTTTAGTGCTTCAATCTTAGGGAGCTTTGCGCCGTTCAGTATGGTGTTCATGGTATCTTTTGCCGCCCGGTAAGTGGCAAGCTCTGCTTCATGCTGGGCCAGATACTTTTTGCTGTACCGCGCAGCCTTGTACCCATCGAACACCGGGCGGGTCTTGGCATAGTCCACCGTGGCAGCCATCAGCTCCGAGGTTTTGGAAAGAGCCTCCTCCGTTGTGCGGAGCTCGTCAGACAGCTTGTGAAAGTGATCCACAGCAGCCTCGGTGCGGGCCGTCAGCGCCGCATAGTCTGTCAGATGATGCTCCTGCAAATACTGGAGCGCAGCCGCCATCTGCTTTAAGTTGTAGACCTTGGCCCATCGTTCATAGGCTGGGCCTTTGCCCTGGGCCATACGCTCTTGAATGTCGATGATGAGATCAACTCGCCGTGGCGGAACCGTGGGCTCCTCTGGCAGTTCAGGGAGCGGACGTTCCCCGGCAATTACCGCCTTGATGTCCTCAGGATCGTAGCCGTCCCCGAGGGTGGATGCCCGCAACCGGGTAGCCCGCTCCTGCCCCGGAACAAGAAAAGAGATCGTACCGCCGCGCCCATGCTTGACCGTGAAGCCGGACGCCTCCATGAGCCGGAGGAAAGCGTCAAAATCGGCGGGGCGTTTTGCAAGAGCTTCATTGATGGCACGCCGCAGCTGTTCCTTGTATGGGGGCTTCCGCTCTGTCCCCAGCCATGCCCCGTAATGGAGAAATCGCCCCTTGCTGTGCAGCTTGGGGTTGGTGATGACGGACAGATCATTTTCAAGGCAAATGCGGTCAGAGAGCCGCCGCAGGGCAAAAGATGAACCGATGAAATTATGAAATTTCCGGGAGCGATCAAAGGCCGTCGCATTGAAATAAATGTGATTGTGGATATGGGCCTTGTCGGTATGCGTACAGACGAAGAACTGATACTTTCCCTTTGTCCAGCGCATCGCCGTTTCATAACCAATACGGTTTGCTTCTTCCGCTGTAACCTCCCCGGGCAGAAACGCCTGCCGGATCTGAAAGAACAGGGCCCCGCGAGATACGGCCCGGCCTGTCTCTGCAAGGTATTGACTTTTTACCAGAAGAAATTCGGCGGAAGCCGTGTTCGGGTCGCAGAGATAGGAAGATACGGCTCCCAGCTTTTCCGGGTTCAGGCCATAGGTAAAACGATCCTCCATCGTTTGAATTGCACTTTTTCCCGCCGCTGTTTTATAAGGGCGGATGTAAGTGGTCGCCGTAGAAATCCCTCCTTCCGGCAAATAGTATTTTTACTTTGGGACACTTTGTCCCGAAGTAGAAAAAGCCGGGGAGCGGTATCAACCACTCCCCGGATGGATCAAAGCTCTACCAGCGCGGAGAGCTGTTTCAAAAGATCAGACAGCGGCCCCCACAACGCGGCATAGTCCCGCTGTAAGGCTGCGAGTTCTTCGGGATAAATTGCGCCGTAGGTGTTGGCTTGAATTGCCACTTGGTTCAGATTGTTGGAGCATCGCCGCTGGAGCGAAACCAGCTCACGAACAGGCGAAAGGTCAACATGAAGCACATACCCACTCAGGGCCATTTTCCGCATATAGGCTCCCATGTTACGGATGCCAGCCTCCGCCATACGTTCTTGAATCAGGGCCTGCTCCGCCTCCGACACCATCACATGAAGATGGATCGGACGGCGGCGTTTCTTTGTCATCGTTCCTCACGCTCCCGGCTGCGGCAGGCGCGGGGCGGCTCCTTTACTTTATCCAGCGGCTTTTCCTGTTCGTCTACCGGAACAGGGCGCGGCAAATGAAATTCACGGTGCAGGCGCAGCACCTCCAGTACAGACAATTCCTGTTCACGTTTCTTTTCCATATACGCACCTCCTTATCTATCGCCACGGTCAGGCTGCCTGCGCTGGGGAGCCGGAGCCTCCGAGCCGCGATCTGCCTCCGCCAACTTTGCCGCGTTTTTCATCTGCTCGGCAATCGGACGGGGCCTGTCGGGATTATCAGGCGCAGGACGCAGCTCATAGTCGGATGCCTGTTTTTCTGTCAGGGGGCGGGTATAGGTAAGATAACCCCAAGCCAAGAACGAGCCATTTTCCACCAGGACGCGCTGATCGTAATTGAAAATTTCATCCGGCTTGTTATAGGGCGGCTTCGGAAATGTCCCGATGTCCACAGGCCGCTGGGTCGAATAATACTTGTAAAGGCCGGGAGCCTCGGTCTGCCTGATCCCCACGTTATAAATACGCTGATAGTCCTGCACCCGGTCTGTGAAATCCTGTTCCATCGCGGTGCGGTCATTTCCATAGTGACCCCATTCATACTGCCGCTGGCCGTCCTTGCCATCATAGCAGGCCCATGTGACATAGCGGGATGGCGCGGTGGGATGTTCGCCCAATGCAAATCCACGTCCATTTTCCAGCATAACAGCCTTCAGAATCGAATAGCCTTGATTTTTGTCCATAGTACACCTCCCATCATCGAGACATTTCTTTGTTTTCTCTTTTCACAAACGGCTGGAGCTGATAGGGGCTTGTACCGTCCTCGGGCCGCAGAAAGTCTATCCGGGCCGCAGCACGGATGGCGTTCTGGTTAAGCTGCCGCTGCCATGCCCCTTGGCTGGGAGCCCACTTAAAGCCGTTGCTTTTCAGTTCCTGCCGCTGATCGGCATCGGGCTTTTCCTCAAAAATAAGCTGCAAACGGTTTTCAGCCTCGTTGATTTTGGTCTCACCTCCGGGGAATGTCCAGCCAGCAAACTCGGAGCGGCTGCTCAGTTCCTCAATGCGCTGGCGCACACGGCGGATGTTGGCGTTGTTGTTGGAAAGCAGATAGGCGGGGTATGGCTTGCTTTTGTCCAAGTGCCATGACTGCGCCATATCTGCTTTGAGCTTTTCTGCCTGCTCCGGCGTAAGCTCCGGGCAGCCGTCCAGCGTTTTGTGTTTCCGAAAATACGCATTGACCGCCTTCATAGTGGCCTGCTGGGACTCCAGCCCCTCCAGCTTTTTTGTCAGCTTTTCCACGGCCAGATCATCGTCTGCGCTGATCCCGCCCATACCAACAGAGCGGATTTTATCAAGCAGCTTTGAAATCTCCGCATACTCTCCATAGTTGCGATCCCGGGCGGCGTTCTGCTTGTGCTTTTTTGCCACAGGGAAATTACCGCCCCCGGAGATCAGAATAGAGGGCACCCGGGCATCAATCACATTGCGTTCATTCAGATTTTCCGCAAGTTTCCGGGCATAGCGATCCACCAGCGCGTCAATCTTATCATGGTACATTGGATCGACACGGGCTTTCTGGCGTTCCGCCGCTGCATACGCTTCATCGACCATTGCCCGGTAGCCCGCCGTAGCGGAGCCCGGCTGATAGTCGGAAAAGCTGTTCATATCTTTTGCCCGCTTTGCGGCTTCTTCGTTGATCGGATAATATTTCGGCATAGTACCTCCTTCCACAAAAGCCGGAACTTTGGGACAAATTGTCCCAAAGCCCCGGCAGCTAAAATGTTGACAGCATCTCACGGAAACAGGGGCGGACGTAGAAACATACGCCTCCCGCAGAAAAGGGCCTTGAAAAGCCTTGTCACAGGCGGGTTTGGGGTGTCCTAATTGTCAACACATCAGCCCCGCTTTTTTCGCATATATTCCCGCTGCTGTCTGCGGTGTGCCGCCTTTGCACAGGCCGCCGAACAATAGGTTTGCCGTCCATCAGGAGCCACGGCTCTGCCGCATACCGGGCAAGCCTTGAAATCCGGCCTTGACCCCTCTGCCAGCAGCGCAGCCTCCAGCGCCGGATCAAGGGGCAGAACTGCCTCGCGGAAGTAGCGGCAATAAGCCCCCGTCCAGCATTTCCCAAACATATAGCACTCGCAATCCAGCGGCAGGCAGCCGCAGTCCCGGTCATAGTTGGCACACCATTTTGACACCAGCCTGCGGATTGCCGCTTTTTCTGTCCGGGTCAGTTCTCGGCCCACAGCATCACCTCCCGTTGCCCGGTGGTTTGAGCTGCTCCCGGTAGCAGAACACGCAGCCAATCCCGCGCCAGTAAGGGCAGCCGTCACAACGGGAGCCCTTCGGCGGCAGGCTGGGCGGCACACCCTTAAAGTAGCTTTTTTCTTTCATAAATCCCTCATAGGGGTTATTTGTAAATCTCATTCATTATCCTCGCTTTCGGTATCGTCCTCGTCCCAAGGCGGCCCATCGTCCTCGGAATCGTCATAATCAGCCAGTTCCTCACTGTAATCCTCTTCGGGTACAGCAGCTTTTTCATGCTTCGGGCGGTAAATTTTGAAGTACCAGCCTGCACCGCCGCCCAGAACAGCCACTGCCAAAATCAGCAGAAGCGTCCCGGTATTGCTTTTCTGCTGGGGCTCGGGTTCCGGCTCCTCCGCAGGTTCTGTCACCGGAGCGGGTTCGGGAGCTGTGCCAGCACACTCGGTCATGTTGACCGCGCAGACTTCGCAATCCGTATGGATGGCTCCGGGCGCACATTTTTCTGTGCAGGAGCAGGCCGGAAGTTCTCCGCCAGCGGCCTCCAGTGCCGCCAGCAGATCGGCTTCATCCACCATGTTCAGAAAGTAGGTGTGATACTGTTCGCCGTCCTCGTCCACAGGCTTGTCATAGTCAATGACAATGTAAAAGGTGTTGCCGCCGCTGGTTTCCACCGTGATGAACTGTTTGTTGGTTGCAGCATCGTAGAGCAGATCGCGGGTCACAAGGTTTCCATCCTCCGAAAAGCCCTCGCCCGGGGTAATGGTAGGCGCTGGCTCCGGGGCCGGAGTTTCTTCCACAACAGGCGGTTCCTCATTCCAGCCGTCCGAATAGGCGTAGGCTGGGATCGCAAAGCCGCATAAAAGAACGGCGGAGCAAAGCCCCGCCGCCAACATACGAAAATGTTTCATATTCAGTTTTCCTCCTTCTTTTCTTCTTCGGACTTCGGGACACTTTGTCCCAAAGTACCGCCGTCCTTCAGCTTCTCAAACAGCAGCGGGAGCTCCGTAAGGGAAATGCTCATGCCGCGCACAATGTCCACGATCTCGCTGTTTTCTGCCTCCAGCTTTTTCTGTTCCAGTTCCTTGAGCCTGGCCTGCTGTTCACTGATTTTGGCCTTGACCTTATCAATCTCGGCCTGAATTTTCATGCTTTTGGTAGTTGCCATTTCAAAACCTCCTGTCACGGTAAACGCCCGTAGGCGTAAAAATGAGATTGCCAGTAGCTTGTATTCAAGTTTGCGTAGCCGATGGGATCTCCGCAATGCAGCATTTTCCCGTCACCGACATAAATCCCACAATGGCTCACACCCGGCGTGTCATAGGTGCCTTTGAAGAACACCAGATCACCGGGTTTGGGAGAACTGGTCGGCGTACAGATGTTATAGAGTCCCTGGGCTCCCAGCCTGCCCACATTCCAGCCGGAGTGATTGATGACCCACGAAACGTAGCCCGAGCAATCAAAGGAAGTGGCGGGAGAACTGCCGCCCCACACATAGGGATAGCCGATATATTTCTGCGCTTCGGCAAGCATCGCGGCAAAGGTTTCATCGTCCAGATATTCTCCGGGCACTTCGTAATCACCGGGTTTCCCGGTAATGTACTTGTTCACATAGGGAGAATCCGGGAACAGATCGGGGCGATTTCCCAGCGTTGCCATATAGATGGCATACCGGGAAAGCTGATCCTCACCCATAACGTATACAGGCACATGGGACAAATCAAAATTTTCCAGCGTGACCGTACAGATGTAATAGTCGTAAGGCACCTGATAGGTGTCCGTATGGGAGTTGCCGTCCTCGTCCGTCCATGTGTCGGTTTCCGTGCGATACCGGGTTTCCACCACTACATCCTCCGTGAGAATGTACTGGCGGTCAAACAGCATTTGCAGCGTTCCCTGTACTTCGTCTATTGTCCATTGCCCCTCATGGAGCGCACACAAAAGAGAAAGCAGCACATAGGGGTCATGTTCGATTCCGTCCAGATCGAAGTGGTATTCGTCATAGTCATGGGTGCTTTCATAGGTGTCCAGATAATGCTGCAAATCATCTTCCAGCGCACAGTAGGCAGCTTCGGCGGCCAGCATATCCCGATCCTCGCAAGGATAGGTGCTGGCCCCTAATGCACCGGCCCCGGCGTTCCCCAGCATAAGCATGGTAGAGGAACAGGACTGCATAGCAAACAGGAGTAACACACAGAGCACCGCAACCACGGCACCTGCGGGATGACTTTTGACAAATTCCACTGCCCGGGCGGTCAGGCGCTCTGTGGCTGTGGCAGTTTTCCCAGCCGCAGCCGCGCCCTGCTTTGCAGCCTCCTTTGCCTGCTTGCGGTATTGCCTGCGAAGCCGTTGCTTTTGCCAGTAGCGGGTAAGGGCATTTTTCGTCAGCTCCGGGTGCTCCTGTGCGGCGGTGTGAAAATGGTAGTCCGCCGTGTATTTGGTATAGCGGGCCTCGGCCTTGCGTACCACTTTTGCCGGATGTTCCCGGACTTTACGGCGCACAAAGCGGGAGCCGTGCCGCAGCGCGGTTTCTCCCACAAGCTCAGAACGGTGTGCGCCTTCTGTGCCGACATTTTCCTGTTCCACTTCAAAAATCTTGCCATGCACGAAGCTGTGAACGGAACCACTGGCAACACGGCCTATGCGTTTTACCGGGCCGGGCTTTTTCGGCGGCTTTTGTTTTGCCAGCTTCTCCCGGGCCTGTTCCAGCTTTTCGCCTTGGGACTCCATACGGAGCTTTGCCGCCGCAGCCTGTTCCTGCTGGCTCTTTTTGCGGAACTTGGACTTTGGGACACTTTGTCCCGAAGTGTCGGAAGCCTCCGGCCCGGGCTGCTCCCCGTTAGGGGCGTGGGCGGTCTGCGACCAAGCCTCCTCCTTGGCCTTATTCGTTTTTCGTTTCATTCTTCATATCCTCCGGGCGGGTAGTCAGCAGGTCATAGATTTCTCCGCGAGGGAACCGATCCACAAACGGGATGGTCACATTTCCATAGAACAACAGGCCCTCGCCGGAATTGCTGTGTGTGATATAGGAAAGCTGGTGCTCGGAAATACCGAGCTGTTTTGCCAGAATGGTACGGTCACTCTGCGCCTGCGAAAGCAGGATCATAAAATCTGTGTTATCCAGAATGTTCTCGATTTCCCGGCTGGCCAAAAGGTCTTTGACGTTCTGCGTTAAAGCAGACGGCACACATCCTTTTTTACGCAGCATTTTCCAGACCGCTACAAAGTAGCTGGCCGTCAGCGGATCGCGGAGCAGAATATGAAACTCGTCAAAGTAGCACCAAGTCGCCGCGCCCTCGTGGAAGTTCTGATCCACCGCCTGCGAAACGAACTCATTTGTGATGTGCATTGCAATCTTTCTAAGGTTTTCGCCCATGTTTTTCAGAACGATGCACACTACACGGCTGTCCGTTTTGACGTTGGTAGGATGGTTAAAAAGATTGAGGGAGCCTGTGCAATAAAGCTCTAAGGCAGTTGCCACGCGCCGGGCTTCGGGCTCCGGCTGGCGTAAGAGTTCTTCGTACAAATCCTGCAACAGCGGTGTTTTTGCGGTTTCCAATCCAAGCGCCTGCTCCCGGTACACCAAACGCACACAGCGGTCAATGACCGTCTTTTCAATGGGCTGCAAGCCTTCCTTGCCGCCGACCACCAGCTCGCATAGGGACAAAAGAAAATCCGCCTTCATGGAAAGCGGGCTTTCTCCGGCAGCCATATTGAGCTCCACATCCATCGGATTGAGGTGGTGCGGGCTGTCCGGGGCAATCTCGATCACCTGGCCGCCCAGCCTTCGCACCAGCGGCGCATATTCGCCCATCGGGTCAACCACGATAATGCGATCCTGCGGAATGGTAAGAAACACATTCAAGAGCTCACGCTTTGCAGCAAAGCTCTTGCCGGAGCCCGTAGAACCCAAATACATCCCGTTTGCCGATTTCAGCTTTTTGCGGTCAGCCATGATGACATTGTGAGAAAGTGCGTTCATGCCATAGTAGAGGGCCTGCCCAGCCATGCGGAGCTCCCTTGTCATAAAAGGAATAAAGATGGCTGTGGAACTGGTTGTCATACCGCGCTGGATTTCTACCTCGTTGTAACCAAGGGCCAGCGAAGAAACAAATCCCTGTTCCTGTTGCCAGTCCAGACGGCGCAGAGCGCAGTTGTATTTCTGCGCGATGCCGCCCACGGTAAACACATCGTTTTCCAGCCGCTGGCGAGTAGGGGCAAGGTTTACCACCGTAAAGGTCAGCAGAAACATTCGCTCATTGCGGGATTGCAAATCAGCCAGAAGTTCCGCTGCGTCCTTGCTGAATGTAATCAGGTCAGGGGGAAGAATATCCGGGTCATAGCCGGAGCGCACAGCCTTTCTCTGTTCCTCCACTTTCATTTTTCCGATGTCCGAGATTTTCCCCTTGATGGTCTTAATTGCCTTGAGCTGATCCACGGTCTGAATGTGCATGGTCACGGTCATTTCCGCATCCAGCTCCAAGATTTCTGCCAACAACTTATCCGAAAGCTCCGATGCCATAATCTGCAAGTAGGACACCGCGCCCCAATACTGGCCGATGCGGAATGTGCGGGACTGACGGAAGTCGAGACTGTCCGGGGCAATAAAGTCTTTTGTGCCGAGCCCGGTCTGCGGGATGTCTTTCCACGAAAAGCGAAACGCCTCACGGCTCCCCGGGTGCATCTGGCTATGAAGCAGCGCAAGGCGGGCCCGTCCGTCCATCGGCTCCGAGGGAACGCCCAGTCGCTTAAAGTTTCCCATGACATCGGCCTCCACACGCTCCAGACGGGGCCGTGCCTCCGCAATCCCCTCGGCGGGTATGCCAAAGGTGATGTATTTTGAGCGTTCAATGCCGTTATTGCTTTTGGCAATCTGATTTTTCAGCATCCCGGTAAACTCATCCCGGACGCTGTTATAGTTGTCATCCGCTTTCGGGATATTGACCTGATAGCGGCTGCGGGAATGGGAACGGCGGTTGATAAAGGAAAGCTGGAACGGCAGCGAACTGTCAAAGTAGTTGAGGAATGAGCTCCATCCGCTGAATATGGCGGTCTGATCCTCGGTGGATGCCACGGAGTAATTGATGTCCTCATATTCCACGGTTTTTGTATAGAGCCCGCCCGGGAGCTTGCACACACCGTCCGGGTGCATGGACAGATACGGGATTGTCTGCTGAGCAGACAGGGTCGCCCGGCCTTTACCCTTGGCGGCGGCTCCGTTTTTCTTCTTTGTGTTTTTCAATCACATCCTCCTTTCCAGCGCCCGGCCCGGCAAAGGGCGCATAAATGTTTTCGGTTCGGTAGGCTCTGATCCCCGGCCTTAGAAACTTGGCCCGGATGATGTTTCGCACCACCTTTTCAAAGGGCAAGCCGTCCTTTTCATACATGGCCAGCAGGAACGCCGGGAGCATAATTCCCAGCATGAGAAACATCGCCCCGGTATTGCCGAGGGTGCCACGGGTCAGCAGATAGGCCGGAATCCCCACCGCGCCCGCGCTGCCGAAGCAGACAAGCTGGCGTTTGGTGAGGTTGAAAGCCATCTTTGTTTTGATTTTGGATAAATCGTTTGGTACGTTTACATAGGGCATAGATCACACTCCTTTCTGCACTTCGGGACAATGTGTCCCAAAGTCCGGGATGGTTGGTGTTACTTCATTTCCCCATACAGCCCAGCCGGGCGGGGTCTGCCTGGCAAAGAGCTCCACGCGGGGCAGATCGCCCATCAGGGAAATGATTTTGGCGCGGGCCTCGTCCGGCTTTTTGCTATGGGCTTCAATCGGGGAAATGATGAATTGATGAATGTTGGCAGCCTGCCGCTTTGGATGTCCCTTGGTTGCCAGCAGGCAGATTTCTGCATTGCCCCTTGTCCAGAAGCCAAGGCCGTAAAACCAGCTATCCGCCTTCTTGTTCTTTTTCAGCCAGACGAAAGCAACGGATTTATAGGTGAAGCCCCAAGCCTCAATCAGCCGGAGCGCCTCCGGGAGCTGCGGGAAAGTGGCCCATAAAAAGAGTGCGCTGTCCGGGGCTGCAAGATCAGCCACAGGCAACGCACATAACTCCTCAATGCTCATAGTGGGATAATGGTTTTCCGCCGCGCCCTGTACTTTCTTAGCCGAGTAGCGCCAAGGGGGATCGGCGTAAATGATAGAATACTGCTGGATAATTACACTCCTTTCTCGCCAGAACTTTTTACTGCCTGCGTCGCACGGATGCGCTCACTGGCTGCGGCATAAAAGGCCGGGGCCGTTTCAAAGCATACAAAGCGACGTTCTGTGTTGATAGCTGCAATCGCGGTTGTGGCGGAGCCCGCGCAAATGTCCGCGACCAATTCGCCGGGGCGGGTATAGGTGCGGATCAGATACTCACAAAGCTCCACGGGCTTCTGTGTGGGATGGATGCCGCCGGACACCGTAGGCACAAAAAGCACATTTCCGGGATAGCGGCGGCCATCGTTGGACTCTGAGCCCTGCCGTTCAAAATTCCCATAGTTAGAGCTTGTACCGCTTCGGGAATGAACACGGGTATATGGCTTGCCGTAAGTAAACTGTGGATTGTAGACCGGGGACTTTTGGTAAAACACCAAGATGTTCTCGGACTTTTTCAGCGGAGCCCGGTTTGCATTGAGAAAGCCCGTTCCGCGCTCTTTGTACCAAATCCACTCATAGCGGAGCATGGCGAGGTTGGATGCGCCCAGCACCTTGTCAAAGGGGCACTGTGCGAAAAACAGCACTGCGCCATTCGGCTTGACCGCCCATTTCACCGCCTCCCACAGCTCCGGGAGCGGCAGGGGCACATCCCAATAATTCCGGGTTGTGCCGTAAGGCGGATCAGTCAACAGCATATCCACGCTATGTTTGGGCAGGGAGCGCAGGCCCTCGATGCCGTCCATGAGAAACAAGCCCTCCTTCGGGACACTTTGTCCCAAAGTGCGGCTATCGGTCATTGCGGGCCTCCTTTGCTTTGGCAGGTGCAGGCCGGGCGGCATTTTCTTTTCCAGCTTGTTTCGCGGCCTCGGCCATCTGCTCCTTGATCGGGGCAGGCCGTACCGCCTGGGCCCGTGCAACAAGCTGTTCCACCGCCGCATGATACGCCTCCACACCAGCCGCATTGATCCGCTCCTGTGTGGCGCGGTCAGGAATCCGAACCGTAGCCCGGTATCCCGTCCGGCTGGCAGGATCGGGTTTAGAGGGAGCGCCGAGGAAAATCCCGTTTTTCCCGTCCACAACCTTAAAATCGTCGATGACCACACCGCCAAAATTGACGCTGGCGAAGCCGATCAGTTTTCCCTGCGGCTCAATCGGGCGGACAGATACCGTGATCGGAACAACCGCCTCCTGCAAGACAGCATCTGTCCGCATTTTTACTGCCTCATCAATGCTAACGCCCTTGACTTCTGCAAGCTCCGCGATGGGCGCATCAAACAGCCAGCGCCGTTCCTCCGCAGCAATCTGCTCCTGGGTCAGCAATACATCGTCTTTCTTACTCAGATAAAATTCCTCCTTTCCGCTTGCCGGAGCAGGCTGGGCGGGGTCGTCCATCAACTCTTTTCTTTGCAGGACGGCCTCTGTTTCCGCCATAAAGCGGTAAGTGTCTGCCTCAGTAAACTCCTCCGGCGTTTTTCCATTCCATAAGCGCGTTCCGTCTGCCCCGTATCTTCTCGGCATAAGCACCACCTCCTGTTAATGAGCGCCAAAGATACGCTGGGCAATGCTCCCGGTCTTAAAGAGCATGAAGCAAAGCAGAACCGTGTAGCCCACAGTTCCCCAAATCGCCCCAATGGGATCGCCGCTTGTTGCGATGCCTTGAATGAGCACCGCGTAAATTGCAACACATACGAGGATCAGCAGCCCTTGAAAGCCTACGGCAAACAGGGACTTGATGTAGTTCTGCCCGGTGCCGCCAAGCTCCCGGTTGGAAAGCGTAGCAACGGGGATGGGGGCCAGACTGGTCAGCAGATAGATTTCCAGCATCCTGCCATACACCAAAACGAAAATGATAATTCCCATCGCCTTCATCGTGAAGCCAATGAGCGCAGACTGCAGCCACAGCCCCAAAAGCGGCCCCAAGTCCATCGCCTCCAGCGAGGTTTCCAGTTCAGCAAGCATATCCGCCGAAACATCGGTAGAGCCTTGAATGAGCCCGCCTGCCTGCGCGATGACGCTCTGCGAGACATCGAACACGGCCATGACGATATTGAATGTGTTTGACAGGATCAGGATTGCACAGGCTGTTTTGAACATCCATTTATAGAGGTTCGCAACGTCAACCTCGTGCATATTGTTCTTTTCCAAAAGCATCTGTATGAGCTCATAAGTGGCAACAAAGGTCAGCACCATTCCGGCAATCGGCAGGATCACCGTTTCGGAAAGCTGTCGGATCAGGGAGAAAACCCCGGCGTGCCACGCCGCCGGGGTAGTCCCTACCTGTGCCGCAATCTCTCCGACTTGGGTATTGACAGTATCAAAAAGACCTTCGAGGTTCCCCATGATCCCGCCAATCAGAAGCTCTTTGAGCCAGTTTGTGAGCCAGTCGGTGAGAAAATCCATAAGCGCCTACCTTAAAACAGGCCAGACAGCAGAGGGATCAGTGTGGTGCCAATGACGATGATGCCGCCGCCCGCCATGAGCTGCTTCATGCCCTGGGACTTTGCTTATGTGTGATAAAGAAGTAATAGAAGTGTAAAAAATTTTGCCGTTCCTA
>ERZ838225.1310-NODE-1310-length-21087-cov-5.845141_pt1 | contig 21087 bp, 14 predicted proteins | sample MGYA00519684_ERZ838225 | MGnify/ENA primary metagenome ERZ838225 (study PRJEB31850, sample SAMEA3708829) | human gut metagenome | biome: human gut; feature: human-associated habitat; material: faeces | place: China | collected 2014 ...
TGTTTATAGAACTTTTATAAAGTTTATATTTTTTTGCCGGGGACAGGCACTGGATGTCCCTGGTTGTAAATTAAGACGCCATCTTTATGAGGCTAAGTATGCTCAGAATGAATATGAAGCTGTCCGCAGCGAAAGCCGGCAGGGATTCGCCATCAGTTCTGAAGAATTAAAAAGGATTGATGGCATCATCTCGCCTTTGATCAAGCAGGGGCAGTCTATTCACCAGATCTGCGTCAATAACGTTGATCTGATCATGTTGGATGAAAAGACAATCTATAACTATACTTTTTTGCCGGGGACAGGCACTGGAGCCAACTTGGGCAAAAGCCTGATGAACGGGTTTTTGCCGGGTCGAGTAGACGCACCTTTTGCAAGATGCGCCCCTCCAAGGAACCGGACGTGCGGCTTTCCCGCATCCGGCTCTTTACGAAACGCATTATTCAACAATTATCATTCGTATACGCTGACATACACTCTTCCTTTGGCTAACTGGTAATTCGCGTCTATTGTCCGCAAAAATTCATTCCAGTTATAGCTCTGCTTTTGACTTCTTCTATTTATCCAATAAAATAAGCTCTTTAGCACGTTATATCTGAATTTCTTGATACTTAGTGTATTGTCTGTGATGCCATAATAATGGTAATAACCTGTCAGGATTCTGTTTAACTTCAGAATTATCTCTTCCATTGTTAAGGTACGCATACTTCCTATCAGTCGGTGCACCTCTTTACATTTCTTCGCAAACTTCTTCCTGCTGGTTTTCCTCTTTACTCTAAACTTCCCGTTCTTTCCTTGTGAACAGTAGTGCGTAAAACCGAGGAATGTAAAAGTTTCTGGTTTTGTTCCTCTCTTTGCACATCTTTCTTGCGCAAAGCGTCCAAACTCTATCAGCCTACTCTTTTCTTCCTCCAGGCTCAGTCCAAAGTATCCCATTCTGTGCTTCAACCGCTCATAGAATTGCTCTGCATCTGATTTGTATTGAAAGCACACTACAAAGTCATCAGCATAATTCACTAATCCTGCATATCCTCTCAGGCTTGGCTGCACTTTCTCTCGGAACCACCATATCAGCACATAATGCATGTATATACATGAAATGATTGGTGAGCATACAGAGCCCTGCCCACTTCCTTCTTCTGTGTCCTCGTACTGATAATCTTTCATGATTCCTGCTTTCAGCATTCGCCTTACCAATCGGGTTATATTCGGATCTTTGATTTTCGATTCTATGAATCGGATGATCCATTCGTGATCCATGTGATCAAAGAATCCCTTTATATCTGCATCTAGTACATAGTTTACTGGCTTGCTTTGTATCATTGTGTTTAATTTCTGGATTGCCTTATGACAACTTCTGTTGGGACGAAATCCCATCATTTCATCATAAAAGCACGGTTCAAACACCGCTTCCAGTATTCTTCTCAATGCTTCCTGCACCAGCTTATCTTCGTAGCTGTAGATACTCAGTGGGCGCATCTTTCCGTTATCCTTTGGTATCTCCACCAGTCTTGCCGGTTTCGGTTTATAGGATTTCTTCTTGAGACGTTCCACTAAAGATTCAAGGTTCTGATCGAGATTTCTGCTATATTCTTCTTTGGTTACCCTATCAATTCCTACCGCTTTCTCCTCGTCCATTGCCTCATGACAGCTTTTCAACATTTCTTTGTTGATCAGATGTCCGATCGACGTGAATACCATGTTTGGATTTTCTCTTGATAACTGTGATATTCTCTCCAATTTCGTTTCCATCACTTCTCCTATCTCTGGGTATAGATGATGTTTCCTCTTTGATATAGTTTCGTAAGCCAAGGCGATGAGGAATTGCCTTTTCTCGACTTCCCTCCAGTATTTATTTTATTCATACTTTCAACGGTACTATTCGGGCTTCCGACTGCCTATATTTCTTTTGTCATGCTTCTTTCGTTGTCAAAACATACCTCACTTTTGCACCTAGGTAAGGAAAACATAGGCTCTCTCCAGTTGACGTACAATCCTTGTATTACATGAACAGGTCCTTCCGACGCCGCGGAGCTGTGTGAAATCTCACCTTAACGATAAACCCACATGTTGCCTTCCCCTCAGACCACAGAGTCGGCACTCCGATTTATAGTATTTCGGCGCTCAATTGCTGTCCCTGCAACCTTGCTGTCTACGCTTAGCCCATTACATTACTGTAATACACTCAAGACTCGCTTCAAATGCTGTGGTTAGCAGCTTATTTGACAGGATTTCCACCTGTCGGATTGCACGCCCTTAGCTGGACGCACGGTCTGGCACTAATGTCCTGGCGCTTACATTGAATCCATAAATCTCTACTAATAATTTGCTTAATATATCTTTTGTCAATTTAGATAATGGTCTTTTTCCATAGGAAGGCTCTTCCATATAATTTCCAAATACTATTCTATAGAGTTCCTCTTCAGACTCAAATAATCCGTTATATGTATTAAATAAATCCGCCATATATTCTGGATTGAACATAATTGCTTTCTTAATACATTCCTGTACAATATCTGAATGTATTTGATATACTTCTCTCAATTTAAGTTTTCTTACATTAGATTCAAACTGTCTGCTACAGTCTATTTCTATGCCTATTTGTTTATTATCAGACAAACACTCCATTCCAGCAATATAAAAATCAAATGACAATAAATCATCTGTATTATATTTCGTATTATGCGGTGAATATGATATTGATTCACTTGCCTTAACATGATTACACACATGGCAAACAGGTATTAAATTATGAAAAGAAACTGCAAGTATGGGATATGTTCCTTTATCATAAAAATGATCTAAATCACACATAGTTCTTTTATAAGTTGAATTAACAAAATTTCTATTGCAATACGGACATACTGTAATTTGCAATTCTTCAACAAACTTCTGCCGTGGAAACTTGCTCTTATATAATGTTTCTATTATAAACTTCTCATATTCTTTAGGTATTTTAGTTTCTCTTAATTTATACATATTCGCTATTTCAACAATTTCACTGTAACTTGCTTTGATAACATCCTCAAACGAGTATTTCTTACCACTTACAGAGATATTTTCAAGACACCACTTGTTAATTTCTCGAATATTTTTAATATATTCTGCTTTATTTTTTTGCTTCGGTTTCACATTAAGCAGTAAGTGATATAATCTATTTATTGCTCCATTTTTAAAATATATCGGTATCATATGTCTTCCTCATCTTGAAGTCGTTTAATTTTTTCTTTATATATATTTATCTTCTTTTGACGCAAATCCAAGAAATTATATTTACATTTATACAACATTTCATATAACTTCTCTCTTATAATCTTTTCACCAATCAAAGCAATTTGCTGTTCTAATAAACATACCTCATCATCTGTCAGCGAAGGATAACACACTCCTTCCACACCACTTGTATCAGGTTTGATTTTATCAATGATAGCTTGTATTTTTTCTTTTGCAAATTCTCCAATTTGTCCCTTTTTACCTAAAAAAAATGCATCATCAAAAAGCTTATATATATTGGCTCCAAATGTCTCCTCATGAATATCTGTTTCAGTAATTTGACATTTATCCTTTTCTCTCTTCAAAAATATAACATTACTTCGAGGCATATCTGACAAAACAATTGGACTATGTGTCGTAAAAATTATTTGTACCCTCTTATCTGAGTATTCTGCCTTTATTTCTTTAATTAAATAATTTAATAATTTTTGTTGCCATAGTGGATGACAATATAAATCTATTTCGTCTATAAGTAATAGTACATTTTCTCGTAGACTTTCCTCGACATCATTACTCGTATAATTAAAATATGGAACCATGTGTATCCAAGAAAAAAAGTTTAACAATGCCCTCTCTCCTGATGCAAGCCGTAATCCACCTATATCAATATACTTAAGCACATATGAATACTTCCATTCATATACAGATTTCTTTATTAATTCAAGAAATCTATCATACTCTTTGCTTTTGTATTCAATCTCCTTATATGATACATATGCAAAATCTGATAACGGAAGCGCACACGGATTCATTCTGCAATTTGCTAGCACATTATCATATTCTTGAATTTCTTTTAAATTATCCCGAAAAATCTCAGCATAACTATCATTTTGCTCTAATAGTCCTGCTATCATATCTGATATATACTTTACAAGTTCTTCTTTGTTATTAATCGATTGTTCACTATCATCTTCATTTTTTTTACAATATACCAACAATTCATAAAGCAAATTAATATAAGCAACAACAAATATATCCTTTTTTTTCAAATCAGAATCGAACTTTGCTAATATTTTATTATTCATCACATCAAAATACTTTCTTAATGGGAGATCTTTATTTTTTTCCTCAGCAAATTCCGTATATCTATCTTCTAACAATTTTGTAACTGTCTGGAATTTAATTTCCAATGTTCCAACAATATTTTTTGCAAATACGCTTTCAATATTATTTTTATTAATATACTGGAGATATAACATATCCAAGATTTGCTGAAATTCATTTTCTTTTTTTGCATTACATACAATATCCTGAATTTCATAATATTCACCTACGCACTGGGGATCTTTTTTACATTTTTTCTTGTAGAAAATACTTTTTAATGTTTTCAAAGAATTAACATTAAGTGAAATTTTACCAATGCTTTCATGCGTAGAAACTCCTTCATCAAGAGAATACATACTGTTTGAAACACTTATTTTGCTTATATTTTCAAATGCCTTATTATCTCTAACAATTTCTGCTAACTCCAGAGATCCTTGTTGCAAATAAACTTCCCTTACTTTTGTTTCATTTACAAAGTTATCTATATTGTGATAGCACACCAGATCTCCTTCTTCTAAATATATTGCAAGAGTCTTATCTTTCTCATATTTCTCCATGAAATAATCATTATAAATAGAATTCGGCTTTTTATGTTTTACACTACCATGATAATCCAATAACATATTTAATAGTGTAGTCTTTCCAGAACCATTTTCTCCAACAATAGCCGTAATATTGGTAATACACCCCTGTTCATCAAAAAAATTTTGAGGTAATATCTCTTTACATGCTTTTTGTCTTAACACATAGTTTTCACCAATATATTCCACATAAAATTTCCAATTTGCAGAAAAATTGAATCCCGTCTTCTCAATAAATTTCGAAGACGTTTGATTTATATAAAAAAATACTAATTCCAAAATATTCAACACCTTCCTATAATTACTTATCAAAATTCTGTATACTTCCATCTATTAGAGATTAGAATATAGGCTATTCTATCACTTACAGACTCCGTTTTAGTGCTACAACTTAGCCAAAAGCACCATCTTATCTATTACCTGCATTTTTCTCTGGTTTACGAGTATTTCAGTTCTCTATAATCCCTGCTATTTTACTGTTCACACTCAGCACCCTGCTTTGCTGTAGACTACTTAAGAATCTCTTCAAATGCTATGGTTAACAACTTATTTAGCGGGTTTTCAGCCGTTGGATTACATTCCTTTTGCTAAGCATCCCCACCATTCCCTGACTTTCGTTCTTGCCTCTGATATTTATAGTTCACTGTCAATCATTGTAATATACAGGGGTCCGGGGGCTGTATGATAATCAGCGATATTTAGAATCTATCTTAATGGAGAATCCGAATTTTTTATTTGTATTCCAGATATATCTATATGCTTTTCTTTTGATAACTTATTTAGATATCTCTTAAATATATACTCATCTACCGATGCATTTGGACCTAAAATAATTTTTTTAATCAAACCTTTCATATTACTTCCATCTTCCAAGCTAATAGAATAATATTCTTTTACTCCCTTATCCGTTATTATATAATGTAAATCTCCTTCCAGTCCGTAAAATGCACAAAGCCTCACTTCATTTTCCGACTTAAATGATTTATGTTTATAGGTTATAGCAGAGGCGTTTCCTATTTCAAACAATTGATTAAGGTCAACCTTATCATCTTCCGACAAATTTCCTTTACCTTTTAAATACATTCCCATTATTTTTTTGTAATTTAAATGCGTTTTTTCTCTAGAATAGTAAACTGTTTTTAATTCCGCTTTACCCTTAGTTATTTGTTCTAATGCTTTCCCATCAAATTCTATACACACCCCCGATCCTCTATTTGAATATCTATCCCATTGTGCAGCATCATCTTCATCTTTACTCATTGAAAAAATGTATGCTGGCTTATTTGCTAATCTCTTCTGTTGATCGTCAAACATCTTACTTATTATATTTTCGCGCTCAGGATAATCATTCAATAGGTCTTCTTTTAGTAAATCAAATAAATAGCGCATTTCATTTTTATCATTCATATAATGCACATTTCCCAACCATATTGATTTACTGCTCAAAATACTATTTAAAGCTTCAAAAGTTGTGTAATGATATAGTTTATCCATTCCTTACCTCCCGAATTTTCAAGAACACAGAGATTAACACTCCTCACTCTCTATGTTCTATTTTTATAATTTGTCACTTCACACCTATTATACCATTGCCATCTTCTTACCCAGTAGAAGATAACAGATCGGCATATCTTTTGAATAGTAAATGCGACTTTTAAATTTTATCATTAAACTTTACCATTAGCATTAAGACTTTTTCTTATTTTACTCATATGCTTCTTTACATCATATCGAATTTTTTCATCTTCTCCAAATTCGCGCTCAGCATTATTAATGTAAGTAAAAAAGTTTCCTCTTTTCCCAAATGCTCCACGCTCGGAATATCTTTGGTAAAGCTTATCTGCACCTTTAAATTCTTTATTCAGCATCTTTCTTTCCTAATATCAATGTTTCCTATAAGATACATTACAAGCCTATTTCAACTCGCCCTCATCCAAATCCGACTTTAGCAATGCCATCATATTACTAATTCGTGCATCGCCATAATCTTCATCTTCGGGAGACACCCTTCTTACAATTAAGTTCTGGTACAGATACTCTAAACCACCACGCATATACGAATTAAATAAATTCATATTACGCTGATATACCTCTTCACTTTCTGGCCACCGAAACGCACTATCTAACTTTTCCTCTAAAGTAAGCGAACGTGAGTCATCAATAATCAAAATAATTTTCATCAAGTCCTGCAAAGTTGTCAAATTTGTCATTATTTGATCCATTTGAATTGTTCTTTTATTATCACTTGATGTATCATCAGCTGCTTTACGCTTGGTTCGAATTCCTATTGCTGCTGCCACTGTATAAAGATCAATCAATCTTCTAAAATACGAATTTTTTATGTCATTTTGTCTCCACAATGCATCTGCATAATCTGCATATTTTCCAGAAATCACTTCGGAGTTTTCTCTAAAATACTCGTATACTTTCTGGTTTGCTCTGATTTTTCTAGGCATAACTTATACCTCCCCTTCTCGAATAATATACGAGCTATTTGATGCAGCATCTTTCTTTATTCGATAACAGTATTCTGGCTTTGTATATTTACTCAGTCCAGATGCCTTCCAATCCTTATCCAACATAAAGATAATAACTTGCTCTGCAAACTCTGGAAGACGACTTGCCACTAACCCTGTATTCGCATTAGACAAATTAGAAAATGGAGCATCCAAAACTAGAGGAAGACGCAACGTTCCGGTAGCATCTGTATTTTGTAACGAATCTTTCATTGTATCTAAAATCTCTCCTATAGAACCTGTCTTATGTTCCTGTGTCTCTGCATTTTCTTCATCCGCATATCGCTTTGCCAGCTGAAGAACAGAAACAATAAATACATAATTTATTGCAATTATTTCTCCGTTAGAAAGTGTTGTTTCTTCATAATTTACACTTTGCCCCAACTGATTATAATACACATGAACTTTATAATCCTTCTCAAGTTTAGCATATTTTTCTCTGCCATTAAACATTCTTTCAAAATTATCCTGAATTAAATCGTTTAAGTCTTGAAAAACATACTGTTCCTTTTCTTTAATGACGTTAGCTGCTTTCTCGTATACAGCTTCTGCATATGCAATTGCACGGAGTACTTCCTTATTATTATCACTTGCTTTTGCTAACTCATCAATTCTTGCTTGATACCCATCTCGTGATGCAAAACGTGCTTTTCGCTCTCCTTCCATACGATTATAACGATTATATAATTCCCGTATTTCGTGTTCTAGTACGTTATACCTCTTACGAACATCAGCTAAATTTAATTTTCTATCAATGCGTTTTTCAAGACGACTTACCTCATCTTCCTTTTCATCAAGCATATCTATTCCATCCCGGTAAATAATAGCTTTACTTTCGGCATCTTCTACAAAATTGGATGATTGATTTTTCCAATCAGAAATCTTTTCCTGCAATTGACCCGCTATGCCACCTATTGTCTCTGGTGGAATCAGCTTTTTTAGTTTTTCAAGGGTTGCTAAAGTAGTAGAACCCGGAACAGCCTTTGCTCCGCACAAACATTCACCATGCTCTATTAGATAATCTACTGTATCAATTGTAACGCCGGGTATATCCTTTCCCTCTAAATCAATTGATTGAATTGCCTCTGCTATCTCAGGCAATACTCCAGATGCAAAGAAGTGAGCTGATTCGCTGAAAAATTTTACAAATTCAGCATAATATCGATCCTGATTTTCACTCAAACGAATTATTTCAGCCTTATATCTCTTTAAACGATTCTGATCTTCCTCCTCCGAATGATTTGATTCTAACTGTTCCTTTAGACGATTTACTATTGGTTCTCGTTTTTCGATCTCCTTTTGTATTTGAATCATCTCATCAGTCAATTTCTGCCCTTCATTATTTGTTTTATTAACTAGCTCCGTCAAACGATCCATTTCTGCAGAATTATTCTGAATATTCTTTTTCAATTCAGATATTACATTAGGACGCCCTGTCTTTAAATGGCGCATCATCGCTTGTACTCCTGAAAGTCCCAAAATTGTCTCTATTGACTGTTGAATATCTTGAGATTTATTTTTCTCATCGTTCCAGCGCTCTCCATCAAAGAACAAGTAATTTGATAAGCTCTTCGGTAATATTGAATTGACTACCGTACTGACAGGATTCCCCCTCTCAATATCATTAAAGATTCTATCTTGCATCTCACCATCTTCACGTATCTGAAGAGTAAACTGCGAATCTCCGAGCTGACTTACACTATAGTCGTTTGGAGCACCACTTTTTCTTCGAAACTCAGCTTTACGATTAAAAACATATTCTCTTTTTCCATCCTCAATCGTGATCTCTACAACAACCGGCTTTGCAGGACTATTTACAGTCATAGAAGACACTGCTTCATTATTCAGTAAAACAACATCTTTCTTTGTATTGTGCTTTGTATTGATAATATCCTCATATAAACACCAACGAAAGGCCTGTGCTAAAGTTGTTTTTCCACCAGTATTATCTCCTAGGATTACTGTAGCATTATTTACCGGATCAGTTGAAAAAGTAATTTTTACTTCTCCTTTGTAACGCATAAAATCTTGCATTTTAATACATTTAAATTTCATTTCTTTCAGCCTCCCTTCGTGCTATTTTTTCAAAATATGAAACTATTTTTTTCACTACTTCTCTATCATCATATTTCTGTATCTTTACATTTTCGTTTTCAAATCGGCGTATTTCTCTATAAATCAACCATACTTTATCATTATTTAATTCATTCCCCATAGTATTCCTCCATTTGCTCTACCTCTTCCTTTACGTCAAAATATGCTCCATATGCAAACATAATATCAGTCATAAGCTTTTCAGCCTCATATGGATTATCCGACAGACCTGCAAATTCCTGCATTCGAAATAGTTCTCCAATAATAATGCTTCGATCACTTTCAAAATTCATCGGCAGTATATCTTCCAACTGTCTTGGCAATGTGACAAAATCATATATCACAGCTTTCTCTTTATTATCTGACTTTCTCAAAAGTCTTCCTCGTCGCTGTATAAACTCTTTCGGATTTCTAGAGCTTGCCAAAATAAATGCCGTCTTAATTCCCGGAATATTTACTCCTTCATCAAGACACCGAATAGCTGTAATCACTTGATACTGACCTGTTTTAAAATACCTTTTTATTTCTTGACGTTCCTCAAGATTCTCTTGTGAGGTAAATCTTCTAACAGACATTCCTAGTTCTTTCTTCAACCGTCCGGTAATTATATCTACTTGCTTTCCTGCCCCGTTTTCATCATCCCAAACAGTAGTCGCCCCACAATACACCAGTATACTATCATCATTCTCATACTGTTTCATCAATTCCAGCAAAACATCGGCCTTTTGTCTTGCTCCAGCTAGTATACGACTTCGCTTAAATAAAATTTGTTTTCCTGCTTCTGAGATTTTTGTTTTTCCATCCTCTATAATAATAAACTTTTTTAATCTATTGGTTAATTCTATATATGATAGAAGTTCATCTTCCTCTAAGAACACAGGCACTGGATGATACTCATAATGTGATAAAACTCCATCACGTATTCCATCTTCCAGCGTATACTCAATGCACTCTTTACCAAAATAATCAAGCAATCTTTGAGTTCCCTTTTTATCCATATGCCGTTGAACTGTTGCCGACATTCCTATTCGATATCGAATTTTTTCTGGTAACAGCCTTGATACTGATTCCGCACCAAGATTATGACATTCATCTGCCATTAAAAGCACATTCATATCTGAGGTCATATTGGAAATAATAGATTGAATTTGATCACCACAAAAAGTGTCAACCGTCGTAATACCGATAAAAGGAACTCCTTCATTTTTAAATCGCCGGTATCTTCTTAAAAGTTTGTCATACCATCTTTTATCCTGTGCCTGTGAATGACAAACAATGGGCATAAAGTTCCAATCCCACAGTTCTTCCTCCCATTGACTTACCAGATGAATATATGGGCATATAATGAACACTGCCAGCGCATCTTTCTTCATTTTTCCCAACATACACATGGCCGCTAATCCAGTAAAAGTTTTTCCAGATCCTGTACACATTGAAAAAATACCATGATATCCTTGTTTTTTCCATTCTAAAACTGCCTGTGTCTGGTACTCTCTCAGTGATACAAATGACGGAACATTAAAGACAGATGGATGGAGTTTTTCCTTTTCTTCTTCATACGCATATTGCAAAGAATCCATATTAGGTTCTAACTTATCTTTTTTATAGGCTAGCAGCTTGTTTACTACAGCCTCCGGAAATGGAATTACTCGTATTTTACTTGTATTATCTTCCCACATCTGATCAAAATCCTGCTCTGCGAGCCTTGTTTGTTGTGCTCCATCTTTCCAACTGCAAAAAGTAAAGAAGGATTCAAAATTTTCTTCCATACCATTCTCTGATTCATTCATTGAACCACTATAGGCAATTCGATTTCCATCTTGGTCAACAAAAACTGCTATTTTTTCATGATACACATTAATACCATTATCATTTTCCATATACGCAAGCTTGATATCGAGTTTTCCTTCTGCGATCAATGTAGCAATCAAATTTAGTCTTTCTTCTTCATATATACGAACAGGTTTTTCCATCTCTAACAGCAAAGATTTATTAATCGCTTCTCTTAAATCATATCCATGCTGAATTGCCAAAATATCTTCTTCACTTAATTTAGGAGAACAAATTAGCTGAATATGGCAATCATTATGCGAAGCCATACTATATAATCCGCGTGACAAAGATACCAACGCTGTTGTGCAAAAATATCCAGCAGCTCTTTTATACATTACTGTTTGTTCCAATACAGGACATAAAAAATCTTTTGGAATATTATGCTCATTTGATCGGTATCTAAGTTCGATTGTAAGATCCTTAAAGCTCATTTTGTTCTCCTTTCTTCGGTAGCTTACATTTTAATCATAAACCACTTATATTAGTTAAATCAGATAAACTTCATCTCCAATTTTGCAATAGACTTGAAATTTCACCAGTAATTTCGCCATATAACATGTTGTACCTATTTTCAAGTATCTCATGAACCTTTTGCTCTGAGTTAATTGCTGTTGCCGTATAGGAAGTGATATATAACGCACTTTTAGCTGCTGGCTGAATACGCTGCTCATATACGTCAACTGAATCATCCGAAATTTTTTTGTTTGCATCTTTCGTTATATATACAAAATTTAAAGGTGAATTACAAATATGATCATTCTTCTTACGAAGATCTGCTGCGATTTCTCCAATTTTCTTTGCAGAACCAAGCGGAATAATATGATGCGCTTCTAATGCATCAGACTCATTGCAAAATACACTCACACGCTTTGTATCATCAAACATGTCCACATATGTTTTTGATAAAAGATATTGACATATAAAATTTCGAAGCACAGGCTTCGGATATCGATCCTCTGCTTTTTTATCCATCAAAAGTAACGCTTTATCAGAGAAATTTTGCATTTTCAAAACGCTTTCACTCATTGAATCAAGCCATGCCATATCCTTATTAGTCTCTTGTATCCTCCGAACCATATTCTGGAGATTTCCAATCATATGCGCATTTTGATCTTTATCGTATTCTCCTGAAAATACTGCTGACCAATACCATGCTTCTATAAGGTTATGTACCTCATTGTTGTAATAGTTTTCATTTTTCATGAAAATACATCCGACCAATACCAACATCAGATTATAATTAATCTCGCCAATTGTACGAATACCACATCTAGTTTCAAAGAAAAACAGTGCTCGATCCAATGCATCCACTACTTTCTCTGTATTCTCATCTATCTTTTCTGGTCTTAATCCCAAAATTTGATCCTTCTTAATTTGATCCACTTTATATTCATCCGGATTAAAAGATGGATTGTTACAATAGAGACTCAGAACATCAAGAAATGCATCAATATAACGCGAGTTTATTTCTCCTTTCGCATTAATACATTCGGTTCGAATTGTCGCATTATGATCTAAAATCTTATCCCCCATTGCAGTTTTTATCTCAGCTGGTAAAATATTAGAAGGATAACTACGTGATGCTTCCATATCTTCCTTCAATCTCATGAGAAAGTTCTTTTTATTAACCTTTGCGACACGCGCCATAATCAAATCAAATGTATTTAGAGAAACTCCACCCATATTCAGATTTTCATAAATATCAATTGCTCGTGCTCTCTGTGACTCTCCAACTCTAATCTGTGAGAGATACACATTTTTGACGCAACTATCAAGATATGTTTTTAACATCGTACTCCACACATCTTTTCTGCTTTCAAGAACTTCCTCAAACGGATCATTCATTGATAGTTGTACTTCATTTAAGATTTCTTCGAGCGTTTCCGGGTCATCCGCGAGAATCTCTTTAATAAAACTCTGTTGCTCATCATATGATTGCAATGACAGATAATAGTTGTAAATTTCTTTATATAGACGATCTGCGATCTCATTCATGATATCCATATATCGCTTTGTCATTGGGTTCTTTTTCCTTCCGATTGGAATCAACATATATAGCGGTACAAGATATCCCTCTGGATAGCTAACACAAAATGTATCAATACTGGTCGATAACTGATTATGTGGATTAAATGGTTTTTCATCACTTGCATTGAATGTTTGTGTTTCAATAAAACCTAAAATCTGCCCTGAAAGAAATTCTGGAAAATCTACATCCGGATTTGTTAATGGAAATGCAAGATTTTTAATTCCAAACAAATCATCTTTTCCTTTATTATAAACATCACTCCACTTTGGAATTCGAAGGAAAAAGCGTCTTTTTAAAGAAGGACTGACCAATTCCTTAACTTTCGGACAATTGTCATGAATTACATCAGAAAAAACATTTGTCAGAACTGTAATTCGTTGTTGTCCATCCAAAAGAAAATCCACACTGTCTTTGATATCAGAAGTATCTAGCGTTTCATTTTTTCCAATCACCTTTGAACAATATTCATCTGCTTTTGAAGTCAAAAGCAGAATACTTCCTATCGGCATCTTTGTCAAAACAGATGCTACTATTTTCTTCTGTTTTTCTTCATCCTTCCATACAAAATCACGCTGAAAGTCTGGAAGCAGAATTTTTTTGCTTTCAATATCTCTCACTAATTCTTTGAAATCAGAAACATTATCTGCCATACACTCTCCCCTTCCTTTCCTTATAAAGTATCTAGTGCATCAATCAACTCATCAATATCATCTGTTGTGTTATATATTCCGAGGCCTACACGAACAGTTCCACCCCATTCTTTTGAATGAATATATTCATGGATAAATGGTGCGCAATGATAACCTGTCCGCACTGCAATATCAAACTCCTTATCTAGAATTTCACCAACCTCATAGGCCTGATAGCCTTTTACAAAAAAAGAGACGATTCCAATATTTTCTCCGACAGACGCATCATCAAAAACACCAACTAATACAATATTAGACAGTAGTCTTAACTGTTCTAACAAATAATCCGTCAAGCTTCTAATCTTTTCATAATGCTGAGACTGCTTCACCGTTTTCACTGCCGCGTTTAATCCTGAAATAGCGACAATATTCGGTGATGATGCCTCATATCTTGCAGGTGATTCTTCCGGCATTGCAAGATTTAATGAATTGCTTCCTGTTCCCCCGGTAAATACCTGTTTTAACTTCAGCTTATTACTAATCACAAATCCTGCAATTCCAAATGGTCCGTATAAGGTTTTATGACCTGCAAAACAAATTACATCTGCTCCAATCTCTTGAAAATCCAATTGAATTAATCCAGCTGCCTGTGCTGCATCTATAACAACAACAGCTCCTGCTATCTTTGCCTCTCGAATTATCTCCTTTATTGGTAGAATATATCCTGTCACATTACTCACTGCATTGATAACGACAACTGTTGGCTTTAACTCTGAAAACCGAAAGCGCATACGCTCAATATCAATTGTAAGATCCGATAACAACGGCATCAATCTATATTGACATCCAACAGATTGACAAATTGATTCAACAGTTCTGGCAACTGCATTATGTTCATATGGTGTCTCATAAATCATCGAATCTTTTGCTAACTCAATTCCTCTCAACACTTGATTGATCGCATGTGTGACAGAGGGAGTAAACACAACCTCTGCCATATGCTCTGTATGAAATAAAGAATGTATTGCCTCTTTTGTTTCATCAATCAATTCACTACCGACTCTTGCAAGACGATATGATCCTCTCCCTGTATTGACTGACAAATTTCGATTTACTCTATCCATTTCTGTGTAAACCATTTCAGGCTTTGGAAAGGTCGTTGCAGCATTATCTAGATAAATCATGATTCACCCTCCATTAACTTCTTCGCCATTTCAAAGAGAATTGCCACCTTCTCACGATTATCCATAAATCCATCATACTCTTCCATTGCACTTTCTATTGCATTACGGAAGAAAAACGCGTTAGAACTTTCGTTTTCTGGATCATATTCGTAAAACATCGTTTCGCTTGATCCATCCGGTGTTGTAAATTGTACTGTATAGTTACTTGAACTATTTGTAGATGCACTATTAACTTCTGCAAGAAATGCTTCTAATGCCTCTCTATATTTTTCTTGCATTCCATCTTTCCAGTCTTCAAGAAAGATTCCCGTCATTTCCTTTGCAAGCTTTCCAATAATATCTTCTGTATTTCTTCCCATGTCAGAAGATAAATAATTTATTATATTTCTTGCCTGATCAGAAAGAACTCCCTTTCTAGCTGCTTCTGGAAGTTTCTCCTCCCATTCATGTAAACTGCATGAGAGATCAGCATCCTTCGAAATTCCAAATACATCTCTCGTAAGTGCCTCTGCACTACTTTTAAGTTCATGCACATATGCATCAATTTCACGTTTTGCCAATGTAACAAATTCGGTAAGCTTTTCGAAATCATTCGTTCCAAATATACGCGGAATACTATCAAAAAGTATATCTCTTGGATTTAAAAACAACTCTGCAAAAACTTTTCGAAATCTCGCTGTCTGACGTTCCTTTGGAGTAAATGTCTTCGAGCACTGTGGTAACGATCTAAACCATGACTGCATTAAACATGCAATTCTGGCATACCGATTCTTGCGATCAATATCTCTACAATATGTACTGTATTCTGCATATAATTTTTCTAATGCGTCAATATATGCATTCTTTTGTATAGTTTCTTGTTCTACATATAAGAAATATTCTTTTGGCTTTTGAACTATATTGTTAATCGTCTCGACCGAAATCACTAACTCTTTCGTTCCCGAATAAATAACAGGAACATCATTCAATTTTAATAATTCGTCTAACAGATAAAAAGGAATCACACCTTTGCGAATACCATATGGTACTGTTGTCAACGTTTTTATAAGTTTTGCAAATGATACCTTTACCCCTGCACTCGACATAATAAAAGCATGTATTACTCCTCGAACCGCTAACAGTGCTTCATCATTCTTTGAATGTTCCATTACAGCCCTATAAATGGTCGCCTCAGAACTGCTACCTGTCAAGTAATCACTTATATCTGCATCCTCAAGCATTCTTTGCAAAATTGCATTTTTTGCTTTTGTAATTTGGCTCGATACTTCATGACGGTTAATTAACTCATGATTAATGCGTGGCGTCTGATTATATGCACAATCACAAGATTCACTAACCGCACGATTGATTCCTCCACTTCCAATATGTACAACTCCTTGCTTGTCATACACCTCCGCTTCTGACAAATATTGATCTCGGAACCATCTATTAAGATCATCTATGCATTCCTTTTCAATTTCCTCAAGCTCTTTATAGATCGCAGGCGTTTCGTCAATAAATTTCTGATCCTTTTTTAGCTTTTGAATCGCTAAGAGACGATGCACCTCGCCTACACAAGAACTTGCCTCTTTCGGCAGACATACTAGCAAACAAGGACTATTTATCTCACTTGTATGCAATGCAATTTTCTGATGATCTAGATTTTCTTCTGGAAGTATACATATAATTGCTCCATCTGGATTGTTTTCCCATTCGAGGTAAGAAATATCCGTCAACATCTCATACTGAGCTGCTGTCATAAAGCGATAATTATAGTATCTCGTCATACAAAAGTTCTGATTATGTCGTTTTGGCAACACATACTTTTCATTTATAATATCTAACAGCGCTGATGAAACATCTTCCTTTTTTACTGATTTTTGAATACAATCTGATATCGCTGTTTCAAGGTCAATACCAATATTATTTTTAAAATCATATGTGTTATTTCTCTTGCGATATTCGATAACTCCAGATTCTTCTAATCTTGCAATAGCTTTTTCTGCTTCTTCTCTAGAAAAACCACATGCAAGAGATACATATTCTGCTTGAACTGGCATCTCATCTGGCTTATCAATCATACGCAATACCGACATTACTTTTATTATTTTCTTTTCAGAAACATCCTCAACTTTTTCAAGTGCATAGGATGCTTTCAACCATTCATGATGAATTGTTCCACTTTCTGTTTTAAAAAGTGGTTCAAAATAATCATAAATTTCATCCGCACCTATAAAGGACATTGAATTTTCTGTGCAAATTCTTCTCGCCAGACCATTCGTATCCATGCTAGTAATGTAAGTAAATATTGTTCTCTCATTCTGTGCAATTTTTTCACTTAAATGTAAAAGAAGCATTGCTGCTACCGGAGTTAAAGGATAACATCCTCTTGCAACAATTTTCAAAAAATCTTTTTGAGTAAACAACGATTGAAAACATCTCAACTGGTAACTGCGCTTACTAATTGATTTCATAAGATTTAAGCCTGCATTAGCAGCCCATGAATCAAACTCTTTATTTTTTATTATAGCATCTGCAATTAATTCGTAATTATTTTTTGATGATACAATAAACAATCGCTCCTTGAGTCTTCCTTCTACTCCCTTAAAAGCATTTAATACTTCTTTTGAAAGCTGCCCTCCATACGCTTTAATACTTTTGTGGGCTACACAAATTAAATGCATTTGCTCTTCTCTAGAAGCATTTGCTAATTCACACATATCCTGTAGAGTCTTCATGTCTCTTGCAAAGCTCTGCTGTTCGTGACCTTCAATATATTTTGAAAACTCATCAAAAATAATAACCATTCCTTTGTATCCGTATTGGACACGAAGCTTGCGGTTTACAGAACGATATACCTGCAATACATCATCGGTAATAACAGGATTATACTCACCACCTGATGTCAGTTCTGGATAAAGTTTTCTAAACTTCAACATTGCACTTTCATCATACATTTCAAGTTTTTTGATAAAAGTATCTGCTGGCTCCATTAACAATTTTTCGAAAATTTCATAAGTCGTGATATAGTTCTGTTTCCAACGCTTAATTGTTTTAATTGCCTCTGAAAAATATTCATCCGGCACTAAATCATTTAATCCTGCTTCTCTCAAGGCTTTTGATAAAGCTTTAATAAAAGTATTTGATAAACTCTCCTGACCTGGAAAAAGGATTACAGGAAGGAATGGTGAAAACTGTTCTTGAACTTTCTCCATATTAGCTGCTACATTTTCATCAATTACTCGAACCTTATCGATTAATCCTGACATAGCAGCAGTCTTATCCTTACGAAGAAGTGAGAGAAGAATCAAAAGAAGATGCGACTTTCCCTTTCCGTATGGTCCAATCAATGTAGTCGCACGACTTCCATTTGTATCTAATATGTCATTAATATAAGTCTGCAGAACATTTACAGATGATCTTGTTGGTATATATCCCTCTATCTTTTTCTCATTATTCAGATCCAACATTAAATTTACTGATTGTTCAAACCTGCTGTCTACACTTACAACATCTGATAATCTCATTCTGCTCTCCCCTCATAATATGCCCTAGTAACTGCAACAGGATCTATCACATGATTTTCATATATCATATCCAATCCTGCTGTTCGATTCACAATTATGTATCCTTGATCCTGTAACTTATCCAGACAATCATTTACCATAATACGATTTAAGTTCAAAATACGTCCAGGCATATTTTCTCCATCCACAATCTCATCAATCGCAAGACTATGATTTTCACCTTTTTGCGATTTAAATGCAATTACAAGCATATATTCCACCACTAATGGATCTATTGTTTCAAGATTTGGATGTCTTTTTTCATAAGTACGTCCCTCTGGATACACAAGTCCTAACGCCTTAAACGGACTTGTTTTCTTATCCTCTGGATCTTTTGTATCTTCTTTCTCTACTGCATACATTAAGATAATTGCACTACAATCATCCTTAATAGAACGATCTGATAATTCTTCCGCTCCAGTAGATTCATATAAAAGATCCGTCATTAGTAACTGCAATTCTTCCCTTTTAAAAGACGACACAGAAAGACGATTAAAAAAGACATTCCAGCTTGTTGCCATTTTATAATTTGTAACAATATTTATATGAATAATCCATAATGAGAAAATATCCTCTAGATATGGATCGTACTGTGCAATAGCTCTTCCTAATTCTGTTAAATATACTCCATGATTCTGCGTTTCATCAGTCAAACCTGCTGTACGCATCCAATAACGAATTGACTTCGCCATATTGGTTCCTACGCCAAGTGCATCTGCACCTGAAGCAACTGTAAAAAGCATAGGATCTCTCTGTATCGCAAACAAAGCTTTTGTGATCCACCCTTCTCGTGGAATAAAGGATTCATGTCCTTTCAATCTATGTGTCAACGCCATTTTCTTACCTCTTTATTGTCATTACACGTCGCATGTAACATCCACCATCAAAGTGTCCGATACACTCTCCGCAACGTATACATTTATTATCATGAATTTTATAGGATTTCATTCCCTCTTTGTCTACTGCAATGCTGATTGCTCCCTTTGCACAAACACTTTCACATGCCAAACACCCCATACACATCTGATATTTAGTGATTTGGCATTTTATTTTTTTGTCTAGTGCAGAAAAACCATTACAATGACCAGCCGTTTTATCTAGCATACTAACCTTTAACGTCCGGCTTCCAATATGTCCCTGTAATTTTAAAAGAAGCTTTCCTCCTTTATCAGTCACATAAACTTCTCCAAGCCTTTTATTTCCTAGTTCTTTGTTAATGTATCCAAAAGGCTTGAACAACTCATATAACCCTTCGTCAATTGGCTTTTGCAGTTCAAAATTAATGGTATTTTCTTGAAGCGCACATGGCTCAAATGTAAGAACTGATGTCTTGGCATATTCTAGGCCATTTCCACCTTGTCTAGCTTTCCATCCACCCTCTGCTACATACACTTCTGGATCAGGCTTTCCAATTTTCTTAGCAAATTCAATTAGCATATTATGAAAACGAGTATATTGCTCTGGCATGTAAATACTTGATAATATTTCAGACCAATTTCCATTATTCGGACAGCACCAACACCCTACACGCTCGTATCCAAAGAAATACGCATTATTTATATCAACTCCTGTAGTCAATATGTACAGCCAAACATCAAAGTTCATCCAATCAATAATTGGAGATGCCCCTTTCTGGATTGCAATCTTTGTTTCTCCAGTATCGCGATCATACTTACTTCGGGCTTTGGATTCATTTCTTCGCAGTCCGTTAAACATAAGGACTTTCTTTTTTCCTCTAAACACAGAAGTAATTTTTCTCTGTATTGCACCCGTTTTAAAAATTGTACAACACCATCTCATAACTCTGCTTGGCGGTCCACTTGTGTTTTCACAAAGATCATAAAAATCTTTATCATTGTTTCGACTAATCAAAAACGGAGTTTTCGGATGCTCCCTACGAAACCTTTTTACATACTCAAGTGTCTCTGGATATTCCAAAGTCGTATCACCATAAATATGAAGAACCTGTTGATCGCTTAAAGCCCTCATAACGAGATCCGATACAACTGTGCTATCCTTTCCTCCAGAAAACGACACATACATATCTGTTTTTCCGTATCCCTCTGCAGCTTTTCTAATATATCCACAGGCCTCACTTACAATATAATCATAACGAGCACTATTCGCCTCTATAAATCTTTTGGCATATACACTAAATGAATTAGTCTGATTCTCTATTTCATATTTTTCCAGTTCCCCACGAATCAAATCAGGATCTATTTCTTTTGTATCAGATACGCTAAAATCTATTTTTTTGCCATCCGCATAATAACAATTAGATCCTTTCCATACCGATGCATCCCGATACTGATATGCCCCCTGTCAAGTAGACAAGTTAAATATCTAAAATGAGGTGCTGATG
>ERZ838225.1340-NODE-1340-length-20596-cov-3.840319_pt1 | contig 20596 bp, 19 predicted proteins | sample MGYA00519684_ERZ838225 | MGnify/ENA primary metagenome ERZ838225 (study PRJEB31850, sample SAMEA3708829) | human gut metagenome | biome: human gut; feature: human-associated habitat; material: faeces | place: China | collected 2014 ...
CTTCTCCGGGCGCATACCAAGGGACACGGGCGGCTCTGCCGCCGTGTCCCGCCGCGCGAGATTTCAGCACCCGTTTCACCATCAGACCGCACAGCGCGTGGAATGGAGTGCCTCCGGCGCGACAGAAATGGCCCGGCTCCGCCGGGTCATTTTTAACAAACACGAAAATACCCCGAAAACCGGAAAGTTTTCGGGGTATTTTCGTGCAATAGGTGTTCCCGCCCTGCCCGCAAAGCGGGCACGCGCGGCGACACCGTTCCTCGTTCCAAAGGGCACAGCCCTTTGGAACGAAGCCGAGAGCCTTACGGCTCGAGGCGATTCATATCACGCGGGAACATAGAAGCCTCGCGGATGTTATTCAGCCCCAGCAGCTGCATGGTCAGGCGCTCCAGACCAATGCCCAGACCACCGTGCGGCGGCATGCCGTACTTGTGCAGCATGGTGAAGGACTCAAACAGCTCGGCGTTCATCTTGCGAGCCTCCAGCTTGTCCATCTGCTCCTGATAATCGTGGATACGCTGACCGCCGGTGGTGATCTCCAAGCCGCGGAACAGCAGGTCGAACGACAGCGCCAGCTTCGGGTCCTCCGGATCATCCTTCGCGTAGAACGGACGCTTTGCAGACGGGAAGTGAGTTACAAATACGAAATCAGAGTCGTGCTCCTCCTTTGCCCACTGGCACAGCAGCACTTCTTCGTCCGGGTTGAGGTCATAGCGGTTCTTGGACTTGTGACCGTACTTCTCCTCCATGATCTGCTTGGCCTCGTGGAAGCGGATGGTCGGGATTTCCTTAATCTCCGGAACCTCGGCGTTCAGCATAGCGAGTTCCTCGGCGCAGTGCTCCTTAACGTAAGCCATAACGGACTTCAGCATGCCGGTCTCCATTGCCATTACATCGTACATGGAATCAATGTAGGCCATCTCGAAGTCCAGACCCATGTACTCGTTCAGGTGACGAGAGGTGTTGTGACGCTCTGCACGGTAAACCGAGCCGATCTCGTATACACGGCCGAATGCACCGGCGAGGTACTGCTTGTGGAACTGCGGGGACTGTGCCAGATAAGCCGGGGTGCCGAAGTAATCCAGCTTGAACAGGTTTGCACCGCCCTCAGCGCCTGCAACTACGATCTTCGGGGTGTGGATGTGGGTAAAGCCCTGCGACTGCATGTACTGTGCAAAGCCGTCAGCGATCGCACCCTGTACGCGGAAGATCGCCTGCTTGCGCGGATGACGCAGCGTGATCGGACGCAGCGGCAGATCAACATCGAGGGACAGGCCCATATACTTCTTGCCGAGCGGTACCGGCAGCTGGTCGTACGGCTTGCCGAGGATGGACAGTGCGCTCAGAACGACCTCAACGCCATGCTCTGCACGCGGCTCCTCACGAACGGTACCGGTAACCTCGAGTACCATTGCGTCCTTGACGTCCGAACGCTTGATGCCGCCGATCTCGTCACCCTGGAAGGTGCACTGGATCAAACCGCGCTCAACGCGCATTACAACAAAAGAAAAGTCAGACATATCGCGTACACGGTGAACCGTGCCGCGGAACGTGACCTCGCTGCCGACTGCTTCGCAGACGCGCTTTACGGTGTCAACGTACTGACCCGCTTCATGAATCATTTCCATAATATTACGCCTCTCTGTTTACAATTTTCAGATAGAGTTATTGTAGCATGGATTTAATGCCGTGACAAGGTTTTACCAGTGAAATCCACGCTGTTTTGACAATTTTTCTTATCGTTTCAGCCTGCGGAGCACCGCCTGTACTTCCTCGCGGCCCTCACCGCTGACGATAATGCACACCGCATAAACGCCCGCACCGACCACGACAGCCGCGCCAAGGCGAATGAGATTGCCGACCGGCAGCAGCGTGCATGCAAAGGCTGCCGCACCGCACAGCAGCGCCGAAACGATGATGCGCACCAGACTGACCGGTGCCACGCGGAACAGAAACCGGCTGCGCACGCGCACGCAGGTGATGATAAAATAGGACGCAAATGCGACCACCGAACCAAGCGCACCGCCGGTAAATCCAAGCGTTTTGAGCAGGATAACACTTGAAACCACCTTGATAACCGCCGCAATCGCACTGTTCTGCAGAACGTGTACGGTGGACTGCTCCAGCTCATATGCCTTGTTGGCGTACTCGGTCAGGCCCATGAACAGCATGGCAAGCGCGGTATATGCGATGACCGGCGCACCGGCGGCGTACTTCGCGGGGAACAGGAACCGGCTGAGCGGCAGCGCGACCGCCGTCAGACCTGCAACCGCAGGCACGGCGATCAGCAGATACAGCCGCACGCCCTGATCGAGCAGCGGCTTTGCTGCGGCTTTGCCGCCCTCACGCCAGCCGCGCAGCACAGCAGGATACACGCCGCGCATAATGCCGACCGAGATCATCGTGAACAGACCGCTTGCGATCGAGTTGTTATTCGAATAGTATGCGTACAGAATGTTGCCGTAAAAGCCGACAACGAGGTATTTGTCGATCTGGTTGAGCAGCGCCACCGAAATGGAAACGCCCATCAGCGGTACGCCGTATTTGAGGAACCTGTTCAGCAGCGGCTTGGAGAAATACTTCAGCCGCACAACAACCGGCAGGCTGAGCGCAAACACCGCACCGATGGTGGCTACACCGTCCGCAATGGTATTGGCGAAGATAGCCGGGAACGGCGACGGGTAATTCGACTTGCCGCCGACAAGCGCGAATGCAACCGCGAGCTTGAGCACCGCCGAGGTCAGCGACCACAGGATGGATGCTTTGACGCGGCCGAGCTGAATCAGCGCCGCATTGAGCACCTGAAACGCCGTGTAGGTGCAGAACATCAGCGCACCGCCCAGATAAACCGGACTTTGCGTCACAGCTGCCGTAATGCAGCAGCCGATGGCAACAAGCACGCACAATCCCACATAGATGGTAGAAACCGTGGAGAACAGGCCGCGTCCTTCATCGGCGCGGTACTCCTCACCTACATAACGGGTGGCGGAGTTCGCCATCCAGCCCGCGAGGATGAGGTAGAGCAGCTGTATCGTAGTGTTGGTCAGGTTGAATGCACTGACCGCACCCTCCACAAAGATGTGGGAATACAGCGAAGAACACCCGATGACGAGCAGTCCCTCGACCACCTTGGCCGGCAGAAACAGCATGGCATCGCGCGTCATGGTATTTTTAGAGGACAAAAGAAAAACCCTCACTTTCCGTCAGATAAAATCAGTATACCATGTTCTGAGCAAAAAAACAAACTTCGTTTGCCAAAATACTGCCGAAAAAGACGACATTTACCGCGTCCGAGTTTTGCAATCCCCCTGTTTTCATGGTATACTGATTATACTTGTCAAGTGGAGGTATTTGACTTTGCGAATCATGCATGTAATGGGCGGCGGCGATGTAGGCGGCGCCAAGACCCAGATTATGAATACTGTAACCGGACTGAGCCGCAATAACGATGTGATGCTCATCTCGTTCCGCGCAGGTCCGTTTGCGGATGAAGCGCGCGAACGCGGCATTGATGTGCGCGTGATCGAGCGGCACAATCCATTCCGCGCGGCACGAACCATGCGCGACCTGGTAGATGCGTTCAAGCCCGATATAATTCACTGCCACGGCGGCCGTGCCAACCTGATGGGAGCCATGGTGCGCCGCAGCCGTCAGGTGCCGATCGTCACGACCGTGCACTCGGATTATCGGCTGGACTACCTCGGCAGTCCGCTCAAGCAGTACACGCTCGGCACGGCGAATGCCATTGCCTTGCGCTTTCTTGATTTCTATCAGCCGGTCGCGGACCGTATGGCGCGCACGCTCATCGAGCGCGGCTTTGACCCGGAGCGCATTGTAAAAATCTACAACGGTATGGATTTTGACCGTCCGAAGGGCGAATTTGACCGTGTTGCCTATCTGCGGGACACCTACGGAGCCGAGATCGAGGACGGCGACGTGCTGTGCGGCATTGCCGCGCGTCTGACTGCCGTCAAGGATATTGCGACCACCATCCGCGGCTTTGCCGAGGCGCTGAAATCCGCGCCGCAGCTGCGCCTGTTCATCGCCGGTGACGGCGAGGACGAGGATATGCTCAAAAAGCTGTGCGACCAGCTCGGCGTGCGTGAGCGCGTAACATTCTGCGGCTGGGTATCGCCGGTCATGCCGTTCTTCCGCGCGATGGACATCAACCTGCTGTCCTCGGTGTCCGAAACCTTCCCGTACTCCATTCTCGAGGGCGTTTGTGCCGGCTGCGCGACCATCTGCTCGGATGTCGGCGGCATGCCCGAGCTCATCGACACCGGCGAAAACGGCTATATCTTCCCGGTCGGGGACGATAAGCGGCTGGCGGAATATCTGGTCCGTCTGGGCAACGATGCCGAACTGCGGCAGAAATTCGCGGACGCGCTGTACGAAAAAGCCTCCCGCGATTTCTCGCGCGACAAAATGTGCGAACGTCAGATGGAAAACTACCGTCACCTGCTGGCACGGTTCCACCGTCCGAAAAACGAGCGCGAGAGCATTGTCATCTGCGGTGCTTACGGACGCGGCAACGCCGGTGACGACGCCATCTTAGAGGCCATCGTGCAGGAGATGCGCCAGCTCGATCCCGAACGCACCATCTGCGTTATGTCGCGCAGGCCGAAGGAAACGCGCCTGATCTACCGCACGAACGCCATCTATACTTTTAATGTGTTCTCCGTCCTGCGCAAGTTCCGTCATGCCGCGCTGTATATCAACGGCGGCGGCTCGCTCATGCAGGATGTTACGTCCACCCGCTCGATCTGGTACTACTGCTACACGCTGTACGCCGCCAAAAAGCGCGGCTGCAAGGTAATGATGTACGGCTGCGGCATCGGTCCGATCAACCGTCCGGGCAACCGCCGGATGGCCGCCAGAACCATTGATGCATCGGTTGACCGCATCACGCTGCGCGATGACAATTCCCGCGCACTGCTTGCCGAAATGGGCGTTACCCGGCCGGATATCCGTGTTTCCGCCGACCCGACCATCATTCTGACGCCGGCGCCGCGTGAAATCGTCAATATCGCCCTCGAGCAGAGCGGCATTGACCCGAACGGAAAGTATATCGGCTTCGGTCTGCGCAACTGGAAGGGTCTGGACACGGCTCTGCCCGAAATCGCGGCTGCAGCCAACTATGCCTACGACAAGCACGGTCTGACGCCGGTTTTCGTACCCATCGAGTTCCCGAGCGACCTCATGCCCGCAGAACGCGTCGGCGTGCTGCTGCACTGCCCGTGGCACGCCGTGCGTACCCGACAGCCCATCGAAGTCACCATCGGCATCCTCTCCCGCATGAAAACCGTGGTCGGCATCCGACTGCATTCGCTGATGTTCTCCGCCGGTCAGGGCGTTCCGGTCGTCGGCATGAGCTACGATATCAAGGTGGACGGCTTTCTGAAATATATCGGCAGCCGCACCTGCCTGCAGCTTTCGTCCGTCAAGGCGGAGCCGCTGTGCCGCCTCATCGACGAGTGCGTCTCCGGTGCGCTCGATAACGAGGTGCACCGCACAGCCGAAATGCTGAGAGAAAGAGAATCCGAGAATGTGAAGGGTGCAGCGAAGCTGCTGAACATTTCCGAAAACTAAACCGTAGGGCGGGGTGCCCTCACCCCGCCGTCTTTACCATCTGCATACCGCTAACCACGGCGGGCTGAGGTCAGCCGCCCTACGATATATGATAAAACAATCCACTAAAGGGGTTATATAGATATGAAGAACCACATCGTCTGTCTTTCGACAACGAACTACCATCCTCTGCCGACGCGCAAGCAGAACGTGATGAGCCGTCTGCGCAACAGCGAAATCCTGTATTTTGATCCTCCGGTGTCCATGATCGCACCGCTCAAGGACAAAAAAGCCTCCGCATATATCGAAAAGTACAAGCAGCCCGGCGAAAAGGTCGAGGGACACGAAAACATCACTGTTTACGCACTGCCGCCGGTACTGCCGTTTTTCAACAAGTTCCGCTGGATCAACAAAATCAACCAGAAGCGGCAGGCGGCGTTCATCCGCGAAAAGATGCGCGAGCATGGCTTCGGTGACGAGACCGTGCTGTGGTGCTACTCGCCGTCCTCGTGCGATATTGTGGAACACCTGCCGCACTCCAAGCTGGTATATGACTGTGTAGACCGTCATTCCGCATACAAGGGCCACATCAATCCCAAGGTTGTGGACAAGATGGAATGCGATCTGGCCAAGCCTGCCGATCAGGTATTCGCAACTGCGGTCGGTCTGGCAGAGACACTGGAAAAAATCAACCCGACTACCCAGATGATCCCGAACGGCGCGGCTTACGAGATCTTCTCGCGCGTACAGACCGAGAAGGACACCCTTCCCTGCCCGGAGGACATGAAGGATCTGCCGCATCCGATCTACGGCTTTGTCGGCATGCTGCAGGAGTGCATCGACTATGCACTGATCGAAAAGCTGGCGAAGAGCCGTCCGAACGCGACGATTTTCCTTATCGGACGCACGCTGCCGGGTGTTGACCTGACCAACCTCAAGCAGTACCCGAACATTGTATTCCACGGTCTGGTGCCGCAGCCCGAGCTGCCCGCATATCTGGCGCAGATGGACGTCTGCCTGAACGTATTCCGTGCCGGTGCGCTCTCCAAGGACGTTTCGCCGCTCAAGTTCTACGAATATCTGGCAACCGGCAAGCCGATCGTTTCCACGCGCGAGCCGCTGCAGGTCGAAGATTTCAAGGATGTGGTCTACATTGCCCGCAATCCCGAGATGTTCCTGCCGCTGTGCGATGCCGCTGCCAAGGAAAAACGTCCGGCATGGACGGAAAAACGCCTTGCCTACGGCGCGCAGTGCTCGTGGACCGAGCGCGTGCACCAGATGGAAGAGGTGCTTTATAAAAAGGGCGTTCTGCACGAAAGTGCAGAGGAGTAAAATTTATCTTTGGGCATTTACACGAATCCCGAAAAAAGCGGGTAAAATACTTGCATTAACAAGTTAAATTAGCTAAAATAAATATGTATCGTCACCGTTGGTTTTAAGAAAGAGGTGTACACATGACCGGCAGCGTATTTTTGAACCAGACTGCAGCTGAACAGTTTTTCGTTCTCGGGCATTCGTGCATTCTCTCGGGCATCGGTGCACATAAATGAGCGAACATAGGGCACGGGTATACCCGTGCCCTCATTTGTTTTTGTAGGAGGAATAACAAATGAAAAAAGTTCTCGTTGTCATGGGATCCGACAGTGATCTCAAGGTAATGGAAAAGTGTGTTGACCGTCTGAAATCGTTCGATATTCCGACTGAGGTCCGCATCTGCTCCGCGCACCGCACCCCGGCAGCTGCCGAGCAGCTGGCGAAGAACGCGGCAGCCGAAGGCTTCGGCGTTATCATCGCGGCGGCAGGCAAGGCCGCACACCTCGGCGGTGTACTGGCGGCTTACACCACGCTTCCGGTAATCGGCGTGCCGATGGCCACCAGCGTGATGGGCGGCATGGACAGCCTGCTCTCCATCGTGCAGATGCCCAAGGGTATTCCGGTGGCAACCGTTGCGATCGACGGCGCAGACAACGCCGCCATCCTCGCAGCACAGATGATCGCCCTGTCGGATGACGCGCTGGCAGCAAAACTTGCACAGTTCAAGGCCGATATGGCAGCGGAAGTTACCGCAAAGGACGAAAAGGTTCGCGCTCAGTTCGCGTAATCTATATAGGTATCTCTGATACCGCATCCCCGCAAGGTAAAGGCATTGGTGCCGCTCCCATTGGCAGCTTCGATGTACAACCTGCAAACAACATTGTTTCAAATTAACACTACTTATACAAATGGAGGAATTGGACATGGAAAAGAAAGAACAGCTGTACGAAGGCAAGGCTAAGAAGGTATTCGCTACCGACGATGCAAATCTCGTAATCGTTGACTACAAGGACGATGCAACCGCATTCAACGGTGAGAAGAAAGGCACCATCACCGGCAAGGGCGTGATCAACAACGTAATGAGCAATCACATGTTCCAGCTGCTCGAGCAGCAGGGCGTGCCGACCCACTTTGTTGAGCAGCTCTCCGAGCGCGAGACCCTGGTAAAGAAGGTCTCTATTGTACCGCTGGAGGTCATCATCCGCAACATTTCCGCCGGTTCCTTTGCAAAGCGTTTCGGCGTGGAAGAGGGCATCGTATTCGACGAGCCGACCATCGAGTTCTCCTACAAAAACGATGAGCTTGGCGACCCGCTCATGAACGCTTACCACGCTATCGCACTGAAGGCTGCTACCCGCGAGGAGATCGAGACCATCAAGGCAATGGCCTTCAAGGTAAACGAGGTTATGAAGCAGTACTTCGATACCCTGAACGTCATCCTCGTTGATTTTAAGCTCGAGTTCGGCAAGACTGCGGACGGCAAGATCGTTCTCGCAGACGAAATCTCTCCGGATACCTGCCGCCTGTGGGACAAGACCACCAAGGAGAAGCTGGACAAGGATCGCTTCCGTCGTGACATGGGCGGTGTCGAGGAGGCATATCAGGAGATCATGAAGCGCGTTATGGGCAAGTAAGCCCATCCGCAAGGCAAGATTCGGACAAGAAAAGGCTGAAGAATGAAATATCGTATTTTAAGAAAAAGCAGCACTCCGTTTGACAAGGTGCATGAGGAGTGCGGTGTATTCGGTATCGCAGCGCCGGAAGGCAAGGAGATTTCCGCCGCGCACGACGCGTATACCGCACTGTTTGCTCTCCAGCACCGCGGTCAGGAGGCTGCCGGTATCGCCGTAAACAAAAACGGCGTGATCCACTGCCATAAGGACACCGGTCTGGTCAGCGCCGTGTTCAATCAGGACATCCTGGACAACATGCCCGGCTCGATGGCCATCGGTCATGTGCGCTACTCCACCACCGGCGATACCCGCCGCGAGAACGCGCAGCCGATCTCCATCACCCATGTAAAGGGCAATCTCGCGGTTGCACACAACGGCAACCTCGTAAACGCAGGCGAGCTGCGCCGCGAGATCGAGCTGGACGGCGGCATTTTCCGCTCCTCGAACGACACCGAGGTTCTGGTATACACCATTGTTAAGGAACGCCTCAAGTGCGGCTCTATTGAAGAAGCCGTTATGAACACTATGCACCGCATTGAGGGTGCCTACTCTCTGGTCGTTATGTCTCCGCGCAAGCTGATCGCGGCACGCGACCCGCACGGCTTCCGTCCGCTGTGTATCGGCCTGCTGGACAACGACTGCTACATTTTCGCTTCTGAGACCTGCGCTCTGGACGCGCTCGGCGCAAAGTTCATCCGCGATGTAGAACCCGGTGAGGTCTGCGTTGTCGAAAACGGTGAGCTGCGCTCCATGCACTGTGGTATCGAGTGCAAGTCCTCCGCGTGCGTATTCGAGTACATTTACTTTGCCCGTCCGGACTCCATCATCGACGGTGCATCGGTTGAACTGGCCCGTCAGGAGGCCGGCAAGTATCTGTCCATCGAGCATCCGGTCGGCGCTGACGTGGTTATCGGCGTACCGGATTCCGGTATTCCGGCAGCGATCGGCTACGCAAAGTTCTCCGGCATTCCGTACGGCGTGGGTCTCATCAAGAACCGCTATATCGCCCGCACCTTTATCCAGCCGGGTCAGGACAAGCGCGAGCGCTCGGTGCGTCTCAAGCTGAATGCCCTGCGCACCGCCATTGAGGGCAAGCGCGTGATCATGGTCGATGACTCCATCGTCCGCGGTACAACCTGCGGCCGTCTGGTAAAGCTGCTGCGCGATGCAGGCGCGGCTGAGGTCCACATGAGAATTTCGGCGCCACCGTTCCGTCATCCCTGCTTCTTCGGCACGGATATTCCGGAGCGCAACCAGCTTCTCGCCCACAACCGCACGGTTGAGGAAATGCGCGAGATCATCGGCGTAGATTCGCTCGGTTTCCTGTCGCTCGAGGCCTGCCGCAAGATCGCAGTCGGCTGCAAGCTGGGCTTCTGCGATGCATGCTTCTCCGGTGAGTACCCGATTCCGGTACCCGAGCAGGTGGATAAGAACATGTTCGAGACCGAGATTCCACTCCCCTCTAACAAAGACTAAACCTGAATGGAAAATGATGATTGATAATGAAGGTCACACGCCTTCATTATCAATTTTCCATCTTTAATTATGAAAGTGAGATGTTAAGAATGAGTGTAAGCCGTTCTGAAAGCTACAAGGCTGCCGGCGTTGACGTTACCGCAGGCTACGAAGCGGTCAAGCTGATGAAGCCGATGGTAGAAAGCACCTTTACCAAGGGCGTTATGGGTACGCTCGGCGGCTTCGGCGGCCTGTTCCGTCCGGAGTTCAAGGGCATGAAGGATCCGATCCTCGTTTCCGGTACGGATGGCGTCGGCACCAAGCTCAAGCTGGCGTTCCTGATGGACAAGCATGACACCGTTGGCATCGACTGCGTTGCCATGTGCGTAAACGACATCGCCTGCTGCGGTGCACAGCCGCTGTTCTTCCTCGACTATGTTGCAGTCGGCAAGAACCATCCGGAGAAGATCGCACAGATGGTTTCCGGTATCGCAGAGGGCTGCCGTCAGGCAGGCTGCGCGCTGATCGGCGGCGAGACCGCTGAAATGCCGGGCTTCTATCCGGAAAACGAGTACGATATGGCAGGCTTCTCTGTCGGCATAGTCGATAAGGAAAAGATGATCGACGGCACCGGCATCAAGGCCGGCGACGCGCTGATCGGTGTTGCCTCCTCCGGCGTACACTCCAACGGCTATTCTCTGGTTCGCAAGACGCTCGGCATCAACGAGAAGTCGGTTCGCCGCTACATCGACGAATTCGGCAAGACCCTCGGCGAAGAGCTGCTGACCCCGACCAAGATCTACGTTAAGGCGATCCAGTCCCTGATGGGCAAGGTTGAGGTCAAGGGCATCAGCCACATCACCGGCGGCGGCTTCTATGAAAACGTACCGCGCATGCTGCCGGCAGGCATCGTTGCCAAGATTGAGAAGGCTGCTATGCCGGTTCCGCCGGTATTCGACCTGATCGCAAAGACCGGCAAGATTCCGGAGCGCGACATGTACAACACCTTCAACATGGGCGCCGGTCTGGTTCTGGCCGTTGCCGCTGAGGACGCTTCCCGCGCGGTTGCAGCAATTTCCGCTGCAGGCGAGCAGGCTTATGTTATCGGCGAGTGCGTAAACGGCGCCGAAAAGGGCGTAGAACTCGTTTAAGTAAATTGAAAATGGAGAATTGAGAATTGGCGCTATCCTTGCGCGGGTTTTGTCCGCGCTGTGTGGTTCAGTGCAAAGCGATGTGTTGAATAATCGCGCTCTGCACGAATCCGCAATTCTCCATTTCATTTGTTTTTTGGAGAAAAATAAATGACAAAAATTGCAGTTTTGGTTTCGGGCGGCGGCACGAACCTGCAGGCGCTCATTGACGCACAGCAGGCGGGCAAGATCGAAAACGGACAGATTTCGCTCGTGGTTTCGTCCAACCCGAAGGCGTATGCACTCGAGCGTGCCGCAAAAGCGGCTATTCCCTCCGAGGTGCTGCGCCGCAGGGACTTTTCCGACGCGGAAGAGTACGGCAAGGCGCTTACCGCTCTGCTGGAGAACGCAGACATCGGTCTGATCGTGCTCGCAGGCTTCATGACCGTCCTGCCGGACAGCTTCTGCCGCCATTTCGAAAACCGCATTATCAACGTACATCCCTCGCTCATCCCCTCCTTCTGCGGAGAGGGCTTCTACGGTCTGCGCGTGCATGAAGCCGCGCTGGCAAAAGGGGTAAAGGTTACCGGTGCGACCGTGCATTTTGTATCCGAAGTGGTAGACGGCGGCGCAATCATCGCGCAGAAGGCCGTTGAAGTGGAAGATGGCGACACACCGGAGACCTTGCAGAAACGCGTCATGCAGAACGCGGAGTGGATTCTTCTGCCGCAGGCAGTATCCGACTTCTGCGCAGGCAGACTACGCGTGGACGGCGCTATCGTCCATAAAAACTGAACAGGAGTGACAGCATTATGAGCAAGAATGTTTTTGACATCAGCCAGGAGCTGATGAGCAACGCATATCCCGGCCGCGGCATCATTCTCGGCCGCACCCCGGATAATAAAAAGAATGTTATCGCCTACTTCATCATGGGCCGCTCGGAGAACAGCCGCAACCGCGTGTTCACCGAAACCGAGGACGGTATCCGCACCGAGGCATTTGACCCGTCCAAGATGGTCGATCCCTCGCTGATCATCTATCATCCGGTGCGCCTGTACAACGGCACCCTGGTCGTTACCAACGGCGACCAGACCGATACCATCGTGGACTATCTCAAGCAGGGCAAGAGCTACTTCGAAGCGCTCCGTACCCGCGAGTTTGAACCGGACGCGCCCAACTACACCTCCCGCATTTCGGGCGTTGTCAATCCGGACGGCTCCTACAGCCTGTCCATCCTCAAGAACTTCACCTCGGACCGCACCGCCAACAAGCGTTTCTTCTATGAGTACGATAAGCCGGTTGCCGGTCTGGGCCATTTCATCCATACCTATCAGTGCGACGGCGATCCGCTGCCGCCGTTCCGCGGCGAGCCGAAGTGCATCCGCATCGAGCTGCCCATTCACGAGTTCACCAACCTGCTCTGGAACAGCCTGAACGAGCAGAACAAGGTTTCGCTGTTCGTGCGCTACGTCGATCTCGAGACCGGCGAAGTTGAGCAGGAAATCCGCAACAAGAACGCAGAATAACTGCGGTCTGATGAGCAGAAAGGACTATTTATGAAAGAATTAGCCTTAAAGTACGGCTGCAACCCCAACCAGAAGCCGGCCCGCATTTTTATGACCGAGGGCGAGCTTCCGATTGAGGTACTCAACGGCAAGCCGGGTTATATCAACTTCTGTGACGCATTCAACTCTTGGCAGCTCGTCCGTGCGCTGAAAAAGGCGACCGGTCTTCCGGCAGCAGCGTCCTTCAAGCACGTTTCTCCGGCCGGTGCGGCGCTCGGCAAGCCGCTGACCGATATTGAGAAGCAGATGTACTTTGTTGACACCGACAAGGAGCTGTCTCCCATCGCATGTGCGTACATCCGCGCGCGCGGCGCTGACCGTCTGTGCTCCTACGGTGACTGGGCGGCGCTGTCCGACACCTGTGACGCAGACACCGCTTCCTACCTCGCACACGAGGTTTCCGACGGCATCATTGCGCCGGACTTCACCGCTGAGGCCCTCGAGATCCTCAAGACCAAGCGCAAGGGCGGCTACAACGTTGTCAAGATCGACCCGAACTACGAGCCAAAGCCGATCGAGCAGCGCGACATTTTCGGCATCCGCTTTGAGCAGGGCTACAACAACTACGAGATTAACGAGAGCCTGCTCACCAACATCGTTACCGAGAACAAGAATCTGCCGGAGAGCGCAAAGCACGACATGATCCTTGCACTCATCACCCTGAAGTACACCCAGTCCAACTCGGTCTGCTACGTCAAGGACGGCATGACCATCGGTGTCGGCGCAGGTCAGCAGAGCCGCATCCACTGCACGCGCCTCGCGGGCAACAAGGCCGACAACTGGTTCGTTCGTCAGCATCCGAAGGTTCTCGGTCTGCAGTTTGTTGACGGCATCCGCCGCCCGGATCGCGACAACGCGATCGACGTTTACACCTCGGACGAGTACGAGGATGTGCTGGCTGAGGGCGTATGGCAGAAGACCTTCAAGGTAAAGCCGGAGGTGCTCACCGCTGAGGAAAAGAAGGCGTGGATTGCAAAGAACACCGGCGTAACCGTTGGTTCGGCGACAATGTAGAGCGCGCACGCAAGTCCGGCGTTGAGTACATTGTACAGCCGGGCGGCTCCATCCGTGACGACAACGTAATCGAGACCGCGAACAAGTACGGCATCACGATGGCGTTCACCGGCATGCGTCTGTTCCATCACTAATGAAACTGCTGAAAGGCTATTATGCCTACTTAGCCGTATCCGGCGGACTGCTGCTCAGTCTGGCCGCGCAGCACAACTGGGCACTGCAGATACTGGCGTTCGCACTGGTGTCTGCCGGTGCGCTGTCCGTGCAGAATGCGTCCCGCTGGTATATGCGCGCGAGCATTGCCGCGGACGTGACGATGGCGTTCAAGCTCATCCTCGGTCCGGCAGTCATCCCGCCCTGTCTGCTGCGGATTGTGCTGCAGTATGCGGCGCTTGTGCCGCTGCTGCTCACCGGCTGCATGCTGCTGATGGGTGTCAAAGACCAGATGCACAAGATCGAGCACAGCACGCTGCCCGAATGGGTTTTGCTGGTGGTCTGGAGCACAGGCTGCATCCTTACGCTGCTCATCGCGCCCGGCTGGCTGAATGACTATCTGGCGCCGCTGGCGGCAAAGGCGGCAAACACGCTCCTGCCGATCGGCTATGTTGCACTTATTGTAGAAATGTTCCGCGCACAGCGTGTGTATTTACAAACGGAGGAACAATAAATGAAAGTTTTGGTTATCGGCGGCGGCGGCCGTGAGCACGCCATCGTCCATACATTGAAGAAGAGCCCCAAGGTGGACCACATCTGGTGTGCGCCGGGCAACGGCGGCATTGCCGCTGAGGCAGAGTGCGTTGCCATCAAGGCAACCGACATCGACGGCATGGTTGCTTTCGCCAAGGAGCACAAGCCGGATCTCGTTATGGTAGCACCGGACGACCCGCTTGCACTCGGCATGGTAGACGCACTCGAGGCCGCAGGCATCCGTGCCTTCGGTCCGCGCAAGAACGCCGCCATCATCGAGGGCAGCAAGTCCTTTGCCAAGGATCTGATGCAGAAATACAGCATTCCGACCGCGGGCTACGCTGTTTTTGAGAACTCCGCAGACGCGATCGAGTACATCAAGAAGAATGGCGCACCAATCGTTGTCAAAGCGGACGGTCTTGCACTCGGCAAGGGCGTTACCGTGGCTATGACCGAGGAAGAAGCCATCGAGGCGGTCAAGGACGCGATCGACGGCGGCGCATTCGGCGGCGCCGGTGCGCGTGTCGTTATCGAGGAGTTCCTCACCGGCCCTGAGGTTTCCGTGCTGGCATTCGTTGACGGCAAGCACCTCAAGACCATGCCGTCCGCACAGGATCACAAGCGTGCCTACGACCATGACGAAGGCCCGAACACCGGCGGTATGGGCGCATTCTCGCCGTCCCGCTTCTATACCGACGACATTGCCGCCGAGTGCATGGAGACCATCTTCAAGCCGACTGTTGCAGCCATGGAGAAGGAAGGCCGTCCGTTCAAGGGCGTGCTGTACTTCGGCCTGATGCTGACCCCGAAGGGCCCGCGCGTTATCGAATACAACGCTCGTTTCGGCGATCCGGAGACGCAGGCTGTCCTGTCCCGACTGGACACCGACCTGTTCGACATCTTCAATGCCGTTATCGACGAAAAGCTCGAGGATATCGACATCAAGTGGGCGGACAACGCCGCGTGCTGTGTCTGCATGGCCTCCGGCGGCTACCCGAAGGCCTACGAAAAGGGCAAGGAGATCACCGGTCTGGACGATGTGACGGATTCGTTCGTATTCCACGCAGGCACCGCTGTCAAGGATGGCAAGCTGGTCACGAACGGCGGCCGCGTGCTCGGCGTAACAGCTACCGCACCGACCCTTGACGAAGCCATCCAGAAGGCTTATGCCGATGTCAAGAAGATTCACTTCGATAAGGCGCATTATCGCACCGATATCGGCGTAAAGTAATATTTTACGTTTATTGTAGGGCGGGCTGACCTCAGCCCGCCCTACATTCTGCGTGAATGGAAGAAAGGAAAAAAGAATGAAAATCGAACAGCAAAATCAGATTTTAGGCTGCATGAACGATGTTCTCAACCAGAACGGCTTCCGTGCGGAAATCATGCAGAAGGACGGCGCACCAACCATTCTGCGCTGCGAGGCGATGCGTCAGGGCAAGGTTGCCAAGGACGTTGTGATTGAAGCCTGCTTCATCCCGATGCAGTTGCCCGCAGAGGACATGGGGCTGCTGCAGTTCTTCGTTACGCTGTTTCAGGGTGCCCCGGAAAACAACAAGGTGCAGCTTCGTCATGCGTGCGATTACTGCAACAACTTCTGTGCGCTCGGCTCGTTCGGCTTCTTTGAGGAGGCCGGTCAGATTTACCTCAAGCACAACACACTGGTGGACGGCTCTCTCGAACTCGAGAAAATCATTCCGTTTGTGGCGGATAACATTTCCGTGCTGATTGCGGCAGTCTCCCGCTTCATCGACGGTCTGGCGCAGATTGCCTATGCAGGCATGACGCTCGACGCTGTTATCGAGCAGGACTTGTTCCCGAAGCTCGGCTGAAAAGCATAAAAACACCGCAGAGTAAGGCTTAACCGTCGTAAGGAACTATAAGTCCTGCGGTTAGGGCAGAGAACGGTGTGACCGTTAAGGTCACGCCGTTTTTTTTGCGTCCAAGGGTAGAGTCTGCAATCATGGGTTCTGCCAGTGCGGGGATTTCCACATGGTCCCTTTCAAGAATCCGCGAAATCTGCTCCGGGCCTTTGCCGTCAATGCAGAGGTCAAAGACGCGCTTGACAATCCGGGCAGCATCCTCATCCAGAATCCACTTGTCCTTGCCGCTGCTCGTTGCCCCATCTGCCGTGTTCGTCCAAAGGGTGAATGGGGCACATGACATGAAAGTGCGGATTGGAAATGCCGACGTCCTCCTTGTCGAGAGAATGAACGGCAAAGTCCACTACCATACCCCGGCTCACAAAGTTCTCCAACAAAAATTGCCTTGCCAGAGCGATGTTCTCCTGCATGGAAAACTCGTTCTGCAAGGCAATGTCAAAGCTGTACGCAAGCTGTGCTTTCTTTCCGCGTTCGACTTTCTCCACCGCGTTCCAGAGGGTTTCTCGGTCTGCATACTCCGATGGCGCATGCGATGGCAGCAGGATTTCAGAGCAGAGGACGCACAGTCTGTGTCGATTTACTCCGGCTCATCCTCATCGAGCAGCGTGAGTACATCAATCGGCGCGTCATTCTGCGTCACCTGCACATGCACATGGGTGCCGAGTGCGGATTCTGCGGGAATGCTGTCCGCGCACACGCCGAGCGCCTCACCGGCGGAGACAACCTGCCCTTCCTGCACGCGTACATCGTCCATGCCGCAGTACGATGAGGTCAGACCGTTAGTATGCGTCAGCGTCACGCAGGTGCCGTACAGGCCATCCTCGGCAATCTGCTGCACAGTGCCGTCGGTCAGTGCGAGCACGGTTTCGCCGGCTTCTGCAGAGAAGTCCGTGCCGGCATGAACACGCCAGTCGCCCATAGTCGGCTGGAACAGCAGCGTGTCACCCGAGAACGGCGTCAGCACGGCTCCGGACACCGGCCGCACATATACAGGGGCGCTGACCGTCACCGCCGGTTCCGGCTCTGCCGCCGCGACCGGCTGTTCCTCGATCACCGGCTCGGGTTCCTGCTCCTGCTGCGGAACAGTAGCCGGTTCGGTCGGTGCTTCGGCGGTCGATTCGGCCGGTGCGATGATAGGCATGCCGGTGTCCGGCTCGACCGCGTTCTGCCGGTGTGCATTACCCCAGATCACCCATGCGGATGCGGCGATGATGAGCGCACACAGCGAAAGAATGGTGTAGAATCCGCGGGTAGAGAGCACCGCGGTGTGTTTGGATTGATATTGCTTCATGTCCCTTTACCTCCGTTGCTGACAGTATGGTCAGCTGCTGCGGAAAATATACGCGTCAATGAAAATTTGCCGCACAGCGGACACTTCATCGGCAGATGCCGGATAGCCCACAAAAGGGAGACGTCTGCGGATTGTACCCAATCACCGAATGTGGTATACTATAGCAGTTCAGACAAATACTGCAACAAGTGCGCGCATACAGCACGCAAATACCATCGTCAATTTCACTTGACATGCGGCAGCATGCCTGCGTAAAATTTTCTTGCTCTTTACGCGCTGTACACGCTGCTTTTGCTGCATTATTCATCCGAATAAACAAAGAAAAGAGAAACGCAAGGAGGGTAAAGACTATGGAACTGGCTGACTTTTTCGCAATTGACCGGCTGTCGCAGCACGACGAGGAACTGCTGATCGAATCCGCGATGCAGATGCAGCAGATGATGCTGCTGTACGAATCCGGCATCCGTGAGATCAAGACCAAGCTGGATATTCTAAGCGATGAGTCGCGTATTTCGGGCAAGCCAAGCCCGATTGATTCGATCAAAAGCCGCATCAAAAGCCCGCGCAGCATTATCAGCAAGCTCAAGCGGCGCGGATTCCCGATCACGCTGCAGTCCATGATAGACAATCTGAACGATATTGGCGGTATCCGCGTGATCTGTCCGTTTATCGAGGATATTTACACAGTAGCGGACATGCTCATGCGGCAGGATGACTTGACGCTGATCGAGAAGAAGGACTACATTGCCAATCCCAAGCCGAACGGCTACCGCAGCCTGCATCTGATCCTCGAGGTGCCGATTTTCCTCGCGGAACGCACGCAGCCGGTACGCATCGAGCTGCAGATTCGCACGATGGCGATGGATTTCTGGGCCAGTCTGGAGCACCAGCTGCGCTATAAATCCGATGTGGAGATTCCGGAGCATGTGTCCGATGATTTGAAGAAGTGTGCGGATGTTATTGCGGAGACCGATCAGGAGATGCAGCGTATCGCAAAAGAACTGAAAGTGCTGTAAAAGGAGAAATTATGCAATACATACCCATTATAACCCTGGTTCTGCTTGTTATTCTGCTGGGACTGGTCATCGTTCTGCTGACCCGCAAGCCGGAAAAGCCGGAGCTTCCGCAGCAGATTGACCCAACCGCATCCATTACTGCGCTCGGTACGCTCGTGACACAAAACCTGCGCGAAGGCCGGGAAGCACAAAGCAATCAGCTTTCCGCGATGGACAAGAGCCTTGGCGACAAAATGAGCGGTCTGACCGATCAGCTCGGTCGGTTTGAGACGCGTCTGCAGGGCTTTACGGCGGAAACAACGCAGAATCTGACCAATATCCGCGAAACCGTGGACAAAAACCTGCACATCTTCACGGGTGAGACAAAACAGAATCTGGAAACCATCCGCAGCACGATGGACAAGAATCTGCACACGTTCACCGGCGAAACCAAACAGGATTTGGAAACTATCCGCGAAACGGTAGATAAAAATCTGCACACCTTCACGGGTGAGACCAAGCAGGATTTGGAGAACATCCGCGTTACAGTGGATAAAAACCTGCGTGCCATGCAGGAGGACAACAACAAAAAGCTGGACGATATGCGTCAAATTGTAGACGAAAAGCTGCAGAAAACGCTGTCTGAGCGCATGAATGAGTCATTCAAGCTGGTCAACGAGCGTTTGGAGCAGGTTTACAAGGGCCTCGGTGAGATGCAGACGCTGGCACAGGGTGTCGGTGATTTGAAGAAGGTGCTCACCAATGTCAAGACCCGCGGCATCGTGGGCGAGATACAGTTGGGTGCGATCCTCGAGGATATTCTCGCGCCCGAGCAGTACGAGACCAACGTGGCGACCGTGCCGAACAGCCGCAATGTAGTCGAGTACGCGGTCAAGCTGCCCGTTGAGGACGGCAGCTTTGTCTGGCTGCCGATTGACTCCAAGTTCCCGGGAGACACCTACGGGGCGCTCCGTGATGCGTACGAGGAAGGCTCGCGCGAGCAGATTGACGCATGCGTCAAGCAGCTGATCGCCACTCTGAAATCCGAGGCGAAGGACATTCACGACAAGTATCTTGCACCGCCGCATACGACCGAGTTCGGCATCATGTTCCTGCCCTTCGAGGGACTGTATGCCGAAGCTGTCAGCCGCGGCATGGTGGAGATTCTGCAGCGGGACTACCATGTTAATCTGGCAGGTCCGAGCACGATGGCGGCGCTGCTGAACAGCCTGCAGATGTCGTTCCGCACGATTGCGATTCAGAAGCGCTCGGGTGAGGTCTGGAGCGTGCTCGGCGCAGTCAAGACCGAGTTTGATAAGTTTGAAGCCTGCCTGACGCAGACGCAGAACCGACTCGATCAGGCGAGCCGTGAACTGGATAAGCTGGTCGGTACGCGCACGCGCGCTATCCGCCGCAAGCTGAAGGGCGTTACCGAACTCAGCGAGAGCGAAACGCAGAAGGTTCTGGATATCGGCACCGATTCGGAAGAAGAGTGAAGCGCTGAGCGGAAAGAGATTCTCAACCGCTTTCTCGGCAAAAGAAAACACCGCAGAGCAAGGCTTAATAGTGATAAAGTACTATTTAGCTTTGCGAGGGGCAATATACAGATACTGCCGCCGTATCGGAGTATGAGCCGAATATCTGACTTTAACCCCAAAAGAAACCCTGTCTGTTCCAACAACAGACAGGGTTTTCTCACTGTTACAGCACCTTTTTTTGCCGCCCGGAATCTTTGGCAGATTGAGCGTAGTCGCAGCCGAGCACGGCGCTGCACAGCTCTGCCACGGCCGTAACCGGCGCATAGCAGAATACATCATCGAAGCCGGTGCCGCCGGTCATTTCGCGCAGCTCTGCCGCCGAATTTTCCATCTTGCCGGTGTTGACAAAGTGCAGGTCGATGCCGTCCTTCTCAATATAGGAATCCAGGGGCTCCAGCACGCCCTTGTTCACCAGAGTCATGTAGCCTGGAACGTCCTTTACGGTTACTACGTCGAAGTCGGAACCATTGCCTGTAAGCTCTG
>ERZ838225.1349-NODE-1349-length-20470-cov-5.386774_pt1 | contig 20470 bp, 15 predicted proteins | sample MGYA00519684_ERZ838225 | MGnify/ENA primary metagenome ERZ838225 (study PRJEB31850, sample SAMEA3708829) | human gut metagenome | biome: human gut; feature: human-associated habitat; material: faeces | place: China | collected 2014 ...
TTATTCCTTCCTTGTATATTAATTTCTTTTTGAAAATTAATTTCTTTTAATGGTAAATTTTCCAATAACAACTTTTTTATATTGTTTTCCTTATATATTGGAAGAAAAAATCTTGAAGCAAAAATTATCCCATCTATTTTTTTTAATATCCACTTTTCTAGCTTTATTAAAAATAATAATATAAATTTATTTGAGCTTGTTGGTAAATCCAAATTTTCATAAATTATTTTTCCTTTAAATCCACTCAATATTGTTAATAAAAGCATATCCCATTGAGAAGCAATTATAAGTTCTGGTCTATATTCCTTTATTGTCTGTTTTATAAAACTTAAATAAGCCTTCATCCCTAATAATTTTTTTATTTTTTTCCCATATCCTTCATTACTTGAATAAATAAAATTATTTTTATCATTGTATTGAAAATTACTTCTATTCCACGCACAAAATTTTATGGTATATTTTTGCATTAAAGTTTTGTATATTCTTAAATTTCTAGTATTTACTGGATATACACCATCAATTAATAATATTTTCTTCAAATTAAATTTTCCTTTCATTTCTTTGATAACTTTATATTTTGGGATTTCTATATTTTCTTATTCCCCTCAAAGCATAATTAAAAAAATAATAACAACTCTTTACCAAATTTAGTTTTTCATGTTCTCTATATATTTTCCATGTCCATAATGCACTTTTAAACTTATTTGAAGATACACTTACTTTTCCTATTCGGCAAAGTGAATCATACTTTTCATTTCTAATAGAAATATTTCCTTTATTTAAAATATCAAGAAAAAAAGCATAATCTTCATGCTTTATATTAGGAAATAATTTTTTATTCAGAATTTTTTTTTCTATAATTACAGTCATTGTTTTAAATTGGTTTTCTAATAATAATTTTTTATAATCAATTTCTTTATCTACAGTTACTTTTTTTAAAATTTTTCCTCCTAAGTTACAAAAGTAATAATTTCCATGGCTGATTTTTAATCCTTCTTCCACCATGAAATTAATTTGATTTTTCAACTTATCTTTATACCAAAGATCATCACTATCTAAAAAAGCTATATATTTTCCTTTAGAAATATTTATCCCATTATTTCTTGTAATAGCTGGACCACTATTTTTCTTATTTTTTAGGTATTTTATTCTTTTATCTTTTCTTAAATATTTATCTATAATTTTATAACTATCATCTTTTGAGCAATCATCTATCAATATTAATTCCCAATTTTCATATGTTTGATCTAAAACTGATAATATGGTTTCTTCTAAAAATTCTTCCGAGTTATACACTGGGGTAATTATGCTTACTAAAGGTTCCATATCAATATGCCCCCTTTTTTCCAATAACATTCTTTATTGTTTTTATTGTTATTGTCACATCCAGCCATAATGACCAGTTTCTTATATAGTAAAGATCCAGCGCTATTCTCTCATCATAGTTCTCTACATCGGATCTTCCATTTGCCTGCCACATTCCTGTTATTCCTGGCTTTACCATAAATATCTTTCTGCTGTTTTCTTCACCGTAGTACATATCTACTTCTTTTTGCACTACAGGTCTTGGCCCTACAAATGACATTTCTCCCTTTATTACATTTATAAATTGAGGAAATTCATCTAATGATGTCTTTCTTAAAAATTTCCCTACCTCTGTTACTCTTGGATCATTTTTAAGTTTAAAGTTCTTATAATATTCTTCTCTAAGTTTTTCATCTTTAGATAACATCTCTTCCAGTCTTTTCTCAGCATCAACATACATAGTTCTAAACTTATACATCTTAAAAGACTTCAAATCTTTTCCTATTCTGGTATGATAAAAGATTGCTTTTCCTCCATCTTTCTTTATTTTGGGCGCGTATATTAAATAGAGTATTCCTAAAACTATGCAGCCCACTAATCCAGCTACAATATCAAAACTTCTTTTTAGAAATCTATTTATCGTTTTATTCATTCCATTATATGAAGATATCAGCATTATTCCATCATAGTCCTCTATTTCAGAATTGAAAGTATATGTTCCATTTAATTCTGGAGTAAATTTTATTCTTTCTACCTTTCCATCAAGCTTATTTATTATTTCTGCCATTTGATTATTATCTGCTAATGGAAGTGCTATTATCACTTCACTTACATTATTTTCTATAATAATTCTTTCTATATCATTACAATCTCCTAATATTCTTCTTTCATCTATTAAGATATCTTGATTTATTCCCTTTAAAGTATTAGCGCTTATATAGCCTAAAAGATTATACATAGTAAAATCATTCTCTTTTATTATTTGGGTAAGTTCTCTTGCTGTATGCCCTATTCCTATTATTATCAATCTTTTTTCTAATGTTCTTCTAAAAATTTTTCTTATCAGGCTAATTATCAAAAGATTAAAAAAAGTAAATGTTACTCCTATTATTAGATGAACAGGTATATACTCAACACCACAAAAAGCTATATCATTAATAATCATGACTGCTAAATACTCTATATGTACATAAAGTTGTTTCTTAACTTCTTCCCAGATGAGTATAGTTTTAAAGGAATGCATTTTTTTAGTAATATTCAAAAGAAGGTAGATGAAGAAAGTATTATACGCAATATAGGCTGGTACTTTAAAAAAGCTGTTTATTAATAAGTAAAATAAAAATTGTAATCCTATCATTAAAATTTTTGGACTTTGTCTTTTCACTTTCCCCTTGCTCCTTGACTTTTATTTTAAGATGTTTCTTTTTTACATTTTTTCATTCCATATATTTTAGTTATTTATTTTTCTTATTTTTATATATTTTGTAATATTTTTTATTTGAAATATACATTTAATAGTTTTATTTATAAAAATTAGATTTTTACTTATATTTATTAATCATTATCTTTTTTATTTCCAATATTTTCTGAAACTTGAATCTTATCTTTTTTCTAACTTTTAAAATTTAGTATCAATTTTAAAATTTTGTAAAAACTATTGCTTTCATAAAATTGAAAAAAGTTCGTATTATTACAATAAGGCGCCCTATGACAATTTTTTTTAAAAAATTATCCATAGAACTTTTTAGATTTATAGATTAGTATAGTGAAATAATACTACTAAAACAGAATATTGTCAATACCAAAAAAGTCATAATTTGACATTTTCAAGAAATATTAGAACGACTTTGCTGAGTTTTGGATGTGTAAAAGTTCTCATTATTGTAATAATGCGAACTTTCACATCACTTGAACTCTTATTTTTTAAGGAGTCATTTTTTACCTCTCTATTTTAGAACTTTTTTACTTTTCCCCTCTGATATAATTTTTTTCTTTTCTTATATTTCAATTATCTATTTTTTATATATTTCCTCATACTTTATTTGTTTTTTTATATTTCTCTTTTCTTATTTTTTTCTTTCTTATTTTTATTTTTTCTTTATAGAATAGTTTTTAATTGAATCTGCTATTTTTTATATATTTTCTTTTCTTTTGCTGTTTTTTATTTTTTAGCATATTGATTAAAAGCTCTCTATTTACACTGCATTTACTTCTTTTACATCTCTTATTAAAAAAGTATGGTATATTTCATATCTTAGTTTTATTTATTTTTTAAAAATCATCTTGTTTTTCAATTTTCATATACATTTTAAATTTATTTTTAGGTACAAAAAAAGGAACCCTAAGTATTTAAGGTTCCTCATCTATTTTCAATATTTAATTTTTAGTATCCCATTCTTTCCAATATTTCTTCTACAATATCATCAGAACGATGTCCTTTAAAATATTCACCACTTACATTTTCAAAGCCTATATTTCTGTATTTGCTTGGTCTTCCTATATATCTTGCTGCAAAATTAAAATTTTCATCAAGTATAGCTAAAGTAGGCACCACATATTTTTCCTCTGGTATTCCCAACTTCTCTCTTAGGAATTTAAATCCTCTGCCCTCAGTTATTATACTTAGTTTTATGTTAGGATTCAATTCTATCATTTTCATAAGTACTGGTACTGTTGCACGAACATATGGACACCATGATTCAGCACTTAACAGAAAATTATATTTTTTATCTATTTTTTTGATTCTTTCAATATACTCATCTTTTATTTTTACTACTGAAGCTATTTCTTTAATTTTCTCTTTTTCAGATGCACTTGCTATACTAAAAAATGTATCAAATGACATCCCTGTTTCAAATAGTTCTTTATATTCCATAATATGTACCTCCTAAAATTAGTAATTAACTTTCTTCAGCACTCCTTTTATAGCCTCCTCAATAGTTTTGAAACTTCTAAGTTCATCTCTAGTGATAAGGGTATTTATCTCTTTTTTACTGTACCCCAATCCTTCCAGAGCAGAAATAAGTTCCTCTTCTATCATGAGATGTTTTGCTGCATCATCATTTCTTGTATCTATAGAAAGAGCATCTAAAGTTTTTAATTTACTTTTCAAATCTAAAATTAATTGCTGAGATTTCTTTTCTCCCAATTTAGGAACTCTTTTGAGATTAGTATAGTCATCTGTTGCTACCAGATCTCTGATTGTATCTATATCAAAAGTAGACATTACTGAAAGGGCTAAAGATACTCCTATTCCCTTTACTCCAAGAAGCATTTCAAAAAGATTTCTCTCTCTTTCTTCAAGGAATCCTATGAGCTTAAAAGCATCCTCTTTGATATAGTTATAGATATAGAGCTTTACCTCTTCTCCAGCACTGATAAAATCATATGTTCTTAAAGATATATTTACTTTATACCCAACACCATTTACATCTAGTGCTAGATAATCTGGCTTCTTATATTCAACTTTTCCTCTCAAATATTCATACATCTATTTCCCCAGCTCCTCTTTCTTTTTTCTTCCGTTGCCAAAAATCTATAAAAAATATAGAAAATTGTTTAATTCCTTATTCATGGAGTCCGATTTTGCCGTAGCTACTTTCGTTTGATATAACTCTCCAAAGGCTTAAATTTGGATACAACGCATCCTACACATTAGTCTTTTTTTGTTAGTGAATTTATGCTAATTTATACATAGATAAATTTATTGAAGCATTTAGGTCCCTATCAATCATAGTTCCACAATGTGAACAGCTATAACCTCTATCTTTTAATTTTAAATCATGTTTAATAGAGCCACATTGACTACAAGTTTTTGAAGATGGATAAAATCTATCTGCTACAACTAATTCTATTCCATTTAGTTCAGCTTTATAAGTTATATATTCTCTAAATTTACGAAAGCATTGTTTTCTTACTGAATCAGATAGATGTTTGTTTTTCATCATTCCAGAAACATTCAAATCTTCAATTACAATCCTGTACGGTTTGGTTTTCACTATACTGGTTGTAACCTGATGAAGATAGTTATTTCTTATGTTTAATAATTTTCTATGTATTAATTTTGTTATATTCTCTAATTTTTCTATATTTTTAGTTTTAATAAACTGGCACCTTCCTCCTTTTTTTATTTTATTCACTTCATATTTTCTACTAATTTGTACTTGTTTTTGTTTTAATTTTTTTTCTAACTTTTTAATTTTTGAAGTTTTATTAATATTTTTAAAAACTTTGCCATCTGAACATATAGCTAAATCTTTTAATCCTAAATCTATACCTAATGAAGTATCTGTTAAGTCTTCATTTTTACAATCAATTTCTATTCCTACAGATATATACCAATATTTATTATCATATGTTATTCTAGGATTCGTATATTTACCTACTGGTAATTGTTCAGAAGTTTTTATCCAACCTATTTTTTCAAGTAAAACTGTGTTGTTTTTAACTTTTAATTTAATAGGATCGTTATAAAAACTAGGTCTACTTCTTTTTCTACTTTTAAATTTAGGTTTATTTGATAATTTTTTAAAGAAAGTCTTATAAGCATTGCAAGCATCTTTAACAGATTGTTTTACTACATTGTTAGATACTTCATTTAACCAATTTAATTGTGATTTCTTTAATTGAGTTATCTCTTTTCTAAGTACATTATCAGAAAAAAATTTACCTCCATTTTTATAATTTTCTTCCTGTTTTACAAGAATCCAATTGTATATAAATCTAGCAGTACCAACAGATTGCCACATTTTAATTTCTTGGTCTTTAGTAGGAAGTAATCTAACTTTTTTAGATACTATCATTAGTTAACTCCTTGTTTATACCAAAGTCTAGTAGTTTTTGATGTTTTATCTATTTGTTCAGCAAATTTTTTATAGAATAATATTTCATTTGATCACCTCAATGCGAGTTTATAACATATTAACAATATAGTCAACTTTGCATATATTTTTATAAATATTAATCTTCTGTTATTAACCTCTTTTTTTAGGTTTCTCTTCATAATCTATTACAGGCACTTCTTCAGCAGCTTCCAACATAGTTTCATCAAATACTGGAACTACTTTAGCTGTTTTCTTTTGAGTTTTTTTATTTTCTTTTTTTCCTGTACCTTCCAGCATAGTTTCATCAGATACTGTAATTACTTCAGCTGCTTTCTTTTGAGTTTTCTTATTTTCTTTTCTTCCTGCACCTTTCAGCATTCTGTCTATATATACAGCAGTATAGCTTTTTTCTGCATCAGATATTTCCTCTGGAGTTCCAGATGCTACTACTGTTCCACCTCTGTCCCCTCCATCAGGACCTATATCTATTATATGGTCAGCTGTTTTGATAACATCTAGATTGTGCTCTATGATAACCACTGTATTTCCTTTTTCTACCAGTCTGTCTAATACTTCCAGAAGTTTTCTTATATCTTCAAAATGCAGTCCTGTTGTAGGTTCGTCTAAAATATAGATAGTCTTACCTTTTGTCATTTTAGAAAGTTCAGTTGCAAGTTTTATTCTCTGTGCCTCTCCTCCTGAAAGAGTAGTTGCAGGCTGTCCAAGTTTTATATAGTCAAGTCCTACATCCATAAGTACTTTTAATTTTCTCTCAAGAGATGGAACAGCTTTAAAAAACTCATAAGCTTCTCTTACACTCATGTTCAATACATCAGAAATATTTTTCCCTTTATAGTATACATCTAATGTTTCCTTATTGTATCTTTTACCTTTACATACTTCACATTCTACATATACATCTGGAAGGAAGTTCATTTCTATCTTGATTATTCCTGCTCCCTGACATGCTTCACATCTTCCGCCTTTTACATTAAAAGAAAATCTTCCCTTTGTAAATCCATGTAATTTAGCATCTTTTGTTTCAGCAAAGATAGTCCTTATATCATCAAAAAGTTTAGTATAAGTAGCTGGGTTAGATCTTGGAGTTCTACCTATTGGGCTCTGGTCAATATTTATGACTTTTTCAAGTTCCTCTATTCCTTTTATCTCTTTATACTCCAAAGGATAGAGCTTTCCTTTATTCAGCTTGTTAAAAAGTGCTGGGAACAGAGTATGGTTGATAAGTGTAGATTTTCCACTTCCACTTACCCCTGTAACTACTGTCATTACTCCTAAAGGAATTTCAACATCTATATTTTTCAGATTATTTCCCTTTGCTCCTATTACTTTTATAGATTTTTTCCATTTTCTTCTTTTTTCAGGAATCTCTATTTTCAAATCACCTTTTAAATATTTTCCAGTGATAGATTCTTTATTTTCCATTATTTCCTTAGGAGTTCCATAGGCAACTATTTCTCCACCAAAATCCCCTGCTCCTGGTCCCAAGTCCAATATCTCGTCAGCTTGCAGCATAGTATCTTCATCATGTTCCACTACTATTAGAGTATTTCCCAAATCTTTAAGTCTTCCTAAAGTTGCAAGAAGCTTGTCATTATCCTTTTGGTGAAGACCGATACTTGGTTCATCCAGCACATAAAGCACCCCTGTAAGACCTGACCCTATCTGAGTTGCAAGTCTTATTCTTTGAGCTTCTCCTCCTGAAAGAGTCTTTGTCTCACGAGCTAAATTTAGATAATCAAGCCCAACATTTATCATAAATGAAAGTCTTTCTCTTATCTCTTTCAGTATCTCTTTAGCTATAAGCTCCTGTTTATTTGTCAGTTTCAGATCAAGGAAAAATTTAAGTGAATCCTTTATACTTAACTCACATATCTCCATAATATTTTTATCTCCAACAGTTACAGATAAAACTTCTGGCTTCAATCTCTTTCCATTGCAGACTTTACATACTCTTTCAACCATATATTTATTTTCAATCTCTTCTTTCATAGCATCTGAAAAAGTCTCATGATATCTTCTTTCAAGATTTTTTACTGCTCCTTCATACTGCTTGTACCCATGAAACTGGAAATCATCCCCTTCATAATCGAATTTAAATTTTACATCACTTCCATGAAATATTATTTCCATATCTCTTTTTGAGAGATCTTTTATAGGCTTATTAATATCTATTTTCAAATGTTTTGCCATTGCTTTAAATATTTCCCAGCTATACCCTTTTCTAGCCATAGCCCCTGGGATGTACATTCCTCCCTCTACAATAGAGAGCTCATCATTATCTATAAGCTTATTTTCATCCACTTCCAGATTTTTTCCTATCCCTTTGCATTCAGGACAAGCTCCAAATGGTGCATTGAATGAAAAAAGTCTTGGATTCAAATCAGGTATGCTTACTTCATCATGTTCAGGACAGGCAAAGTTTTCACTATATGCGTAATCTTGATTATTTACATTTAAAATAACTTTACCATTTGAAAGTTCTGTAGTAGTTTCAACTGATTGTGTCAATCTGCTTTGAAACTCTTTGTCATTTTTCTTTAAAACAAGTCTGTCAACAACTACTTCTATATTGTGTTTAAGATTTTTATCAAGATTAATCTCATCTTCTAAATAAAGGATTGTTCCATTTACTCTCGCTCTTACATATCCTTTTTTCAAAAGATTAAGGAAAAGATTTTTATGTGTACCTTTTTTATCCTTCACCACAGGAGCTAAAACTATTATTTTATCTCCCTCCTGAAATCTCTCTATTGCTCCCTCAGTTATCTCTTCTGTACTCTGCTTCTCAACTTTTCTTCCACAGATAGGGCAGTGAGCTGTTCCTATATGTGCAAAAAGAAGTCTCATATAGTCATAAACTTCTGTAATAGTTCCTACTGTAGAACGAGGGTTTCTGTTAGTAGTTTTCTGTTCAATAGATATAGCAGGAGCCAATCCCTCTATACTATCTACTTCCGGCTTATTCATCTGACCAATAAATTGTCTGGCATAAGCAGAAAGACTTTCTACATATCTTCTTTGACCTTCAGAATAAATAGTATCAAAAGCAAGAGAAGACTTTCCGCTTCCGCTCACCCCAGTGATAACCACAAATTTATTCTTTGGAATTTCAATATCTATATTTTTTAGATTATGTTCTCTGGCACCTCTTATTACTATTTTATCTAACATATACACCTCTTAATTTAAAAACGTTATCAATTTATATTCGTTACAAATATTATAACCCATTTTCTAAATTTTTTAAACTGTTATTTTTTTTAGAAATTACATAGGGTTACAAAACCAAATTAACTCTCCTCTTTCAACTATATTCATTTATAAGTATAACATTAGTTTAAATAAAAAACAAGCTGGGGAAATTATTTTCTTTTCACCCAGCTTTGATATATTTTCTTATGGCGGTAGCGTGTAGGAATCGAACCTACCAATGACTTTACAGCCACCACGACAGTTTTGAAGACTGCTGAAAACACCAGTTTTCCTCCGCCACCATTTTCCTTTGTCAGCTTAATTTTTTCTGCTAAATTAATTATTCTCTATTAATTTAACTTTTCCTTGTTAATTTATTTTTTCTATATGCTTTTTTAAACCTTTTTTTATTACAGAATATTTTTCTAACTCTATCCCATTAGATTTAAGAATTTCATCAGCTCTCTCTTTATCTTCAAGCTCCAATCTTATCGAAAGACCACAGGTAGCCTTTACCTCTGAAGGAAGAGGAATTATTCTGCATTCTATCTCATTTTCTTTGAGAAGTTTTTCACTTTTGATTATGAGATGTGTAGAATCAGCAGCAAGCAAAAGAAATGTTTCCTCTTTTATCATGGTTTTATTACCCTTCTTGCATACATCTGTTTGTTCACTATATTATACATATTAGTTATACTACCAATTTTTATTTCATCTGTCAACCCATAAAAATTAACACATGTTCCGCAGCAAAGTATTTCTACTCCTCTTTCTTCAAGATTTTTTAAATCTTTTAAGCTTTCAGAATTTTCCACAGCTAGTTTTACCCCTTCGTTATAGAAAATTATAGTTTTAGGAAGAACCTCCACTTCTGTAAGAGTGTAGATAAATCCTTTCATAAGTATTCTTCCAAGCTCAGGATCTCCTTTTCCCATGTACATAGAATCTATTACAACAACTGTATTGTCTTCATCGTCAAACTCTTCTACTTCTTCTTTTATCTTGTTGATAACTATTCTGAAAACTTCACCAGTTTCAGCAATACTATAGTCATATCCCATTTCTTTTGACATTTTCTGAAGATTTTCAAGAGATATTTTATTATCAACTAATACTTCCACTTCTCCTTCTTCTATATCTTTCAAAGCATTCTTTGTCATTATTATAGGAATCGGGCAAGTTTGTCCTACTGCATTAACTTTTATCATGATACTACCTCCTGATATATTCATTTTAATTCTCTATATTCACCAACTCTTTTAGTTATTCCATTTTCATCTAATTTTTCCAATATTAAAAGAATTGATTTTCGATTAATCTGAAGTAAGTCTCTAGCCTCTGCTAAAGTTATTCTTCTGTTTTTTTCAAGGTATTCCTTTATCTTTTTTTCACTTTCCAGAAAAAAACCTTTTAACATAAAATTTCCCTCTGCTAATTCTACAAGAAAAGAATTATACAGCATATATGAATGAATTTCTGCAAAAAGAGTTTCATCTTTAAATATCTTTACTGTATCCTCTATTTTTTGTGGAGTAAATCCATTTTTCTTATAGTAAGAAAATATATCCTCTTTTATTTTTTTCTGTTCTTTATTTAACTTTATTTTAAAATCTTTTTTAGAAATATATTCTCCAGATACTTCAATGATATTTTTTTCTATAAAATACTCTAGAGCTATATTATACACCTTTATTGAAAAATTTTCAAAAAATCTATTTTTTAATTCTGATCTTTTTATTCCAACAGACAGTGGATATTTTTCATGATACTGCTCTATATATTCTAGAATTTTATTTTTTAAATTTTCCAGCCTCTCTGTATTGACATAAATATTGTCAGATATTTTCTCTATATTTTGAGAGTTTTCCATTTCTTTCTCTGATATCTTTTCTCCTAAAAGAAGTGATATACTCTCTTTATCTGTAAAAATATTTTCGTTGTTCAATACAATGCTTTCTATTTTTTTATACTTGTTTTTAGATGAGAGAATTTCCAGTCTCTCCAGATATTTTAAATCTTTTCTTTTGACTCTTTCTTTAGGAATATTTATTATCTCTACTCCTCCAATAGTCTCTACTGGGGAAAAGCTTCTCACTATCCCTATGTCTCCTACAGAAAAAGCTGATTCTTTTTCCAGCTCTATCTGGACATACTTTTTATCTCCAGAAAGTATTTCATCTTCAAGAAATATTTTTACTCTTCCTATGAGTTCTTCTGTGCCAATATTTATCCTTACCCTTTGGTTATTTTTAAAATTACTGCTTCTCTTTAAAAGGGTAAAAACACAATCTAATCTATTGGATATAATGAGAGAATCTTTTTTAGATATAATATTGCCTCTTTTTATCTCTTTAGAATCCATATTAATATTCAAGGCACATCTGTTTCCAGCTTCCAGAGTCTCCACTTTATTTCCATGATTCTCTATTCCTTTTATTTTTACCTCTTTTTGCTGAGGATAAATCATAACACTATCTCCAATAGAGATTTTACTGTTCTTGGAAGTTCCTGTTACTACTGTTCCAAAACCTTTTATGGAAAAAACTTTATCTATATCCAACCGAAAATCTTTAATTTCATCTCTATTTTCTTCTATTTCCAATATTTCCTTTTCCAATACCTCTTTTAGTTTTTCAAAGCTTTGGGCATCCTTAGTGGAGATTTCCAGTATTTTACTATTTTCTAAATATGAGTTTTTAAAAAGCTCTCTCACATCTTCTTTCAGCTGAGCTGCTCTCTCTTCATCTGCCAGATCTCTTTTAGTAAGAAGTATCAGTCCTTTTTTTACACCTAATATTTTTATAACATCAGCGTGTTCCAAAGTTTGAGGTTTAATTCCATCATCACAGGCTATGACAAAAAGTATCAGATCTATCCCTGTAACTCCTGCTGCCATGTTTTTTATAAACTTCTCATGACCAGGAACATCTACTATTCCAACTTTTCTTCCATTGCTCAGGGTAAAAAATGTAAAACCTAAATCTATTGTCATCCCTCTTGCTTTCTCTTCTGGCAGAGTATCTGTATCTTTTCCAGTAAGACCTTTTACAATAGTTGTCTTTCCGTGGTCGATATGACCTGCTGTGCCTATTATTATATTTCTCATAGAAATATCCTTTCAGCCGCTCCTGTTATCTCTTCAAAATCTTTTTCTCTCAATGTCTTTGCATCTAAAATAAAGTGATCATTCTTTATTCTTCCGATTACTGGAATATCATTTCCTCTGAATCTTTTCTCCAGCAAAACAGCATCTCCAGTAAAACAGATGGCATAGCTTTCCACTGTTTCTTCCGGCATTGATCCTCCACCTATTTTAGATTCTGTTTCAATTATACTGTTCTCTATATTTCTTTCTTTAAGTATAGCAGACAATTTTTCTGCTCTTTCTAATACTTTTCCTTTTTCCTCTGTTATCATATTTAAAATAGGAATCTCTTTTATAGCTTCTCTCTCATCTTTATAGTATTGAAAGATATTTTCCAGTATAGAAATAGTTATTTTATTCACACGAAAAGCTCTTAGATATTGGTTCTTCTTCAATCTTTCTATCAATGGTTTCTTTCCTAGAATTATCCCGCATTGAGGTCCCCCTAGAAGTTTGTCTCCACTTACAGTGACTATGTCAATTCCTGATTTAATGCTCTCCTGTATAGTTGGCTCTTTGGGAAGTCCATATTTTGAAAAGTCCACTAAGACTCCACTTCCGAGATCCTCCATTGTAAGTATCTCATATTTTTTCCCAAGTTCAGCTATATCTTTTTTATCTGCTTCCTCTGTAAATCCTATTATCTTAAAATTAGAAGTATGTACTTTTAACAAAACGGCAGTTTCTTCATCTATATTATCTTCATAATCAAAAACATGAGTTTTATTTGTTGTCCCTACCTCTTTCAATGTTGTTCCAGCCAGTTTCATTATTTCAGGTATTCTGAAAGAACCACCTATTTCTACCAACTCTCCTCTTGATACAATAGTATTTTTTCCATTGGCAAATTCATTGAGGCACAAAATAACAGCAGCAGCATTATTATTTACTATTAATGCTCCCTCTGCCCCAGTTATGTCACATATCAGGTTTTCTATATGAGAATATCTGCTTCCTCTGCTCCCAGTTTCCAGATCATATTCCAAATTACTGTAATTTAAAAGTATTTCTCCCAAATCTTCAGTTATTTTTTCATTTAAAATAGAACGCCCTAAGTTAGTATGAATTATAGTTCCAGTTCCATTTATAACCCTTCTTAAATTAGGTCTGCTCTTAATTCCTGATATCTCTTTTATCTTTGAAATTACCTCGTCCTCTGTAAAATCAGTTATCTCTCTGTTTTTTATCTTATTTCTAAAAAACTCTATTCCATCTTTTACAGCTTGGTAGTAATTATGATAACTCATTTTTTTACTTATCTCTTCCAGTTTTTCACTTTTCATAAGAATATCTACTTTAGGAAGTTTTTGAAACAGATTCTTTTCCATAATCCTTACCTCACAATAATAAATTTGTCCTTCTTATCAGCAACGCTTCCAACTATATGTGCTTTTATATTTTTAGATTCAAATTCTTCCATCATTTCTTTTACACACTCTTTTTTTACAGAAAACAATAGTCCTCCTGAAGTTTGAGGGTCAAGAAGTATTTCCTGCATCCATAGAGGAATATTTTGAAAATCTACATATTCCTGTACATAATTTCTATTTTTCTGACCACCACTTGTTATAAGGAAATCCTGTGCATAACCTTTTGCTTCCTTTATATATGGGATAAACTCCGATTCAAAAATCAATGTTTTTTCAGAGTTTTCAGCCATTTCAAAAGAATGACCTAAGAACCCAAAGCCAGTTATATCAGTACAGGCAGTAACAGGATATTTCACTATTATCTCCCCTGCATATTTATTTAAAGCAGTCATATTTTCTATTGATTCTTTTAAGGCTCTCTCACTGGCAAGCCCTACTTTTGAAGCTGTTGTCACTATTCCTGTCCCCAGAGATTTAGTACATATAAGAATATCTCCTGTTTCACATCCATGATTTTTTAATATTTTATCTGGATGAGCAATCCCAGTAACTGACAGCCCGTATTTTATTTCAGGGTCGTGTATAGAGTGTCCACCACTTAGGACAGCTCCTGCTTCTGCAACTTTTTCAGCTCCACCTCTCAATATTTCTCCAAGGATATTTATATCCATTTTTTCAGGGAAACATACTATATTCATTGCTGTCTTGGGAATCCCTCCCATGGCATATACGTCACTCAATGAATTAGCTGCTGCTATTTGTCCGAAGACATAAGGATCATCTACCATAGGGGTAAAAAAATCCAAAGTCTGTATCATAGCTATCTCGTCAGTAAGCTTGTATACTGCTGCATCGTCTGATTTGTCAAACCCTACTATTAAATTTTTATCTTCCACACTTGGAAGTTTTGAAAGTACATCACTCAAGACCTCTGGTCCTATTTTGCTGGCTCAACCACCTATAGAACATCTATCTAATTGCAGTTTTTTCATTTTTTCACCTCCCGCATTTTATATGAAATTAAAATATTTTATTTATATTTGTTAAAAAAAATTACTGTATTTACTAAAATATCCTAATCTACAATTCTCAAAATATTTCATTTATATTTACTAAAATATCTTAATCTATATTTACTAAAGCATTTTTACTATATTTACCAGAATCTTTACTAAAAATTCTCTTTTATGTTTATCCTCTTCATTATATATGATATCAGCCATCTCTTTGATATCCTCTTTTATCTCCTCTTTTGTTGCTGGGTCATATGCGTCGCTTATTTCCCCTCTAAAGTCCTGCATGAAGTAATCAAAAATGTTCCCTGCTACTAATCTTCTTTCAGAAGACCTTCTAAAACTTTCATAAGCTTCAAGTATCCACTCAAGCCTCTCGCTCATTTTCTCCTCCTTTATCATGGCTCCTGTCAGATTATCTGATTCAGAAACAATTATCCTCTCTTTATTTAATTCTTTTAAAATAGTTATTAAAATAATGGTTCCTGCTATTATTACATCTGCCCTCTTAGGTTCAAGTCCAATTATCTCTTTTCTTTCTTCCAGATTTTTTGAAACAAAAAGCTTTAAATTTTCTTCTAATTCCTTTACAGATATTTCAGACATGTGCACTTCTCTGCTGTTGTATATTTCCATTTTCTTTTTTACTGATATCTGTGTAGTGGCTGTCCCTGCCACTCCCACTGCTCTGAATTCTTCATCTTTAATCTCTTTTATCTTTTTAATATTTTCTTTTACCCATTCTATACATTTCTCTATATTTTCATCAGAATAATCTTCTTGTGAGAAAAATTTTTCTGTAGCTCTCACTGCACCGATATCTATACTTTTTATAAAATCAATTTTATCATTTTCTCCAAGGGTGAACTCAGTACTTCCACCACCTATATCTATAACTAATATCCTCTCATCAAATACCAATGAGTTTCCAAGAAAATTTAATCCTGCTTCCTCTTCTCCTGAAATACATTTTATCTCAATTCCCAAATCTCTTACTTTTTTTAGGAATATATCTTTATTTTCTGCATCTCTTGTTGCTGAGGTAGCAAAAGCTTTCAATTCTTTCACCTCATATTTATCTGCTGTTTCCTTATATCTTTTCAAGCACTGAATAGTTCTTTCGATTGCTTCCTCTTTGAGATAGTGGTTGTGATTCACCCCTTCTCCAAGTTTTACAATTTCCACTTCTTTTACTAATTCATTTAAAATATTTATCCCTTTTTCATTTTTTAAAACTTCAGCTATGAATAATCTGCATGAATTTGTACCTATATCAATTATTCCCTTCGTATACCTGCCATTTTTATCTGTCATTTTCCTGCCTCTCATTTTATAAGATTTTAAAGATATTACCTAATTCTTCCTATTATAGATTATACTCAAATTTTTCTTTTTATTCAACAGCTAGATAAAATTTCTAAAATTTGACATAAAAAAAATAATCTGTTATTTTAGAGCTAGATAGTGATATAATATACTAAACTAAAATCAAAAAAGAAAAAGAGGTGAATAAAGTGAAAACTTTAAAAACTTTTATATTAATGGCTGTTATGACATTTATCCTTATGCTCATAGGAAATGCAGTGGCTGGAAGAGAAGGGCTTATTTTTGCTTTAATAATGGCAGGAGTAATGAATTTTATCTCATACTGGTTCAGTGACAAAATAGTTTTATCTATGTATGGTGCTCAGCCTGTAGATGAAAATAGCCGTTTATATCAATTAGTAAAAAAACTAGCTATAGAAGCTGACATACCTATGCCTAAGGTATATATATTAAATGAAGCTCAACCTAATGCTTTCGCTACTGGAAGAAATCCAAGTCATGCTGCTGTTGCAGTAACAAGAGGACTTATGGATATAGTTGATGAAGATGAGCTTTCTGGAGTCATTGGACATGAATTAGGTCATGTACATAATAGAGATATATTAATAGGAACTGTTGCTGCTACCATGGCAGGAGCTATCACTTTCCTTGCTAATATGGCAAAATGGGCTGCTATCTTTGGTGGAAGAGGAAGAAGAAATGATGACAGAGATGGTGGAAGTCCATTAGCAATGATTGCAGTAGCTATTTTTGCACCTATTGCTGCTATGCTTGTACAAATGGCTATCTCTAGAACAAGAGAATACAAAGCTGATGAATTTGGAGCGAAAGTCAGTGGAAATCCTCTATATCTTGCCAGAGCATTGAGAAAACTTGATGACTACAGCAGAAGAATTCCTATGAGAAATGCTGCTCCATCTACAGAAAATATGTTTATAGTAAGTCCTCTTACAGGAAGCAAAATGGCTTCTCTTTTCAGTACACACCCTGCTACTGAAGACAGAATAAGAAGACTTCAAGAAATGGTTTATTAATACTAAATAAAAAATACAATTAAAAATATTTCAGGAGGAAAAATGAAAAAAATCTTAGCTATACTTGCAGTTTTTTCTTTAACTGCTTCTGTTACACTATCAAAAGAGATAATTCCAGAATATTATATAATGGAAAAACTTCTTATTCCAATCAGTGCTTCTCCAGTTTTCTCATACATTGGAGAAAAGAAGATTGATGACTTTAAAGAAATAAAAGCTATTCAAGTAGATAATAAAGTTTTACAAAACCTTGTTACACATGAAAATCCATTCTATATGAATGATTCTGATGGGAAAACTGTTGCTGTAAGAGTAGGAGACTATATCGTATCTCCAATGACACTTTCTACAGTTTATTCAATAAGAAAAAATGATTTTGAATTAAACTACAGAGATCTGAATGCACCTGATGTTTCTCTTGTAACAGCTGATGTTACTACTATTGGAGAAAAAATAAGAACTGATGAAATAGATGAAGTAAATAATAAAATAGAAGCATCTGAAGAATAATACATAAGATTTTAAAAGGAAAAGAGGGGAATAGTATTTATGAATATAAAGAGAAAATTAATTTACTTTTTTAAAGAAGTAGCCAGTCAGGGTAAGATATCCAATATAATTTCGGGTATTCAGAGAGCATTAGAAAACTACAAAAGAGCTAACTCTGCCCTCTGGGTTACATCTCTTTGTTTTTATACTCTTCTTTCTCTTGTTCCTGTATTTGCAATCCTATTCAGTTTGGGAAGCTGGCTTGGAGTGGCAGAAAGCATTATCATTCATCTGAGTAAATATTCTCCTTTGAATGAAGAAATGATCACCTTCCTTGTACAATTTTCTGAGAATCTTTTAGAAAATGCAAGAAGCGGAGTTCTGGCTGGAATAGGATTTTTATCATTGGGATGGACTTTAATTACTATGTTTTCCATTGTTGAGAAATCATTTAATGATATCTGGCAGGTGGAAAAATCAAGAATGATACTGAGAAAAATAACTGATTATATAGCTTTCTTTCTTTTATTCCCATTGCTTATCCTTACAATAAATGGTGGTATGGTTATAATAGGGAAAAAGTTAGAGGGGATTTATGATATTTCACCATATCTTTTGCAAGTAATTCCTTCTCTCAGTATATTTCTGTTTTTTACAGCTTTGTACATGCTCATACCAAATACAAAGGTAAAATTGATCCCTGCTTTTTTCTCAGCAGTTTTTACATCTGTACTTTTTTCAGGGCTTCAATATTTTTTCATACACCTTCAGGTTATGATTATTACATACAATAAGATATATGGAAGTTTCTCTGTTATTTTCATCTTCTTCTTATGGTTGAAGATAATGTGGTTCTTTATTATTCTTGGAGCTCATTTGTCGTACTTTTTACAGAATAAAGATTTAAAATCTCATTCTAACGATGTAAATAGTATAAGCTTCAAATCTAAAGAATATGCTGGAATGATAGTAATAAGAGAACTTATTAGAAGATATTCAAATAATCTTTCTCCAGTTACAGTGAAAGAACTTGCTGAAAAAAATGATATCCCTTATGATCTCATTTTATATGTTCTCACTGTATTTGAAAAAAATGGACTGGCAGCAAAGATTATCAATGTAAAAAATGAAGATGAGGCAAGTTTTACTATCCTTCAAAATATAGATCAGATAAATTTTAAGAAGGTATTTAATGTTTTGGAAAGTTCTGGAGAAGACATCAGATTACAGGTCAATGATGATAACAGGGCATTTTACAAGATAATAAAAAATAAGGACTTTGATTTTTTGATTAAAGATCTTTTAGAAAATAGCAAATAATTTAAAGGGGTTGTACAAAATACTAATTTGCAACAACCCCTTTTCATATTCATAAATTAATCACATTTCTTATGAGTAATACTCTTTAATTCTATATTGACTTTTTAGATAAAATTGTTATAATTAAGTTGCTTAAAAGAATAGAAAAAACATCATGAAGTAGGCTTTCACAATCGTGGAAGCTTTTTTCATACTTATAAGTTAGGATGTTTCTTATAAGTAGTAAATTCTATATCTTTTAAGGTGATTTAGTATTTTTAAGCTGGAATTTCGCTTTAACAACAAGATTGAAGGGGGTACTTTGATAATTATCCTTTTAATCATTGCTGTTATAGTGATTTATCTTTTAGTTTACTAAACTAAGCCTCAACCCTTCGGGGTTAAAACTTATACCCTAAACCTGCTCCTACTATCCATTGACCTTTAGTTTTATTTTTACCTGAACCATTGTGTGAATCTCTCTCTACTGAGTAACTTCCCTTTACATCAAACAATACTCCACTTTCAAGTTCAAGAGCATATTTTGCATTCAATCCTATACTATGTTCATTTTTATGAGCAACCAATATATCAAAGTCTGTTCCCCCTTTGAATCTTCCTGTGATATGTTCTTCATCTGCTCCATCTAGTATTTCAGTATAGCTTAATCCAGCTGAAAGTGTGCTTTTTCCTTTTTCATGTAGTATTACTTTTTTAAGGTCTATTCCTACTTTTCCTACTGTGTAGTCAAATGATTTAGAATCTGTCTCTATAGCTAAAGTTTTGCCTCCTTCATTAGCTCCATCTTGGTCTATGTATGTATATGACAATGTTCCATAAGGTTCTAGAAATAAGTTCTCTCCAATATTATGAGAGTATCTTCCATTTAGATAGATATCATAAGTCATATCTGAATATTTTTCACTGTAATTCTCTCCTACTGTTCTTCTGTCTGCATCATATTCAGCGTACTGTATTCCTGCTCCTGCTTTTAATGTTAGGTTTCCTCTGTATTTTTCTGCAAAAGCGCCAATATATCCACTGTTTCCTTTTACTTTTGACATTGACATTTCAGCTTCACTTTTGTTTCCACCTAGAGTCAATCCTAAAGAAAGATTCTCTGAATATCCATACTTAGCCAGCATATATGCTCCAGTAAGTTTCATATCAGCCTCTGTATTAGATGTACCAGTATCAAATCCATGATAATTTCTACCATAGTATGTATCTTTAGTTCCTCCATCAGCGTGAGTCAGTCCACCCATTATCATCCATTTATTTAATTCTGGTTTAAATTCATTTTCTGTCACTATATCTCTAAACATTCCCACTGATCTTCTTGATAGTTCAGAGCTGTATGAGTATGGACTTCCAGTGTAGATATCTCCTAAGTAATCTAGTAATTTTGCTAATTGCTCACTGTCTGTTACTGATGTGTAATCTTCAGTTTTAC
>ERZ838225.1379-NODE-1379-length-19910-cov-6.698615_pt1 | contig 19910 bp, 12 predicted proteins | sample MGYA00519684_ERZ838225 | MGnify/ENA primary metagenome ERZ838225 (study PRJEB31850, sample SAMEA3708829) | human gut metagenome | biome: human gut; feature: human-associated habitat; material: faeces | place: China | collected 2014 ...
TTTTTATATCCAGCATCTCTGCTTTTTTTATTGTGTACCCATTTTAATAATTCCACTTTAAAATCCTCCTCAATATATTATTTTATTTTTAATTATATAATAAGCAATTTTTATGCCAGAGCAAATATTTTTTTTATAGTATTTATTTTTAAAGAAAAAGTGGTTTTTTATATGAAAATTTAATTATTTAAAAAAATCCTATCATTATGATAATTTCAATATCATAATGATAGGGAATATAGTTACACTTCATTTAATTTATATTTGTCTATTTTTCTATAGAGAGTTGCAATTCCTATACCAAGTCTATCAGCAGCTTTGTTTTTACAGTTTGAATCATCCTTATACAGGTCTAAAGCTTTTTTTATCATAACTTTTTCCATTTCTTCAATGGTACATATATCATCACTGTCATTGAGAGAAATAACTTTACTGCTTTTTACATTTTCTTTATTCTTTAAGATATTGTCATAAAGCATAGTTTTAGCTATTCTTCCAGAATCATCAGCCATATTTACCATAAATTCTATAATGTTTTCAAGTTCTCTGACATTTCCAGGCCATGAATAATTTTTTAATATCTCTTTTACATCATCATCTATTGTATGAACATATTTATTGAAAATGTTGTTGTATTTTTCTATAAGCTTATCAATGATAAGGAAAAGGTCGTGGTCTCTTTCGCAAAGAGGGGGAATTTCAATAGGAATTACATTTAATCTATAATATAGATCCTCTCTGAATTTATTTTCCTCTACCATTTTTTTTAAATCCATATTAGTAGCAGCTATTACTCTGAGATCTAGATTAATAAGCTTGTTTGATCCTATTCTTACCAAAGTTCTTTCTTGCAATACTCTTAGAAGTTTTACCTGTAAAGAGTATGGCATTTCCCCTATCTCATCCAGAAATATATCTCCAGTATTGGCAAGTTCAAATTTTCCTACTCTACCTTCTGAACTGGCACCACTAAATGCACCTTTTACATAACCAAAGAGCTCACTTTCTAAAAGAGAGTCAGGAATAGCACCGCAGTTGATTGCTATAAAAGGTCTGTTTCTTCTTTCACCGCTGTCATGAATGGCTCTGGCTACTAATTCTTTTCCAGTTCCGCTTTTTCCAGTGATAAGGACAGTAGATTTAGTATCTGCCACTTTTCTTATTTTATTTTTCAAACTTTGCATTACTTCAGATTCCCCAATTATAGCATCTAAAGCTGATGATTCATTATTTCCCTTTGTACTTTTGGGAATATCAGTATTTACATTATCAAAGATAAATATAGTATAGGCTTTTTCATTTATTGAAGATATCGGAATTGAAACTCCAACCATATTAAAATATTTATCATCAATTGTCATTTCAAATATATCTTTTCCAAGAATAGTAAGTTTCTTAGAAACAATATTTACCTGCTTTGAAGTATAGTCTGCCCCTAGCTTCATAGTTTTCATTGCAGGCTTATTTGCATTGACGATGTAATTATTAGCATCTAAAGAAAGGACACATTTATCCATATTATTTAATATTTGTTTGAAAACATCATTCACTTCTTGAGTTTTTATTTCATTTTGATATTCATATACTTTTCCAGATATAAAGTCACCTATTTGTTCAAGAAATTTAAGATAAGAGTCAAGGTTGCTCAGAACTTTATTTTTTTGTAAATCTGTAGTACATATAAGTCCAATTACTCCGATTACTTCATCTTTATATAATATAGGAGAAGAGAGCTCCAGCTTTTCTTTACATTCTTTTTTATAATTACATTTTTTACAAAGTTCATGTTTTCTAGGCTCTGTAATTAAAAGACTTTTTTTAGTATTAATTACTTCTTTATATACAACACCACTTACTATTTCATTATTTTTATCTTGAAATAAACCAGTTCCAGCTATTCTTACAAGATCAGCATCAACTATTTCTACTTCTGCTTCAATTACATTAGATATTATATTAGCATACTTTTTTACATGATTTTCTATATTTTTTAGTTTAGACATCTGTGACCTCCATAAAAGAGCAGTCAAAAATTATGACCGCTTTTAACCATTATATCATATATTTTATAAAAAGAAAGGAAGAGTTTATCAAAATGATATTTATTTTTTATCATTATGATAATGAGAAGAGATTTAGTGAATGATTTTTTTAAAATTTAAATGGTTTTTATATTAATAATGAAAAATTAGGTGACTGTGGAAGAATTTGTATATTTTTATTGTATTGGCATACATATTGCTTTTAAATTTAACAAGCAAATAAGATAGGAGGGAATATTTTGATATTAATCAATGGAAGAATAATAACTCAAGATATTGAAAGGCCATACATAGAAAATGGAAGTATAGTCATAAAGGGAGAAAAAATAGTAGATTTAGGTAATACTGAAGATATGATAAAAAAATATCCCCATGAAGAAATTGAAGATGTCAAAGGAAAAGTAATAATGCCTGGGTTGATAAATACTCATCATCATATTTATAGCGCCTTTGCCAGAGGGATGAAATCTAATGGAAAACCTTCAAAAGATTTTATTGAAATACTTGAAAATCTTTGGTGGAAGCTGGACAAAAAATTAAACTTGGAAGATGTGGAATACAGTGCTTTGACAACATATACAGATTGTATAAAAAATGGAGTAACAACAGTATTTGACCACCATGCAAGTCCTTATGCCATAACAGGAAGTCTGGAAACTATAGCAGAAGCAGCAAATAAATTAGGAATAAGAACATGCCTTTGTTATGAAGTTTCTGACAGAGATGGAATGGAAATAATGGAAGAGGGAATAAAAGAAAATATAAACTTTATAAAAAAATATAACACTGATTCTCAAAATATGATAAAGGGAATGTTTGGACTTCATGCTTCTTTTACTCTGTCAGATGCAAGTCTGAGAAGATGTGATGAAGAGATGAAAGGACTTAATGCTGGATATCATGTACATACAGCTGAAGGAAAAGCTGACCTAGAAGATTCATTGAAAAAATATAATAAAAGAGTAGTTGAAAGATTGAGAGATTTTAATATTCTTGGAGATAAAACTATAGCAGTTCACTGTATCCATATAAATGAAGAGGAAATGAACATCCTTAGAGATACAAAAACAAATGTAGTACATAATGCTGAATCTAATATGGGAAATGCAGTTGGATGTTCTCCATTTTTGGAAATGTTTGCTAAAGGAATAAATATAGGAATAGGAACAGATGGATATACAAGTGATATGTTTGAGTCTATGAAAGTAGCTAATATTTTGCACAAACATGAAAAGAAAGATCCTTCAGTAGCATGGGGAGAAGTACCAACAGCTTTATTTGAAAATAATAGAAAAATAGCTGAAAAATATTTTAAGGGAGATATAGGAGTAATCAAAGCAGGAGCATTAGCTGATGTAATAGTAGTAGATTATGATCCTCTTACTCCAATGGATGGAAATAACACTAATGGTCACATACTTTTTGGAATGATGGGAAGAAGTGTAGTGACAACTATAATAAATGGAAAAATAGTAATGAAAGACAGAAAACTCCTTACAGGAGATGAAAAAGGAATATTTGGACACTCAAGGGAAACAGCACAAAAATTGTGGAATAGAATGTAATACAAATTATGGGTTGGGGGTATTTTAATGATGGATATCAAAGCAGCAAATGTAGGACAAATCAGCTCAATAGATACGATGCTGAGCCCGAAAGAACTTTTTCTTTTTGGAATGCAGCATATAGCAGCAATGTGTGCAGGAGCTATGGCAGTTCCTATCATTCTTGGAAATTCTTTGGGAATGACATATGATCAAATAAGTATATTAGTAGCTGCCTCTTTTATGATGGCAGGATTGGGAACTATTATACAAACTTTAGGTATTGGAAAAAAAATAGGTTCAAGACTTCCAATGGTGGAAGGAGTAAGTTTTGCAGGAGTAGCAGCTCTATCTGCTGTAGGAGTGGCATATAGAGATGCAGATCCAGTAATGGGAATACAAGTGATGATGGGAGCAACTATTATTTCAGGAGTATTTTGTATAGCGGTAGCACCAGTGTTTGGAAAATTACTGAAATTTTTTCCACCTCTTGTATCAGGAGTAGTAGTTACATGTATGGGATTATCCCTTATACCAGTAGCTATTAGATGGATAGGAGGAGGAAATCCTTCAGCAGAAAATTTTGGTAATTTTAAAAGTATACTTTTAGCTGGAATAACTTTGATAATAATAGTGGGAATTCAGAAAATATCAAAGGGATTTCTTGGAAATATAGCTATTTTATTAGGAATAATAGCAGGAACATTAATAGCTATACCTATGGGAATGGTAGAATTTTCAAATGTTTCTGAAGCAGGAATTTTTAACCTTAATACACCATTGTATTTTGGAATGCCAAAGTTTGATATAACAGCAGTACTGTCTCTGTTTTTGGTACAGTTAGTAATTATGACAGATGCAACTGGGAATCAACTGAATCTCAGTAATATCTGTAAGGCTGATGAAAAAGATGAAGGAAGGCTGGTAGCAGGATTGAGAGCCCATGGACTTTCTTCAGTATTAGGTGGGCTATTTAATACATTTCCACACTCACTTTTTGGGCAGAATGTAGGAATAGCTGCAATAACAGGAGTATCAAGCCGTTTTGTAGGAACCGCAGCAGGAGTAATGCTTCTGGCAGTGAGTTTTTTTCCTAAGCTCATAAATATACTTACATCTATTCCAGAACCAGTATTAGGCGGAGCAGGAATAATAATGTTTGGTATAGTTGCAGCCAATGGAATAAAAAGACTTGGAGAAGTAAACTACAATGGAAATAAAAATCTTATGATAGTTGCTACAAGTATAGGAATAGCCCTTATACCAATAGCAGTACCAGAGTTTTTTAAACATTTTCCAAGCTGGGGAAAAATACTTTTTCAAAGTCCAGTAACTTTAGGATGCCTTTCAGTGCTTATACTGAATATAATCTTCAATGAATTAGGAAAGAGCAAGAAGTAAGCAGCAATTAAGAAAAGTAAGAAATGAGAAGTAGGAGAAAATAAAAAATAAAGTAAAAATAGAGAAGTAAAAATTGAAGAAAATAAAAAATAGAAATTAAAATATAAAAATTAAAATGTAATTTTAGGAGGAAAAATGGCAGATATAAGAGTTAAAATAGCAGGTTTAGAATATGAGAATCCAGTGATAGTGGCAGCAGGACCACCTTCAAAGGATGCAGAAGCATGCAGAGCATGTGTAGAAAATGGAGCAGCAGGAGTAGTTGCAAAAACTGTATCAGCAGTTCCAGCAAATGTACCAAAACCATGTATGCACGACTTTAAAGGAAAATTATTTCTTAATACAGAATTATGGTCTGAACTTTCAGTGGAACACTGGGTGGCAGAAGAGTATGAAAAATGTAAAGTGAATAATGAACCATTAATAATAGGAATGGGATATGTAGAATCTGATATTAGAACCCTTATACCTATGCTGGATAAATATGCAGATGCTTATGAGATTTCAAGCCACTATGTAGGAAGAGATCTTACTCCTATGCTGAATACATTGAGAGCAGCAAAGGAACTTACTAAAAAGCCAGTATTTATGAAAGTGTCTCCAGGAGTTGAGAATTTAGGAGAAGTAGGAAGAATTTTAGAAGAAAATGGAGCAGATGGGTTAGTAGCTATCAACTCAGTAGGTCCTTGTCTTTCAATAGATATAGAAACTGGAAAACCATTTATGGGAAGTGCAACAGGATATGGGTGGATGTCAGGAGCGGCTATAAAACCAATAGCATTGAGAGTTGTATATGAACTTGCAAAAGCAGTAAAAATCCCAGTATTTGGTGTAGGTGGAGTTACTTGCGGAGCAGATGTTATAGAAATGGTAATGGCAGGAGCAGCAGCAGTTCAAGTATGTACTCAGGGAATAATCGAAGGGCCTAAAGCTTTTGGAAGAATAGCAAAAGAGACAAATGAGTGGCTGGATAAACATGGATATAATTCTTTAGATGAAATAAGAGGAATAACAATAAAATATTTAGCTGAAAGAGAAAAAGCTAACTATATTACAAATCCTCCAGTTGTATCAGAAGATAAATGTATAGGATGTGGAATCTGTAAAACTGTATGTGGATATAAAGCAATAGAAATAGTTGAGAAAAAAGCTGTTATTAATAAGGATAAATGTTTTGGATGCGGAGTATGCGTTTCTAAATGTCCTACAAAAGCTATGGATATAGCTAGATAAAAATAATGGAGGGAAATATGGGAGAGGTATACACTTTTATAGTAAATGGGCAAAAAATAGAAACTTCCCAAGATAAAAATTTATTAGATTTCCTTAGGGACGATTTGGGACTTATTTCAGTAAAAAATGGTTGTAAAGAAGGTGCCTGTGGTACTTGTACAGTACTCATAGATGGAAAGGCAATGAAATCTTGTATATTTACTACTAAGAAAATAGCTGGTAAAGAGATAGGAACTATAGAAGGATTTTCAGAAAGAGACAAAGAAGTCTTTGCCTATGCATTCACTGAGTGTGGAGCAGTACAGTGTGGATTCTGTATTCCAGGAATGGTTATAGCAGCAAAAAGTCTTTTTATGAAGACTCTTGCTCCTACCAGAGAGGAAGTAAAAAAGGCTCTGGTTGGAAATATTTGCAGATGTACAGGATATGTAAAGATAGAGGAAGCGATACTTCTGGCAGCAGAATTATTCAGGGAAAATAAAGAAGTTCCAAAAACTCAATGTGCAGGATTGGTGGGAACACATGTACCAAGAGTAGATGGAGCTGTAAAAACATTAGGAACAGCAAAATATGCTGAAGACTATAAAGAAGATGGAATGTACTATGGAAGTGCAGTGAGAACAAAATATCCCAGAGCAAAAGTACTGTCTATTGATTACAGTGAAGCTTTGAAACTGGATGGAGTTCTAGGTGTACTTACAGCAGCAGATGTTCCGGGAAAAAATAATATAGGACATTTGGAATTTATCTCTGACTGGGATGCCCTCATACCAGTTGGAGGTATAACAAGATATATTGGTGATGCAGTAGCATTAGTAGCTGCTAAAGATAAGAAAACACTTGAAGAAGCTAAAAAGCTTGTAAAAGTAGAATATGAAGAACTTGAGGGATTATTCACAATGGAAGATGCCATGGCTGACGGAGCTCCTCTTATCCATTCTAAACCTAATAATGTTTTGGTAAGAGAGGTATTGAAAAGAGGGGATTATGAAGGGGCTCTGTTAAATTCAAAATATAGTGTGACAAATGTATATGAAACACCTGCAACAGAACATGCTTATCTGGAACCTGAATCAGCTCTTGCTATGCCTGATGGAAATGGAGGTATAGAAATACATACTTCCAGTCAGTCTGTATATGATGAACAAAGAGAAATAGCAAGACTTCTTGGATTGGAAAAAGATCAGGTAAGAGTAAAATCAGCATATGTAGGTGGAGGATTTGGTGGAAAAGAGGATATGTCTGTGCAGCACCATGCAGCTCTTCTGGCATATGTTCTGAAAAAACCTGTTCAAGTAACTTTGAGCAGACAGGAAAGTATAAATATAAGCACTAAAAGACATCCTATGAAAATAGAAATGACTACATGTTGTGATGAAAATGGAATACTTACAGGAATGAAATGTAAAATATACGCTGATACAGGAGCTTATGCTTCATTGGGAGGACCTGTACTGCAAAGAGCATGTACTCATGCAGCTGGACCATATAATTATCAGAATATTGATATTGAAGGAATAGCTGTTTACACAAATAATCCTGTGGGAGGAGCATTCAGAGGATTTGGAGTTACACAATCAGCTTTTGCCATAGAGGCAAATATAAATCAGCTGGCAGAACTTACAGGACTTTCTCCATGGGAAATAAGATACAGAAATGCTATCAGACCAGGGCAGGTACTTCCTAATGGACAGATAGCTGATGAAGGAACGGCTCTGGTAGAAACACTTGAAGCTGTAAAGGATGAATATTTTAATAATAAAATAGTAGGGATTGCATGTGCAATGAAAAATGCAGGAGTGGGAGTAGGACTTCCAGATATAGGAAAATGCAGACTTACTGTAGAAGATGGAAAAGTAAGGATAAGAACATCAGCAGCTTGTATAGGACAGGGAATGGCAACAGTTTGTTTACAGATGCTGTGTGAAACTACTGGACTAACAGCAGATAAAGTAATAGTTGATTCTCCAGATACAGGAATAACTCCTAACAGTGGTACTACAACTGCTTCAAGGCAGACAGTATTCACAGGGGAGGCAACAAGGGTAGCTTCTCTGGAACTAAAGAAACAACTTGAAACAAAAACACTGGAAGAGCTGGAAGGGTGGGATTATGAAGGACAGTATTCAGGAATTACAGACAAACTGGGATCGGATAAGCCTAATCCTGTAAGTCATGTGGCTTATGGATATGCTACTCAGATAGTAATATTGGATGAAAATGGAAAAGTTAAGAAAGTAACGGCTGCTCATGATGTAGGTCGTGCTATCAATCCAAAAGCTTTAGAAGGACAGATAGAAGGTGGAGTAGTTATGGGACTTGGATATGGACTTACTGAAATTATGCCTATTGAAAAAGGAGTGCCAAAAGTAAAATTTGGAACTCTGGGACTATTCAGAGCTACAAATACTCCAGAAATTGAAGCTGTAATAGTAGAAAAAAACAAAGAAGAACTAGCTTATGGAGCAAAGGGAGTAGGAGAAATAGTTGTTATTCCTACAGCCCCAGCTATTCAAAATGCTTATTTTAAATATGATGGGGAGTTTAGAACTTCTCTTCCACTTCAAAAAACAGCATATAGAAAATAAAAATTTAAAAGTTTTATAAAAAAATAAAATCAAAAAAATCCTCAGTGTACATTTACTGGGGATTTTTATATTTAAGGGACATCTCAAGTGGGCGCTTTTATATACTTTTGCGAACACTTAGATTTTTGCTTATACCAAAAATTTCTTTAACTCACAATTTAAAGCACTATACTCATATAGTAGATGATATATTATTTTCCCAGAAAAGTCAATATTTTATATTTAAAAAATATTTTTTAAAATTAATAAATTGACTACTATTCGCAAAAGTATATAAATGCGAACAGTAGAAAAGTGCTCTGAAGTTTATAAAAACTAAAAAATATGAATCAAAAATACTTCTACATTGAGAGCTGTATTTAGTAAAATTATGAATGAATATTTTGGGGAGGGGAAGAAAATGATAGAAAAGATTATGAAGGCTGTAAAGAGCAGCAACAAAAAAAGGGGAAGAAATATAACAATAGGGGCAGTAGTAGGAATGCTCCTGTCATGCACAGCACTAATGGGAGCAGATGAATATTTGTGGATAAAATATGATGGAGGAGTAATAAAATTCAGTACAGATAACAATACACCAGCAAATACAGAAAATCCATATGGAGAAAATACTTGGGATGGAGCTGATTATGTAAATAATATAGCACTTAATTCTACCAGTACTGACTATGGATTAAAATTAGAAGGGGATTTAACTGGAGTTAATTTTATAAATAATAGTTTGATAACAATAACAGGAAGCAATGGTAGCTTTGGAATTCATAATGAAGGAACTATGGGAGATATAAAAAATACTGGCTCAATAATAGTAACAAGCACAGGAAGTGGTGTGGGTTATGGAATTTATAATAAAGGAAATATAGGAGATATAATAAACACTGGCTTAATAATAGCAACAAGTACAAGAAACCGTAAGGTTTATGGAATTTTTAATGACTATAATGGTAATAAAATAGGAGATATAAAAAATACTGGCTTAATAATAGGAGAAAATACTGGTATTGATAACGAGAGTTATGGAATTTATAATAATAAAACTATGGGAAATGTAACGAATACTGGTTTAATGACAGGAACAGGTACAGAAAATTATGCAGGTGATGGAATCTATAATAACGAAACTATGGGAACTGTAATGAATACTGGGATGATAACAGGAATAGGAAAAGTGAATGCCAGAGGGATTTTTTTACAAGGTGGGACAACAACAACAGCTGTATGTAATGATGGTTTAATAATAGCAGTAGGAGAAAGATTTGTTTTTGGGATTTATAATAATGGAACTCTACAGGAAGATATAATAAATAATGGACTAATATTAGTCACAATAAATGCGGATGTATTAAATGCAACTGGTAGTCTTAGTTATGGAATCGCTGCTTTTAATTCTGGAACAACAAAAATTATAAAAAACATTGGTTTGATAATAGGAAAAAGTATAAATGGTGAAAATAACCATGGAATCTATAATCAAAGTAGGGGAGTAAGAGTTACAAATATTGGTTCTGTAGTAAATATAACAACAGGAACAGGTAATGCTTATGGAGTTTCTAATTTGGGGAGCCAAAGTAGTTGGATAGTTTCTATAGTAAATAGTGGATTAATAACAGGAACAATTACAGGAAGTGGTAATGCTTATGGAATTTTTAATGAACCATATAGTGGTAGTGGTGCTGAAATAGGAACTATAACAAATACAGGAGTCGTTTATGGAAAAACTAATGCTATAAAAAATACTGATAACAGTGCAAGTGGAGGTACAGCTGGAGGAACAATAACTTCTTTAGATAATTATGGAATACTTGTAACAGAAGGAAGCGAGGTAATTAGTAACGATACTTATGCTGTAATAACAAATACTCCTAACTATTATGGATTACAAATAAAAAATGGTGGAACAAGTTTAGGAGATGTAACTACTGCTTATTCAGGAAATACTTCCAGAGATAATATAATAGTCGGAAATGATGGAACAACTGATTTAAAAAGAAATATGACAATAAAAAATAATATGGCTACTGATGGAACTGGTTCAATTAATGGAGATGAAAATGATAGCATATTAAATGCTTTAAAAAATACATATGAAGTTATTGGTACGAATGATAAAGTTGCTGGCTCTATAATAAATGCTTATGAAGAAGCAGTTGTATTTAATACAGCAGATAAGCAACTTACTTTATCAGGAACTATTGTAAATGGTGGAGTAAAAGATAATACATTTACTATAAAGGGAAGCAGTGGAACAGATACTTTGATACTTCAAGCAGGAGACATTACTTATGTAGGTAGTGGAAGTCCAGTGTCTCAAAATACAATAATCAATGGAAATATAGATATGGGAAATGGAAATAATAATATAACTCTAAAAAATGGTTCCGTAGTTAATGGAAAGATAGTAACAGGAACTGGAGCAGATACCATAGTAATAGAAAATGAAGCAGTAGTTAATGGAGAAGTAACTATGGGATCTGGAGCAGATAATCTTTCTTTAAAATCAGGAGCAAAAGTTAATGGAAATATAGCTATGGGAGATGATAATGACACTCTTACAATAGAAAAAGGAAGTACTGTCAATGGAACTCTTGATGGTGGAAATGGAAATAATGATATTCTTAATTTTAATCCAGATACAACAAGAGCTTTAGGGAATAATGAAATAAATGTTCTGCATAATATCTCAAATTTTGAAAATATGAATATAAATATAAATGTAACTCTATTTGAAAAAACTATTGAAGATGATGGAACTCCAACAGATTTAAGTATAACAGGAGCAGAAAATATATCAATAGGAGCAAACGGGGTACTTACTTTAAGATTAGATACAACTAGGATGGATAATACAGATGGAACAGATAAAATTATAGGTCATGCCCTGTATGGAAATGATGGTGAAATAACTTCAACTGGTGGAGGAAAACTTCTCTTAGCGTTAAATGGAGCAGGAAATGAAAGTGTGGTAAGTTTTGGAGGTACGAATATAGATGAAAGTCTAGTAACAGCCCATGAAACAAAGGTTAAAGAAGAGATAAATTTTGCTACAACATCTCTTCTTCATAAAGTAAAAAGAATAGTAGGAACAGATAATGAGGTGATAATTACATCTAGAGCTGATCTTCCTACAGATATAAGTTATGAAAAACTGAATGAAATATACCACAGCATCCTTTCAGTAGATGAATTAGGAAATTTTAATGTAGATGATGATGAAAAATTATCAACATTCCTATCTTACCTAAACGATATATATGCAGGAAATCCATACTCATATTCTAGTGAACTTTCAAGAAAATCAGCAGGAATGTTCAGAGATATTGTAACAGAAAATATTTTCAAGCCAGAAACAAATAAATGGATGATCTATGGTGGGCTAACTCATGTAGATGGTGGAACTAAAGATACTTACTATGGAAAAGGATATTACACTTATGATATTGGAAGCAGCGACATGGATGCTGATACTAAGATAACTGGTGCATATATATTAGGCGAATACGGAGTATCTGACACACTTTCTTCTGGTGTAGTAATTGGAGGAAATAAACTTAAATCTGATTTATCTAATGGTTCAAAAGTAGATGGAAGTGCATTGTATCTTGGAGCTTATGCCAAAAAATATGTAGGAAATCTAAAAGTAACAGCAGGAGCAGGATTCCAGTATGGAAATTATGATGCAGATAGAATAGCAGTAAACAAAGTAGCTTCTGATGAAACAAAAGCAGTGATGAAATATTCTGATAACTACAATGATATGACATTTATTTGAATGGAAGATATTCTCACAATATTGGAGACAACCTATTCTTAGAACCATACGCAACTCTGTCATACACATATGTAGACCAAGATGGAGCTAATGAAGGAAATAAAACTTTAGCTATTGAGACAGATTCAAAATCATTTGACTACACAGTAGGAAAAGTAGGAGTGAACTTGAAGAAAGTTATTCCTCATGAAAAAGGAAAAAGTACACTTTCAGCAGGGATTAGCTATACAAAAATACTTGATGGAGCAGATGAAGAGCATATCGCAGGAAGATTTAAAGGTGGAAGCGACTTTGATATATTAGTTGCTCATAAGAATGAACATAGTATAGGATTAAATGCTAAATATGCGCTGGAGTTAGAGAATGGAGTAATCTTTGATGCAAAGGGAACTTATTCTGTAGAGAGAGATTCACACAATGGTTCTGGTAAAAACAAAACTAAAGGTGAATGGATAGTAGGAGCAGGAGTAGGATACAAATTCTAGTATAAATATAGAACTTACTTTTTATATATAAGGTGAGTCATCAGAGAGAACTATCTATCACAACCAGATAGTTCTTTTTTGTATAATATTATTAAAAAAAATATGAATTTTAAAATAAAAACACCCTCCAGCTTAGTTGCCTAAGATTTAGGATGTAGTATATTTTTATTTTGAAATATTACTGATTGGATGAGATTATTTTTTTTATAGTGCTGTTTCCTTTTTCAGTTAAATAAGTTCCGCTTCTTCCTTTATTCACTTTTACATATTTTTCTTTCTGAAATTTTTTTAATATTTCACGAACTTCATGCTCAGTGATAAGGCAGCCTATTTCCTCACATGCTTTTATAATTCCTTTTCTTCCGAATCCTTTTCCATATGAATAACGATTTTCTAAGACTTGTAAGACAGCTAATTCCTGTGGAAGAAGTTTTAAATTGGAACTGCTGTTTCCTGATTTTTTAACATTTACTTTTACATGGTTTTGAATTAAGCTGTTTTGAAATGCTTCTGGTAAGTGAGAATAATCTATCTTAGAAATATTTAAACAAGAAAAATATTCAATTAGATTTCGTAGTTCTCTTACATTTCCCTGCCATGGATAACTTAAAAATATAGATTTAACTGTATCAGTTAATTCAAAACTTGTGTTTAATTCATTTTGAAAATATTTAATAAGTGAGAAAATATCCTCTTTTCGTTCTTTCAATGATGGAATACGAATAGGTATTACATTTAAACGATAATATAAATCTTTTCTAAATTTTGATTGCATAATTTTTTCAACAATATTTTCATTGGTAGATGATATTATTCTTACATCTATACCAATTGGTTCTGTAGCTCCTATTTTAACTATCTCTTTTTCCTGTAAAACTCTTAATAATTTTACCTGCATCATTGGGCTCATTGATTCAATTTCATCTAAGAATAATGTTCCACCATTTGCAAATTCAAAAAGTCCGATTTTTCCACCCTTTTTTGCCCCTGTAAAAGAACCTTCAGTATATCCAAAAAGTTCACTTTCTAAAAGAGTTTCAGGAAGAGCAGCGCAATTTATTGCAACAAAAGCTGCATTTTTTCTGGGAGAAGCATTGTGTATAGCCTGAGCAAACATTTCTTTTCCTACGCCACTATCTCCTTCGAGAATTATAGAGCCATTATTAGCAGCCATTCGTATGGCTATTTCTTTTATTGATTGAATAGCAGCACTTGTTCCAATAATGTCATCAAATGTAAATCTGGCATAAGATTTTTTCTTGATTTTCTGAATCCGTAAAGCATTTTGCTTTTTTTCAGAAAGATCAAATTTTTCTAATAAAACAAAATTACCAAGAATCTGATTTTTTAAAAACAAGGGCATTATAGATACACTGATTTCATTATTTTCTATTTTGATAAGCTTTGAATTTTCATCAATGAATGTAGGTAAAGGGTCAGTTGTAAGCCATGGAAAAATTTCTTTTATTGACTTTCCAATAACACCAGAATTTAATTGTAAAAAATTTTTGGCAGTTTCATTTATCATGGAGATATTATTTTTTTCATCCATGACGATTACTCCTGAATCTAAGGAGTTAAGTATGGCCTCCAGTTTTAATTCAGTAGTAAGATTATTGTATGAAATCTTTTGAAGTGAGTAATCTTTTACAGCCAGAGAATTGGCATAGTTTTCAAATTCTTTTCCCTTTAATACAAAGTTAAGGTCTAGTTTTAGAGCTATTTCATAAATGGTATTGATTGATAATTTTCTACACCCTAAATCTACACAATTAGTTATTTTAGGTGGAATAAGTTCTTTTTCACCAGTTGCAAAAGCAAGATCAACTGAAGGAACTTTTTTCATTTTAGGATAGTAGAGAAAAAATTCAATATTAGATATTCCTAGATGGGTTAATTGTGATAAACTTTCCATTGTCATATGTTTATTTTGATTTACTATTAATGCTTTTGTACCAATAGGATATTTTCTTAAAATATCAACTGCCTTTTTTGAAAAAACAATATCAGCTCTAACAGTTTTAGATTCTGGAGGTAAAAATGGTTCTGCCCATTTATTTTTTTCAATATCATCACTGGTAGCTGATAAAAGATACAGATCACAATTATGAATCATTTTCAAAGTTTTTTCCTCAATGCTGTAAGTATAGATATCAATATTATCAGTAAAAACCTGAGATAAGATATCTTTGTAAAAGTTGGCAATAGAACTGGCTTTAGAAATTATATCTATTGATTTTTTCATTAGCATATCCTCCTCATTTTAATGAAGAACTTCCCCATATCTTCCAATTAACTTTTCATCTTTCCATGCAATTTCTCCATTAACAAGAACATAATTCATTCCTGTAGAAAGATGGTTAGAATTATCAAAAGTTGCATTATCTCCAAGTTTATCAATATCAAAAACAAGTATATCAGCAAAATTTCCTTCAGCTAAGACTCCACGATGTTGATAACCTAGTCTTTTGGCAGGCATTTGTGTAATCTTATGTATACCTTCCTGTAATGAGAGAACTTTTAAATCATTGATATAGTATTTAAGAAAATGGGTAAAAGCAGCCATTTTTCTAGGATGAGGGGTATCACTCTCATCATACAGAGCATCTGAAATTACAATCGAATAAGGGAGCTCGGCAATTTTTATTATGTCATCTGGTGAAATGTTAAAACCAACAATTCCTATTTTTCCATTTTCGCTTTCAAGCAAATAAGATATAAATTCTATTTCATCCTGACAACCAGCTTCAACTGTACATTGATGAATAGTCTTTCCTATATATTTTTTATTTTCCATCTTAGAAAGGCTGCTGATCATAGAGTGTGACCAACGAAAATCAGGGCTGATATTTTCATCATTTGGACCTGGATTTCGGTAGCAATAACGCATCTTTTCCATACTTTCTTTTGAAGTAATATTTTTTAAGATATCATCAAAATTTTTATCAAGAAAAGAAACTGGAAGAATTGCAGCCAATGTAGTAGCAGTCCCATGATAAGGATAAAAATCTACTGTAATGTCCATTCCATTCTTTTGAGCTTTTTCTATTATATTAATTGCTTTATCAAGAGTTGTATTCCAATTTTCTGGTCCTAACGCTTTTAAATGACTTATGTGAAGAGCCATATCATTTTCCTGTGCAATCTCAATGCTTTCCTCAACTGCTTCTACAAGTCTTGAAGCTTCATCACGCATATGAGGCATATAAATCATGTTCTTACCTTTGCATGGAGCAAATAGTTTCTTCATTTCTTCTTTAGTGTTATAGACTTCAGGGAGATATACTAAACCAGATGAAAATCCCTTTATTCCAAAATCAACAGCCTCTTTTATATATTCCTGAGCTCTAAGCATTTCTGCTTCAGTAAAAGGAGAGGTATCATATCCTTTTACTGCAAGCCTTACAGCTCCAGTACCTTGCAGTGTTGAAATATTAACAGGTTTATCTATAGACTTTAAGTCATTGATATAATCGCTTAGTTTTGGATATTTAGTATCTTTAATTGGATGGCCATGTGTTGGAACAGAATAATCGTATAAACCTTTAGATTTTTCTGTGTATGGAGCAAAGGAAAAACCACAGACCCCAGTTCCAATGGTAGTTATTCCCTGAGCCAGTTCAAGTTTTCCAAAATTTTCTTTGAAAATTGCAAGGTCACAATGTCTATGAATATCAATAAATCCGGGAGTAACAATTTTATTTTCGGCATTTATTATAATTTCAGCATTTTCAAAGTCTATAGATTTATCTATTTTTTCAATAATATTATTTTTAATAAGAATATCTCCAATAAAAGGTTTGTTTTCCAGTGTTCCATCATAAATTAATCCATTTTTAATTAGTTTATACATAGCAACACCCCTTATAATTTCATAACTGTCACATGATCTTTTTCTTCATCTGACCATAATAATTTTTGTAAAGAATCACAATGTTCTTTTCCAAATAAACCAGGTGCACCTCCAGAATGAAGCAATATAACATTTTCATTTGCTGGGATTATTTCTTTTTCTATTAAATCCACAAATCCTCTGAAAATTTTTCCAGTATAGCAAGGATCTAATATAATTGCTTCTGTAGAAGCCATTAGTTCAAGATTTTTTTGAGTTTCTATATCAGGTTCATTGTAATTAGTACCCCCATAAGGAATTGGGTCACTGCCTATTTCCAAATGAAGATCTTTTTTTTCACATGTGAATCCCATATCAAAGAATTTACTGATTTCATTAATTGATTTTACTGTATCTTCTACAGGTGTATAATCAGGTTCTATTGGAATACCAATTACTTCAAAAGGAGCATTAAAATATTTTGCTCCAGCCCATAAACCAGCAAATGTACCTGTTGAACCATAGCCACATACAAGATATTTAGCAGTGATGTTCTGCTCTTTCATCTGTTTCATAATTTCAGGGACAAACATTGCATATCCAGCAGAACCAATTACTCCTTGACCTCCTACAGGGATGCTTAATACTTTTTCTCCCTGTATTTCATATTTTTTTACAATTTTATCTGCACATTCTTGCAAGAATTTTTTTTCAATAATCTGACGTTCAGTTTTTGGCAAGTTTTCAGCAGATGAATAATCAACAAAATAAATATCTGCTCCCATTAATCTATCAAGTAAAAGATTTCCAGATAGATAATCAGGTTTTTTACCTTTTAAAACCAAGATAGGTTTCAGTCCATATTTTACAGCTGCTGCAACAGTCAGTCTTCCATGATTTGTCTGAACTCCGCCAAATGTCATAAGTGCAGTATATCCATTATCAATAGCAAACTGAACTAGATATTCAAGTTTTCTGGTTTTATTACCACCCAAAGCCAGTCCAGACATATCATCACGTTTGATATATAAATTTCCCTTACCAAGTTTTTTAGAAAGGTTTTCCATAAATTCAAGAGGGGTATTAGTATACCCAACATTAGCTTTTTTTAAATTTTCTATTTTCATTATAATCATCCGCCTTTAAAAAAATATTAAGGCAAATATTTAAGTTTATGTTCAATTGTATTATAGGAGGGAAAAAATAACATGTCAAGACTATTTTAGAGAATAGGTTAAATATCCTTTTTAATTTTATTTTATCCTATTTTTATCCTTATTTCTCCTATTTATATTTTTATATTCTATTTTTTTATGAATATAACTCTCTTTTTTTTAGAAAAATATACTGTCATTTTAAATTTAATTTTTAACTTCTTCTCTAAATGAGACATATAATGAATTTTGGCATAAGAGTTGCTTATATAATAGACAACTGGTAAATAGAAAGTTTATGTTCAAAATTTTCTAAATTAGGGTAAAAGAATTATATAAAACATATAAAAGGAGAGATATTTATGAAAGAAAAGAAATTAGGTGGTTCTGCTTTTATTCCTATGTTGGTTTTTCTTATTCTTTACTTGGGAAGTGGATGCTATTTCACAATAACTGGGGTAAGTAATGCATGGAATCTATTTCCACGTCATGCTGCTATATTTATTGGAATTATAGTAGCCTGCTTAATGTATAGACAAATGCCTTTTGAAACTAAAATGAAAAAGTTTTGTGTTGCAGCAGGTAATGATGGTGTAGTAATGATGTGTATGATTTTCTTGGTTGCAGGAGCTTTTGCTGGGGTAGCAAAACAAATGGGGGGAGTAGCTAGTGTTGTAAATATGGGGCTTTCTTTTATTCCAACAAGCTTTGTACTGCCGGGGATCTTTATAATTTCATCACTTGTTGCAACGGCTATTGGAACTTCCTCAGGAACACTTGTTGCAATAGCTCCAATTGCCCTTGCAATTGCAGAAACTACTGGAACAAGTATTCCAATGTTTTTTGGAGCTGTTTACAGTGGAGCATTATTTGGAGATAACTTATCTATTATTTCAGACACAACTATAGCAGCAACTAAAGGTGCTGGATGTGAAATGAAAGATAAATTTAAAATGAATTTCAGTATTGCTTTACCAGCAGCTATAGTTTCTGCGATACTTTATTACATGGTTGGGAGTCATGTAACAATAAGTTCAGAAACACTTCCATATAATTTATTGCTTGTTTTGCCTTATATCTATGTAATAGCAGCAGCAGTTAAGGGAATGGATGTATTTATTGTTCTGGTTTCTGGAACATTCTTTGCAGGTATTGTAGGCATGCTTGCTGGAACTATGACATTGATAACATTTGTTCAGTCTATAGGGACAGGAATGTCTGGAATGATGTCTACTGCAATAGTAGCAATGCTTTTAAGAGGTCTTATTGGATTGATTGAAGAATTTGGTGGAATTGAATGGCTTATAAAAGTACTTCGTAGAAATGTTAAAAGTCGTAAAGGTGCAGAATATTGTATAGGAGCAATGTCAGGAATACTAGATTTTGCACTTATTAATAATACAATTGCTATAATGATAACAGCTCCTATAGCGAAAGATATTGCAGATGAACATCATATTTCTCCTAAACGTAATGCAAGTTTGATGGATATATTTGCTTGTGCAGTTCATGGTCTTGCTCCGCATGCTGGTGGTATGCTGACACTTTCAGGATTCTATGCAGCATTGAATCCCCTTGAAGTTGTTAAATATAATTTCTATTGCTACTTCTTACTTTTAGCAGTAATTATTACAATACAGTTTGGACTTCTTCGTACTAAGGAAGAGAAGGAATATGCCAAAAGTCAGGCAGGAGTTTAATAGCTAGGATTAAGATAAAATAATATTGAGAATATAAAAAATGGGGACAAAAAGATAAACTAATATGTCCCCATTTTCTTATTAAAATTTTATTTTAGTATAAAGCTATATGTCCATCTGTTCTTGGTTCAGTTCCTCCTACAAGAACTCCATTTTCCATTC
>ERZ838225.1387-NODE-1387-length-19738-cov-5.375248_pt1 | contig 19738 bp, 20 predicted proteins | sample MGYA00519684_ERZ838225 | MGnify/ENA primary metagenome ERZ838225 (study PRJEB31850, sample SAMEA3708829) | human gut metagenome | biome: human gut; feature: human-associated habitat; material: faeces | place: China | collected 2014 ...
GACATTGATGGAAAATTTTATCTTTTTTTATAAAAAGAATTATCAAACATTAAAAAACTTTATATAGTACCTATAAAACAATTTTTTTATTTTAAAATTAAAAGCCCTTATTTAATTATGCTTGAAATGTATTTATTTACGTTTTTCAAAATTTAGTATATAATATAGTATATTTTTAAAAATGATATAATTTCATTCAAGGAGGAATAAATGAATAAAATAGATAGAAGAAAACTTATAGAGACTGCCCTTGGAAAAAGAGAAGCAACTTTGAAATTGGAAAATGCTAATCTTGTAAATGTATTTTCTGGGGAAATCTATATGGCTAATGTATATCTATACAACGAATATATTGCAGATGTAGTAGAAATTGAAAATGATAAAAATAAAAAAGCTGAGAAAGTAGTGGACTTGAAAGGAAAATATCTTGCTCCTGGGTTTATTGATTCTCATCTTCATATAGAGAGCAGTCATTTGACTCCATACCACTTTGCTGAAGCTGTTATTCCAAAGGGAACTACTACTATAATAGCTGATCCTCATGAAATAGGAAATGCTCTGGGAGAAGAGGGAGTTGACTATATGCTTGAAGCTTCTGAAAATCTTCCTATGAATCAATATTTCCTTATTCCTTCATGTGTACCATCAGTAGTAGGTCTTGAAACTACTGGGGCTGAACTTACAGCTGATATGATAGACAGAATGCTGGATAAAGATAGAATTCTTGGATTGGGAGAGGTAATGGACTATGTTGGTGTCATTAATTCTGATAAAAGAATGGAAGATATAATAGATGCTGCATATCAAAAAGATAAATTCCTTCAAGGACATGCTCCAGAAGTAACTGGGGAAGATCTTTCAGCTTATTTATGTGGTGGTCCTGTATCTTGCCATGAAGTAAGAAATGGAATTCATGCAAAGGAAAAAATAAGAAAAGGAATGATAGTAGATGCTAGAGAAAGCTCTATGTCAAAAAATATTACTTCTATAGTTGAAAATATTAAAGACTTGAAATCACTTAGAAACTTAACTTTATGTACAGATGATAGAGAACCTAAAGATATTCTTGAAAAAGGTCATATAAATGATTGTGTAAGAATTGCTATAAAAGCTGGTCTTGATCCAATAGAAGCAATAAGAGCTGTCACTTTAAATGCTGCTCAAGCTTACCATCTGGAAAAATTAGGTGCTGTTGCTCCTGGATATTTTGCTGACATGGTAGTTTTTGACAACCTTAAAGATATCAATGTAAGTTCTGTATATTATAAAGGTAAGTTGGTTGCAGAAAATGATCAGATGACTGTTGAAATTAAAAAACCTGTCATTGAAATAGAAAATAGAAATACTGTAAATATAAAAGATTTCTCAGCAGAAGATTTTAAAATAAAAGTTCCTGTAGAGAATGGAAAAATAGAAATTATTGGTATGGAATATACTGACAGAGTAAGAAGCATCACTAGAAAAAAAGTATTTGAAGTTCCTGTAAAAGACGGATATATCGACCTTAGTGGAACTGAATTAAACTTTGTAGCTATTGCTAACAGATATCACAATGATAATATTGCCCTAGCTGTAGTTGAGAATTTCTATATGGCAAAAGGTGCTGTAGGAACTACTTACTCTCACGACTCTCATAACATTACTATTATATACAACGATCCTCAAGATGCTGTAGCTATCTCTAAAAGAATAGCTGAAATAGGTGGAGGAGTAGTTGTGGCTGAAAATGGAAAAATAGTTGATGAGCTTCCTTTCCCAATAGCTGGGATGCTTTCTCAAAAACCAGCTAAAGATGTAAGCTTGGATATTCAAAGAATGAATGCTCTGCTTAGAACTTATGGTATAGAAACTGACAGCCCTATAACTAGACCTAGCACTTTAGCTCTTATTGTTATTCCAGAGGTAAAAATGAGTGATCTTGGTCTTATAGATGTAGTTAATCAAAAAGTTATCAAACAATTTTAAATAATATTTTTTGACAAGGGGGAAAAACAAAAAAATGAACAGCAAAAATGAAGGTTTCTTGGATAAGTATTTCAAGATAACAGAGAGAGGAAGCAACATCAAAGTTGAGATGGGTGCTGGATTAGCTACTTTTATGACTATGTCATATATTTTGATAGTTCATCCCATGATTATGAAAAGTGCAGGAATGCCTGCCAATGAAGTGTTCACAGTTACTGCTATTACATCTTGTGTTTTTACACTGCTTATGGGATTATATGCCAAGCTTCCTTTTGCACTTGCACCAGCTATGGGAAGTAATGCTTTCCTTGCTATGACATTAGTTGGAAGCGGAGCTGTAACATGGCAGCAAGGTCTTGCTATGAACTTTGTATCTGGAATAATCTTCTTGATTATGTCTATATTTGGTTTTAGAGAAGTTATTGTAAAATTTCTTCCTAAGAGTTTAAAGCTTGGGATAGGAGCAGCAGTTGGAATTTTCCTTATTGAACTGGGATTCAAAAACGGTGGACTTATGAAAGCTGTTAATGGTTCTGTTTCAATAGGAGATTTGAGCAATCCAGCAGCTATGACAGCACTTTTTGGTATTTTTGTAACAGCTATACTTGCTGCCAGAAGAGTAAAGTGCGATATGCTTCTTGGAATAGTTTCTGCTACTCTTATAGGTATTCCTTTAGGTGTAACTAAAATTCCTGCCAGCTTTATAGCTATGCCTAGTACTATCAGTGATATTGCTTTTAAACTTGATTTTTCAAATATTTTCAGCATAAAAGTTCTTCCTATACTGTTTGTATTCTTTGTTGGAGATTTCTTCTCTACATTGGGAACATTGTTGGGAGTATCTGAAAAAGCTGGTCTTTTGGATGAAAATGGAGATCTTCCTGATATTCAGAAACCTTTCCTAGTAGATGCTCTAGGTACAGTAGTTGGAGCTGCTATGGGAACTACTACTATTACTACATTTGTTGAATCTGCTGCTGGTGTTGGTGCTGGAGGTAGAACAGGGCTTACTGCTGTTTCTACAGGAGTATTATTCTTCTTTAGTTTATTCTTGAGTCCACTGGCTCTTATGGTACCTGCTGCTGCAACTGCTCCAGCTCTTATCATAATGGGTATCCTTATGCTTGGTGGAATGAAAAATATTGAGTATGATAATTTTACAGAATCTTTCCCTGTGTTCTTTATGGTTATCTGTACAGCATTTACTAACAGTATTTCTAATGGTGTTGGGGCTGGAATAATTTCTTATGCAGTAGTTAAACTAGGAGCTGGAAAAGGTAAAGATGTAAGTATTGGGTTATATGTACTTGCAGCTATTATGGTGTTCTATTTTATAAAATAAAATATTGAAATTATAGAAAATTAAAAAGTTTTAGGAGTTGTTTATTAAAGATTCCTAAAACTTTTTTATTATCCTTTAAATTTGACTCTTATTTTTAGTTTAAGACTAGCTACAGTAGAAATAAAGTCTATTAATATTGTTCACCACCCCTAAATCGCTAAACTCGTTTCACTCAGACAGTAGCGATTTTTAACGAGCTGTTTCACCTCATTAATTACGACTTTTTTTCTAATTTTCACTACTCTTAAACTATATTATTTTCTCTTTTGATTTTCAACTATTAGAACCTCTCTAATCCATTTTAATCTATAAAAAATACTACTGTCTCAAAATTAAAAATAGATTCTAAAAATTTGAAAATTAATAACAAATCTTTCTATTAGAAAATTTTTAAAATTTATTCCAGCTTTTTCAACTCTTTCTTTATAAAAAAAACATAAAAAAAAGGGATATTTCTATCCCTAAATTCTAATATTCTTCTTCTAATCTTTTATGATGAGCGATTTTTTCTCTCCCCACCATAGCTGAATAGTCCATTCCACTATTTTCTATAACTTTTAGAACACTCCTTGCTTTTGAAACAGTAGCAAGATTTAAAGCAGTTCTTTGATGATTATTCTTGATATTAACTTCTCCACCAAATTCTATAAGAAGTTCCATTATCTTTCCTAAATCTTTTATCGCTGCTATATGCATAGGTGTATCTCCATCTTTATTTTTAGCATTAGGATCAGCACCACAATATACTAAAGCATCTATAAAATCATATGCTCCATCTTCAACACAATAATGTAAAATAGTATTTCCATTTTCATCTGTTTCTTCAACACTGTCCATATCTAAATTTTCTTTAAATGCTTCTAAATCATTTTCTTCTAAAAATTGTAAAAGTTCCATTTGTCACCTCTAAAAATATTCTCCTTCTAATTTTTTTAATTACATATTTTTAAAAATCCTCAAAACTCTATCTTATAGCTTCCTGTCTTCAGTAACCACTCTCCTCTAAGTAAAGCGGCGGTTCAATCTCCAATTTGCATTTCTTGCCCTTCCAAGCTTCGATCAGAACAAGGTTTGAATTTTTTTCCTTAGAAAAATAAACAAATCTCACTCTTTTAAGAGAGAACCCACTATCTTCAAGAATTCTTGATATATCTGTGAATCTATAACTTCTATGAACTAAAGAGAAACTTCCTACTGGTTTTAAAAGTCTTTTTGCACTCTGCACCAGTTGAGAAAGATTCAATTTTATCTCATGTCTCGCTATAGATTTGCAGCTAAGGATATTTTGTTTCTTTCCATCCACTTCCATATATGGAGGATTTGAAACTATATAATCAAAAGAATTTCCCATAGAATATTCTTTGACATCACCATGTACTATTTTTATATTTTCTTTAAGGCAGTTAAGTTCAATATTTTTTTCTGCCAGTTCAATATTTTCTTCCTGTATATCTATACCAGTTATATCTTCTCCCTTTTCTTTTGAAGAAAGAAGTATAGGGATGACACCATTCCCCGTTCCTATATCCAATATTTTTCCTTTTTTAGGATAAGCAAAAAAGTCTGATAAAATTACTGCATCTACAGAAAATCTAAACCCATCCTTTTTCTGAATAAGCTTATATTTTCCAGCCAGCAATGTAATATCTTCATTTGCTAACATTTTTACTCCTTTTCAAGTTCCTTATGTTCAAGTTCTTCACGAGTTTTTTCACTTTTCAGCTTACTTGCCTCTTTTCTGTTGAACTTTACTTCATCGATCTCAAATTTCATAATACCTATATTTTCCACATCAACAAAAAGGAAACCATTCAATGGACTTATACTTATAACTTTTCCATCTCCTTTTTCAGTTCTCACTTGTTGATTTACAGCTGGGTAACTTCTCAACACCTGCTCATACTGACTATATTCATAGTTTATACAGCATAGAAGTCTTCCACATACTCCTGATATTTTAGCAGGGTTTATTACAAGCCCCTGGTCTCTTGCCATTTTTATAGATACAGAATCAAATTTATTTATAAAAGTTCTGCAACATAGTTCTTTTCCACAAATACCAATTGTTCCAAGTATTCTTGCTTCATCTCTTACACCAATCTGTCTAAGTTCTATTCTAAGTTTAAAAATATTAGCCAGATCTTTTACAAGCTCTCTAAAATCTATTCTTCCTTCAGCAGTAAAATAGAATATAAGCTTAGTTTTATCAAATGTGTACTCTGTTCCTACCAGTTTCATAGGAAGTTTATGATGTATTATTCTCTCTTTACACTGAGCATTTGCTTTAGCTGATTCCTCTTTCAATTCATTGTATCTTTTTATTTCCTGCTCGTCAGCTTTTTTTATAACAGGCTTTAAAGGAAGGACAAGCTGTTCTTCTTTCATCATCATAGGTTCTCCATAGACAACCCCTATTTCTTTTCCTCTAACTGTATCAACTATTACTTTATCGCCTTTTTTATACTCAATATCATCTACAACTTCAAAGTAATATCTTTTTTTAGTTATCTCAAACATTACTCCAAGTACTTTATATAGCTTTTTTTCTGCTGGAGCAGCTACAGTTTCAGTTGAAACAATTTCCTGCTCTACTCTGTTTTCTTCCATTAATTCCTCCTAATATTCTATCAATCCTTCTTCTAAAAAACTAAAGTAGGAATTTTTTGTAATTATTATATGATCAATCAGCCTTATATCTAAAGTTTTAAGACTGTCATACATATGTTGTGTCAGTTCTATATCCTGCTTAGATGGACTTATGTTCCCAGAGGGATGATTATGAGCAAAAACCACTGATTTAGCTCCATTCCTTATTGTCCTCTCCACTATCTCTCTTGGATAAACTGCACTTTTATCTATTGTACCATAAAAAAGCGTTTCACTTGCTATTAAATTATTTGCTGAATTTAAAAACAACACTTTAAATTCTTCTCTTTTAGAAAAACCTATATCCCCTCTTAAATAAGAGATAAGATCATTTTTACTCTTTATATTTAAAATATCATTATCTTTCAAATTTTCTTTGTAACTATTCTTAGCTATATCTCCCATTAATTTGAGAAATACAGCAGTGCTTTCTCCTATTCCATCTACCTTTAGCAATTCCTTTATATCTGCACCAAATATTTTTCCTGTTGACCCAAATACTTCCAAAAGGTTTTTTGCTATTGGTTTTACATCTTTTCTTGGAATAGAATATGTGAGCAGTATCTCTAATATTTCATATTCATGAAAAGCTTCATATCCACTTTTCATATATTTTTCTTTGAGCCTTTTTCTATGCCCCTCTGGAGAATATTTTTCCATACCTCCACCTATAGGAAAAGATCATATACTGCTGTTGGTGTTTTCATTCCATTTATTACTTCTATTGCACAATCAATTATAGGGTAAGCAAGAACTGCTCCTGTTCCCTCTCCCAGTCTCATTCTCATATTGAAAAATGCCTCTTCTCCAAGCTCTTTCAATACTAATTCCATTCCAGGCTCTTCACTCATATGAGTTGCAATTATATAATCTTTTATCTTTGGTTCTATTTTGCAAGCTACTAAAGCTGCTACACTTGATATAAATCCATCTACAAGCATAGGTTTTCTGTATCTGGCTGCTCCTATATACATTCCTACCATACATGCTATATCCAATCCACCTACATGAGCCAGTACATCTATTGGATCCATATTAAATGTATCATATTTTTCACAAGATTCCACTATTATTTTTTTCTTTTTTACAAGGCCGCTGTCAGAAAGTCCTCCCCCTCTGCCAACTATTTTATCTATATCCCCTTTTGTAAAAGAGTATAGAACTGCTGAACTTGTGGAAGTATTTCCTATTCCCATTTCTCCATTTGAAAAAATATCATACCCTGCTTCTACTTTTTCATTTATTAATTCTATTCCCACCATTATTGCTTTTACACATTCTTCCTGTGTCATTGCAGGTTCTTTATAGAAATTATTAGTTCCTTTTTTTACATTTTTTCTGTATAGATTAGGATAATCTCTAGGAATCGAATCTTTTATCCCAATATCTACAAGGTTGAAATCTACCCCTATAGTTCTTGTCAAAAGACCTATTGCCGCTATTCTATTAAGCATAGCTTCAGATACTATACGTGTATATTCCAAAGGGCATGAAGAAATTCCTTCCTCTATTACACCATTATCTGCTGATGCTACTATATGACATCTTTTATTTATTTTCTTTACAGGAAACCCACTGATTCCTGCTAGTTTTATAGCTATATCTTCAAGAGTTCCAAGGCTCCCATTAGGCTTCATTTTTCTGTCAAGTTCTTCCTGTGCTGCTTTTACAGCCTCTTTGTCTGCACCTTCTATTTCTCCAATAATTTTTCTTAACTCTTTCATCTCATCACCCTATGTTTAGTCCTTTTAGTATTGGGAACCCATCTGCAAATTCTATTATACAGATACCTCCATTTTCCACACTATATTTCCAGTAACTTTCTAGTTTATCTGAAAAATACCAGCTTAATATACAGTTGATAACACCCCAGTGAGTTACCACTAAATTATTTTTTGTTTTATCCAGACTTTCTATAAATTCTATAGCTCTGCTTTGAAGCTTTTCAAGACTTTCTCCAGTAACAAAATCAAAAGTTTTCCATTCGTTTTTGCTCTTTTCACACTCTGCTGGATACTTTTCCTCTATCTCCTTGTAGCTCATTCCCTCAAATATTCCAAAATCTATTTCCTGAAGTCTTTTATCAAATGTTATTGGAAGACTGAGATAATTTACCAGTTCTGCCGTTTCTGATGCTCTCAGCAGATCACTTGAATAAACTGCATCATATCCATGTTTTTTCAACACATCTCCAGCTTTTTTACACTGCACTCTTCCCATTTCATTCAGACCTGGGTCAAGCTTCCCAAAGAATATTCCTTCAACATTCATCTGTGTCTGCCCATGTCTGACAATTATCAGTTTACCCACTTCTATCACCTATACAGCTGCTAATATGTAAATAACAAACATAGCAATTATTTCTGAAAGCTCAACTACTGCCCCTAATGTATCTCCTGTGATTCCACCAATTTTTCTAGTCATCAATTTTGCATAGAAGAATCCAAGAAGCATTATTATTGGAATAACAATTAAAATAGTATAAGGAAGTCCAAATAAGTAAGCTGCCCCTCCTACAAAAGATGCTGTTAATATTGTAGCAATAGCTACTCCTCCAGCATCAGTATGATCTACAAAAGTTTTTCCCATTCCAGTAGATCTAGCATATGGTGCTGATGCACAATTTACTACACTGTTTAATCTTGCTATCACTGGAACTATTAGAAGTAATATTCCCATATTAAGTCCAGCAAATTCTGATATCTCTACAAGAAGAACTACTTTTAACATGAAATATAGTATAAGAACAAGTCCTCCATTAGTACCTAATCTTGAATCTTTCATTATATCAAGCATTTTTTGTTTGCTTCTATAACTGAATATTCCATCAAATGTGTCTGCCAGACCATCAAGATGAAGTCCACCTGTAAGTATTACCTCTATAGTTACAAGCAGTACTGCCATGACCATTGGTGAATATACTACAGTATATAGCAGCCAGAATGCTCCAAAAAGTATAAGACCTATTATCATTCCAATTACTGGAAAAAATTTCATGCTCTTTCCTAACTCATCAGAATCAAATTTTGGATCAACTCCAATAGGAAGTCTAGTCATAAATCTAAAAAGTAACAATATTCCTTTCATTAAATATCCTCCTAAAACTATTTTAATTTCATTTTTATCCCAGAAACTACAAAGTATGCCTCATCAGCTTTTGCTGCTGCTAATTGATTCATTCTTCCGCATATATCTCTAAAATGTCTCCCCAAAGCATAAGCAGGAACTACTCCCATACCTATTTCATTGGAAACTATAACAATATCCTGATCTGATGATTTTATGCACTCCAGAAGTTCTTCTACTTCTTTTTTTATGTTGTTTTCTATTGATGTAAGTTCTTCATCAAGCATATGATCCCAGTCATATTCTTTCTCCATTATCATGAGGTTAGTTACCATATTTGTCAGACAATCAAGCAGTATAACTCCTCCCAGCTTCATGTGAGGTTTTACAAGTTCAACTGTATTTTTGTATCCCTCTACAGTAGTCCAGTTCTCCCCTCGCTGCTCTCTATGCTTAGCTACTCGAGCTCTCATTTCATCATCAAATATGATTGCAGTTGCCAGATATATTTTATCTCTATATCCCATGTCAGCTATATACTCCTCTGCATGTCTGCTTTTTCCACTTCGAGATCCCCCAGTGAAGTAAATAATTCTTCCCAATTTGCCATCTCCTCTACTTTATTTCAATGAATTAATTATATCATATTTTTCTAGATTTTACACTTGATTTTCTGCTTATACACTATGTTAAAGAAAAAAGCCTCTCAATTATTTTTAATTGAAAGACTTTGGTTTTTGGTTGGTGATTTAGTATTTGGTTTTATTTATTCTATTATTAATACTTTTGACTGTACAAATTTTATTGTTTTTTTAGGGATTATTTCTCTCACTTCATTTGATGTTGGACTTCCTATTCTTCTTTTTTTTCTTTTTAAAAGCGAAAATGTTCCTTTATTTTTAAATTTTACTTCCTCATCCATAGCTGTTACTTCTGCTATTAGATTAAATATTTCTTCTATTTCTTCTCTTGCTTCTTCATATTCTGTTGTTTCATCTTTTTCTTTTCTCAATTTTCTATAATATGATACAAATTCTCTAGTGTTCATATTCCTCCTCTATTAGAGTATTGAGCTCATTTACTTTATCTATCATTTTCATTCTGGGTCTAAATTTAATAACTTTTTTTTCTTCTGTTATCATCATTTCTCTAGTTGCCAGATTTAATATCTTCCTAGGCTTTACTTCCCTTTTCTCAAATATTCCCCAGTCTTTTATTATTACTTTCTCTTCTACATCTAAAACATCAAAAAGAGCTTTCCAGAAAGAATCTAATCTTTCTTTTGCTTCTCTTATGCTTTTTAGATTCCTTCTTTCCTTGTATAAGGTTAAAAACTCTTTTTCTGTCATTACTATTCCCTCTCTATAACTCTTCTACTGATTTCACTATTCTTTCTACTTCTCCATTATTTATAACAAATATTCTGTCACAATCTTTTAATGTTGTAAGTCTATGAGCAACTATAATTAATGTTCTATCCTTTGATACATCATATATTTCTTTCATTATTTCTTCTTCAGTTTCACTATCTAATGCTGAAGTAGCTTCATCTAATACTAATACTTCTGGTTCATCATAAAGAGCTCTAGCTATTGCTATTCTTTGTTTTTGCCCTCCAGAAAGCATTATTCCTCTATCTCCTACTATTGTTTTTAATCCTTCTTTTTTCTTTAAAAATTCCCATATTCTTGCTTTTTTTAAAGATTCTATTAGCTTCTCCTCATTATACTCTCTATTGAATACAACATTATCTGCTATTGTTCCATCAAAAAGATACACTTCCTGCGGTATGTATCCTATGTTCCGTCTCCAATATCCTATATTTTTATCATCTAATTTAATATCATCTAGATATGTATTTCCACTTTTAGGTTTATATAGCCCTATTATCAAATCTACAAGTGTTGTTTTCCCTGAGCCTGATTCTCCTACAAATGCTACTTTTTCTCCTTTAAAAATACTTAGATTTATATTTTTTAGGACTTCTTTTCCTTTTTCAAATTCAAAACAAATATCTTTTAATTCTATTTTTTTGTTAAATTCTATAAGTTTATTTCCAATGTTTTCAATTTCACTTTCTAATTCATCAACTATCATATCAAGAGATTTTCCAAAAAAAAGAATTGTTTGATAATAAGTAATAATCCTATTTACTGATGGAAGTATTCTATATAATCCTATAAAAAATATTGATATTACTGGCATTATTTTGGCTAATCCATTTTCATCGTACACTATTACAGAAAATATTATTAAAACTACCACTATTGAAAATCCTAAAAATTCTAATATTAATCTTGGTACTGGTTGAGAAGACATATATCTTTTATCAACTTTTATGTATTTATTACAAGATATTTTAAAGTTATTCATTATTTTTTCATCATTAGATTGTAATTTTATAAACTTATAATTTCCGAATGTTGAACCAATTATTTGATAATACTCTTCTATAGCTTTACTTCTTTCTACTCCCCATTTTTTTGTTTTATTTAATATTAGGTATTTTATAAGAAATATATTTACTCCCATAAATACTGTAACAAACAAAGTTATTTTTAAATCAACATACAACATTACCAAATATATAAAAAATACTACACAGATTTCACTTAACATCATTAAAAAATTCTGAACTAACGCAACTAAAAAATTAGCTTCTGTTGTAATATTCTTCATAAGATCATTAGAGTTCTTTTTTATAAAATTTTGATAAGGATATTTTAAATAATTTACCATTAATTTACATGTAAATTGATAATATGAATTCCTAGAAAAAGAAACCAAAATATAATTAAAAAATATATTCAGTAAATTCTTAACTAAAAATATTATTATTATCATTATTCCAAAACAAAATATAAAATTCTTAGTACTTTCAAAATTAAAAAAATTATATATTATCTTTAAGTATTTATTCTCAAATATTATATTCTGATTAGTTACCATTGCCATAAATGGAACTATTGTTGATAGTCCTACTACTTCACTTAAAGAAATTATTATTGAAAAAACTGTTATTCCTAATAGCTTTTTCATTTCATTTTTAGAGAATAGTTTCTTTATTTTTTTTAACACTTTTACTCCTTAAACTTCTTTATGATTTTTACTATATAATCTAACTCTTCCTTAGTTAATGTTGGATACATAGGAATACTTATTTCTCTTAAATAATAATCCTCTGCTACTGGAAAATCTCCTTTTCTATAGCCATAATTTTTTTTATAATATGGCATTAAATGAAGAGGAATATAATGAACTTGAACAAAAATATTATTTTCTCTCATATAATCAAAGAAACTTTTTCTTTCCTCAGGATCTTTTAATAATACTGGATACAAATGATATGAATTTAAATTTTCTGGCTTTATTTTCAAGTCTTTATATTTTTCATCTTTTAACCATTCTTTTTCAAAATAATTAATTGGTAATGTTAACCATTTCAAATCTTTTAATTCATTATCATAATAATCTGCTATTTTATTTCTTTCATAAAGAGATTTATCTAATTTACTCATTTGCGTTATCCCTAAAGCACATTGCATATCCGTTATCCTATAGTTATAACCAAGTTCTTGCATTTCATAATACCAAGCTCCATGATTTTCCTCTAATTCATCTGGGTTTTTAGTTATTCCATGAGTTCTAAAAAGGCAAAGTTTTTTATAATAATTCTCATTATTTGTAAGAACCATTCCCCCTTCTCCAGTAGTTACATGCTTTACTGGATGAAAGGATAAAATAGTAACATCTGCATAATCTACAATATTTCTATTTTCTCTTAAAGCTCCTATGGCATGAGCTGCATCATGAATTATTTTTATATCTTTCCCAGTATTTTCAATAGCTTTTCTAATTGCTTTTAAATCTACTGGATATCCTGCTAATGATACTGGTGTTATAACTTTTGTTTTATCAGTTATTGCTTTTTCTATTTTATTTATATCAATATTATAGTTTTCCTTATCTGTATCTACAAACTTAGGAATACCTCCTAAATATAGTCCTCCATTCCCTGAAGCAGCAAAAGTTATTGGACTTGTTATAAATTCATCACCTTTTTTTAAACCTACAGCATAGTAAGCAGCATGTAAAGCTGCTGTTCCATTACAAAATGCTACTGCAAATTTGCAACTATGATATTCAGCTACTTTATCTTCAAATTCTTTTACTTTTGGTCCTTGTGTCATATAATCTGATTGTAAAGTTTCTATTACAGCTTCTATATCTTTTTTATCAATATACTGTCTTCCATATGAAATTTGTTTCATGAATTATTCCTCCTCTATATCTTCAAATAATAAAGGTGTTCCAAATTTTAAGTCTTTTTTTACTTTCTTGCCTAGTATACAATTATAATATTTAGGGGATATCCCATCTGCTGGTCTTACACTTTTTATATTTTCTTTCGTGATTACTTCACCATTATTTATATCTTTTGATATAAATAATGATCTTTTAAATTTAAAGGATTTTTTCTTTTTTTCAGTTATTTCATAACTTATTTTCCCAAACATTTTTTCCACATTTCTGATATTTTCTACCATCTCTCTAAATTCTATGGGAGTCATTGAAAAACTTGAATCAGGTCCACCTAGACTTCTGTCAATTATAAAATGTTTTTCTATTACTTCTGCCCCCATTGCAACAGCTGTACTTGCTACCAGGCTTCCCATTGTATGATCTGAAAGACCTGCTTTCACATTAAATCTTTCTACTAAATCTTTTATCATTACTAGATTAGCATCTTCTACCTTAGCAGGATATTGTGAAGTACATTGCAGTAAAGTTATATCTTCATTTCCCATTTTTCTACAAGCTTCCACAGCTTCTTTTATTTCCTCTTCTGTTCCTACTCCTGTAGATATAATCATAGGTTTTCCCTTTGAAGCTACATATTCTATTAAAGGTATATCATTTATTTCAAATGAAGCTATTTTATATATTGGAGTTTCCAATTCTTCTAATAAGTCAACTGCTGTTTTATCAAATGGAGTAGAAAATATTTCAATTCCTATTTCTCTAGCATAGTCAAAAAGTTCTTTATGCCATTCCCAAGGTGTATATGCTTCTTGATAAAGTTTATATAACGTTGTTCCATCCCAGATTGTTCTATTATTTATCTGAAAATATTCATTATCACAATTTAAAGTTATTGTATCAGGAGTATATGTTTGAATTTTTACAGCATCTGCTCCACTCTCTTTAGCTAACTTTATACTTTTTTTAGCTATATCTATGCTATGTCCATGATTTGCTGACAATTCAGCTATTATTTTTATTTTTTTCATATTTTCTCCAATCTTGTTTGGTTATTTTTAAATATGTTACATTCATTTTTTTATTATTTATTGTTAAATTTTTTTCTTCTTTGTATTTTTTCATTCCTAGACCAAGAGCAAGATTTAAAGATATTAAGTTTTCGCTTATAACATCATATTCTATAATTTCTAATTCTTCATAATTTGTAAAAAGAAATTTTAAAAATTTTTCTCCTATTTCTCTTCCAATTCCTTTGCCCTTTTCTAATGAATTATTCAAATAAATTCCCCAGTTATATATTTTAGTTGATATTTTTTTTACACTAACTATTCCAATTTTCTGTTCAGCATAAATTATGAAAAAAACATCTATATTCTCACTCTTTTTTAAAGAATCTATCCACTTTAAGTGTTGTTCCTCATTAATAATTTCACTATTATACATAAATTTTCTAACTTTAGGATCATTTCTCCATTCTCTTATTTCCTTTTGTTCTTTTAAAGTACTTTTAAGAATATTTTCAAATCTAATCATTTTACCTCCTAAATTAAGAAAAATTTCATTATTCTTTTTATGCCTTTTCCATCTATTAAGTTATATACTTCATTCTTTTGAAACATAAATTTTCTTAAAATAGATTCAATTTCACAAAATGATCTATCTGCTCTTAATACTTCTCCTGCTATTTTATTCTTATATAAAAATGCTGCATTTTTCTCTTGATTATCAGCTATTACTATTGGAAAAAAATTAGCTTTTAGATAAAGCAATTCATTAATACTCTGTCCACATCCACATATTATATTTCTACTTTTTAAAATTATCTCTTTCATTTCTAAAGCATTTAAATTATAGTAAAATTCAATATTATCATTTTTTTCTTTTTCTATTTTTTCTATATTATCAAATGCTTTTCCTATAACTACTGCTATTTTTAATTTTGAATTTATTCTTTTAATAATTTGCAATAATTTAGGAGTTAAATTTCTAATATCTGTTCCCCCTAGAGTTATTAAAACATCTATATTTTTTTCAACTGTATCTGTAGTTGTTTCTAAAAATTCTTTTCTTAAAATTATATAATCTTTGCCTTGAAGAACAATATTTTCCGTTTTATAAACTACCTCATCATAAAGAACTGGATTTAAAACAATTCCTTTAGGATAGGAGATTCTATTATTATCATCTATATAAAGACATTTTTTTGTACTTTCTGATATAAATTTATATGTTTCTATATCTGCTAAATATGAATCTATTATTATATAATCATCTTCTTTTAAAAAAAATTTTAAAAATTCTCTATCTTTCCAATCTTTATTAAGATATCTTTTTCCTTTTAGAAGGTCATCTATATTTTTTCCAAATATAACAAATAAAACTTCTATATCTCTAGATTCGATTTCTTCATATAAGGCAGAACATCTTGTTATATGACCAAATCCAATATTATCTCCACCTTCAGTAAAAATAATTACTCTATTTATCTTTTTCATAATACTTTTCCTTTAGATACTTCTCTGCTCTATTTAAGTCTTGTTTATTTAACAACTTAACAGCTTCTTCTATTTCCTCTTCTAAACTGTTGCATACTCTTTTTTGCTCTATTGAATTATTTATTAAATATAACCATTTCTTTTCTTCAAATAAATTTATTATGTCCTCACAATTAAAATATTTATTATTACTATATAAATTATCATAAACTTCACACAAAAGAATATAATCCTCTTTTGTATCTAAAGTTATCCTTATTTTTGAATACTCTTTATTTTTATTTAATAATAATTGTCCTATTTTATATTTATTTTTATTTAATAATAATTGTCCTATTTTATATTTATTTTTATTTGTTTTATAAACATAAGGTGTCACATGTTCAAACTCAAATTTTTCTTTTGCATTCTCATATGCTTCTTTTAATACTTTATATGAAAAAATTTCACAATCTAATCCATGAGGAAAAGTTCTCACCAAAGAATTAGATGTATAATCATTTTTCTCATTTAAATGTTTTTCTATAAGTTCATCTAATGTTTCATGATCAATACATGGACAGTCACTTGTAATTCTTATTATTAAATCAGCTTTATATTTAGTAGCAGCCTCATAATATCTTGATAAAACATTATCTTCTGAACCTCTGAAACAACTTATTTGTAAACTTTCACACAATTTTTCAATTTTATTATCTGTCTCATTAATGGTTGTTGCCACAACAATTTTATTTATATATTTTGATTCTTTAACTCTATTAATTACTTGTTCTAAAACTGTTTTATTTCCATTATATGGCAAGTTTAATAACACCTTATTCGGTAATCTACTTGAAGTTGTTCTAGCTTGAATTATACAGACTATATTCATTTTTATACTCTCACTTTTATAGAATTAATTTTTATTTACATTATCATAATTTATTTTTTCTAAATTTCCATTTTTATCTTTTATTAAATTTCCATTTTCATCACATCTAAATAAAGATTTGTTTGTAAATTTATCACAAATATTTATAAATTCTTCTAATGTCATTTCTATCTCATTTAAAATCTCTTCTAAAGGTTTTCCTAAATATGACCATGGAAATTTTCCATCTAATATTTTTACTATTTTCACTCCATCTTCTCTAGTAAGCCTATTTCTCCTTATATGGAGCGAAGCTTGATCTGTTGCTCTACTGAAACCTAACTTTAAAAATTTAAAATATTCATGTATTCCATTATAATAATTATCTAGATTTTCATAACTTTCTAATGCTCCTTCTATATGTTGACCATAGTCTTGAAATCCATATGCTGATGCTATTATTTTATTTGTTAATCCATCCCATGGAATATAGTGTCCTAAGAAAATCCCTGTTACTCCAACATCTTTTAATTCTCTGTCTGTTGGGTAAGTATATGGTATAATATCTTTTTTTTCTATATCATATTTTCCTACTAAAGATTGAATATCTAAACCTAATAATCCACCATAAGTGTCTAACCATTTTTTATCTAAAATATTATTTTTACTTGCTGCTGCCGGTCCTCCATACTCGTTTTGAGAATTTTCTCCCCATATAATTAATGGTACTTTGTAATAAACAGCTGCTTTTACTGGCATTGTGAATATAGATAAGTGTTCAGGATAAGAAATATCACCAATTTCTATTAAACTAATTTTATTTAACTTTTTTCTTATTTTTGGATTTGCTGTAAATTCAATATAATCAACTCCTAAATTCTTTAGATTTTCTATGTTTTTTCTTCCAATCTCAGTTAATTTACAAGTAGTGGCTGTAACACACAATGGATTCATTCCTAGTTCTAAAACTTTTATTATTTGATATGTCGAATCTTTACCTCCACTAACAGGAACTATACAATCCCAATTATTTTCATTTTTAGATTTATATTTATTTAAAATTTTTATTAACTCCTCTTTTCTCTCTTTCCAATTTATTTCCTTTCTATTTTGAAAATTTGAACATGCTGTACAAACCCCCTCTTCATTAAACTCCAAATTTGGTTTTGTACTTGGAAAAAGACATTTTTTACAATATTTAATCATAATACCCCTCCTTAAAATTATTATTTTATATTTAATTTTTCTATTCTCTTCCTTAATTCTTTAGCATTTAACCAAATTTCATTTTCTCCTGAACTATACTCCCAATTTTCCTTTATTAATTTTCCTCCATCTTTAAATTTACTCTTATCCCACCATTCAAAATGAGGATAGATTATATAATAATCTTCATATTCATAAGTATTTCTCCAATCATCTTTAGTTATCATTACTTCATGAATTTTTTCTCCCTCTCTTACTCCTACTTCTTTAATGCTTCCATTTGGATTTAATGCTTCAGCTAATTCTGTAATTAAGAATGAAGGATTTTTAAATACAAATGTTTCCCCTCCTTTTGCTTCTTCCAATGCTTTAAATACTAAGTCTACTGCATCATCTAATATCATCCAAAATCTAGTCATATGAATATCTGTTATAGGAAGTTCTTTTTTTCCTTGAGCTAATAATTGTTTGAAAAATGGAATTACTGATCCTCTGCTTCCTGCTACATTACCATATCTTACTATTGAAAATATTGTTCCTTTATCTCCTGAATAAGCATTGGCAGATATAAAAAGTTTATCTGATACTAATTTAGTCCCTCCATAAAGATTAATAGGATTTACCGATTTATCTGTAGAAAGTGCTACCACTTTTTTTACTTTTCTATCTATTGCCGCTTCTATTATATTTTCTGCTCCATGTATGTTAGTTTTTATTGCTTCAAAAGGATTATATTCACAAGCTGGAACCTGTTTCATAGCTGCTGCATGTATTACATAATCTACATCTTTGAATGCTCTGTATAATCTTTCTTTATCCCTTACATCTCCAATAAAGAACCTTAATTTATTAGTTTTTTTTTCTCCGTATTTAGCTATAAAATTTTTCTTCATTAAATCTTGTTTAAATTCATCTCTTGAATATATAATTATTTTTTTAGGTTCATAATCTTCTAAAACTCTTTCTATAAATTTATTTCCAAAAGAACCTGTTCCCCCTGTTACTAGTATTGTTGAATTATTTAACATTTTCTTTTTCCTCCATTTTTAATAATTGTAATAATACATTTTCATAAATTTTTTGACTAGAATTTCCCAGATTTTTTAAATAATACTTTTCTAATATCATTTTTTCAAATTTTAAAATTCTATTTTGAAATTTCTCATTATTTTTTATTTTTAAAATAAAGTTTATCATTTCTTTAGAATTTCTTATTCTTTTCGCAAATTCTTGTCTTTCTATATAGTTTTGATTTTTTTCATTTAAAAATTGACAAACTATTTTATTACATACTTCTATACAAGCTGTACTGTCTATTGAAATACAAATATCTTGTTTTTCTATAATCTCTTGAATAGTCACTTTTCCATTTTTAATTACAGCTTTATCCTTTAATTTTTCTTTATATTTCTTATAAATTTCTTCTGTTTCATTAGGATGTAATTTTATTGTTAAAAAAATATCATTTTTTAATACTTCTAAAATTTCAAATAAAAATTCAAACACATCTTTTTCTAAATAATTTTTTCCTTGCAAAGAACTAAAAAAACATATATTTACTTGTTTTTTTTCTTCAATATTATTTGAATTTTCAATAAAAATTGAATCATAAAATGGATTTCCCATTGGTATAATTTTAGTATCTTTATACATTGAACCTAATTCTAAATCTTTATTTCCCAAAACATATGCTATATCAGTATTAAATTTATAAAACCATGGATAGTTAGGTTCTGTTTTAGAAAAAAATCCATGTTGGATAGCAAATACTCTTCTATTCCCAGCAATCAATTTAACTATTGGTGCTCCCAATGAAAAAAAATATTTTATATTTTGATATCTTTTATTTATTCCATTACTAGCTATTCTATTTGCAATTTCTCTATGTAAATAATTATATTTAAA
>ERZ838225.1393-NODE-1393-length-19641-cov-6.162616_pt1 | contig 19641 bp, 19 predicted proteins | sample MGYA00519684_ERZ838225 | MGnify/ENA primary metagenome ERZ838225 (study PRJEB31850, sample SAMEA3708829) | human gut metagenome | biome: human gut; feature: human-associated habitat; material: faeces | place: China | collected 2014 ...
TTTCTATGACTGACAGCAGATTATCTACGGTACTTTCTTCCCATCCGGCAAGCCATATCAGAGTTTTTTCCTCTGCTTTTGTCAGTTCCACGTCTGCCAGTACCTTGTTCATTTTTTGTATCTGTCTGCCCTCCATCTCATAAAATAAAGCATTCACATTTCTACTTTCTCTTTCCGGCTGCTTCAACATCCGCAACACTCCTTTCCTGCCTTATCTGTTATTTACAGGTGCGTGTCACGCTCCTGTTTCTATCATCAAGGAAGAATTACCACCGAAATTTCTCCGGCACTCCTCGTCTGTCCAGATATTCTTTTCTCGCCTGTTCCCGTTGTTCCTCTGCGGGCGCAGTTTTGTATTTTGAATATAAGTCTCTCATTACCAAAGCATCCAACTTCGCTTCTAATCCTTGTTTTATGCTCGGTAAATTTTCTTCCATATCTAACAAATGGAATTTCACAAGTTCCGTAAATAGTTGCTCCGATATCTGTATTTGTTTCATATGATCTCCTTTCCAACACCGCAACAATGCAATGTCTTTAGTTTTTGCAACCTTACACTTACATCTCTGCAATTTCTATACACTCTGCATTGTTGCGTTCTTATCTACTGTTTTACGATTTCATCAAGCCGCCAATACCATGCTTCTCCGATTCGTTTCCCTTTAATGCCCAATTCTTTTTTCGCATTTTCCAATGTTCGTTTTGAAATTCCTTTTTCTTCGGCAAGATTAACAATATCCTCACTTTTCACCACATTATTTGTTTCTGCCAGCTCATAAATGAGTTGTTTTGCTCGATCCTTTTTATTTGCTTTCGGAGTTACCCCTCCTAGCAATTCATCTGCCGTAATTTCATAATCTCCCAGCCATTGAAACCCATCTTCTGTCAGTTCAAATGCTTTTGAATGTCCAAATGCGGCAAGGTTATTTTTTATTTGTACAACTGCACGTGTATTTTCCTGTCCCTCTATTCTGCCGACTAAAAGAACGCTTCTTGCTACTGCAAAAAAATCAATCGAACCCATTCCTCTATATGCCGCCTTGTTTCCGGCAGCCTTATTCATGTGACCGATCAGGATAATCGCACACTTATGCTTCTCTGCTAAAAGTCCTAATTTCTTAGTCATATCTCTTGCTTCATTTGCCCGGTTCATATCCATTCCGCCACCCAGATAGGCTTGTATCGGGTCTAAAATAAGTAAGCGGGCATTTGTTTGAATAATCGCCTGTTCCAAACGTTCGTCTACCATAGAAAGAGATTTTTCGCTTTCGTCAATAACCATAATTTTCTCACAATCAGCGTCTGCCGCCTCAAGTCTCGGCTTTACTGTATCTGCTAATCCATCCTCGGCAGTCTGATAAATAATATTCATAGGCTCTGATACCTGCATATCTTCATCAAGTCCGATCCCCTTTGATAATTTGGCTGCAAGATTCAATACAAGCGTTGTCTTCCCATCTCCCGGATCACCTTGAATAATTGTCAATTTTCCATAAGGAATAAACGGATACCATAACCATTCAATTTCCTGTGACTGAATATCAGCCATATTGATTATTTTCAATTCAATATTCTGTTCTTCCATAAAGTCCTCCATTCAAAGATTCTGTTGTTTCTACGAAGAACCTCTGTTATACTGATTTTGTAAATATCTTGATAACAAAGGTTATCCGATTTTTCATAAGTCCTAACAGTTGCCGCTGTCGGGACTTTTTTCTGTTCCCTGCCAAAGATACTTTGCTCCGTCCAACATCCATATAATGGCTTTCAGCATATCCAGACAGTCATTTTTCATCTGCTCCAATCCTTCGTCTGATAACAGGATTTCCTGCTCTTCAAATTGCTTTAGGATTTCTGCAATGTTGTACTGCATAAGTTGTAATTCCTCAACCAGTTGATATATCACTTCCTTTTTCCCGACCACGCACACTTTGTTATAGATACAGGAACGGACAAAATAATCTTTTTTCTGCATACCGCTCGCTTTGATTTTTGCTTCGATTTCATCCCTCTCTCTTGGAGAAATACGAAAACTGATTGTTGGGTATTTGTGTACTCCGCTCATAGCTACTCCTCTCCATTGGCAATTTCCAACTTCTCTGCCAATTCTGCTTGTTTATTGGGATACAAATGGGAATAGGTATTCAAGGTAGTCTCAATCTTTTCATGTCCCAACCGTTCTGCAATCGCCAATGGCTGAAATCCCATTTCTACTAGCAAAGACGCATGAGAGTGCCTCAAATCATGCAGGCGAATACGCCTAACGCCTGTTTCTTTTATCCCCCGAACCATTTCATGTTCCATAAATGATTTTGTAAATCGGAACATTCTTTCTTTTGCTGTTATCCCGTACAACATACTGCAATATTCCTTTAATTCTTCTGCCAAAAACGGGGGAATTGTTATCTTTCGATTGCTTTTAGGTGTCTTGGGCGGCGTTATCATGTCCTTACCATTTATTCGCTGATAGGATTTGTTGATTGTAATACAACGTTTCTCTAAATCAATATCCTCATAAGTTAAAGCAAGCAATTCTCCAATTCTCATTCCTGTCCAATATAAAAGCAGAAATGCTATTCTTGCTTCCGGCTTGTTTTCCATAGATGGCAGAAACTCTTTGAACTCCTGTTTTGTCCAAAAATCCATTTCATCAGCTTTACTCTTTCCGATACTTCCCGCTTTTCTGCAAGGATTATCTCGCAAATCATAATAGCGTACAGCATAATTAAAAAGCGCTGCCAACTGATTGTTAATGCTTTTCAAATAAGTTGGAGCATATCCCTTTTTAATCAACTCATTCTGCCATGCTCTGATATCCGAGGTTTGAATTTCACACATTTTCTTGTGCCTAAAATATGGAGTTACTTTCAGATCAAACACATATCGCTTATTGATAATTGTGCTTTCTCTCAAGCGATTCTCCATATCTGCAAAATAAATTTCTACGAAGTTTTCAAAACTGATATCCAGATTCTTCTGCTGTTGCTGAAGAAAATTTCTTTCCCATTCATCTGCTTCTCCTTTCGTCTTAAAACCTCGTTTGTTCTTTTTTCGGCGTACTCCTTGCCAGTCTTTATAATAAAACTGACTGCGCCATAATTTTCCGTCTCTCGTTGCCGGCATATCATCATCCCCTTTCTAAACAACCATTCCATAAAATTTTTCCTGAAAATACTTTCTTGGCACTTTTCCTGAAATCACTCGAAATCCCTTTGCTTTCAACTCATCATTCAGTCCTCGAATAACTTTATAGGCATACCCTCTGGATACTCCGAGTAATTCAGCAACTTCATCTGCGGTAATATACATTTTCATCGTATTCTCCATATTCATTTCTCCTTTCCTTTTTAATTTAAGTACACATTTGTGTTCCTTATGATTTGTATTATATAGTACACATTTGTGTTCGTCAAGTATTTTTCATAATTTTTATACACAAATGTGTCCCGATGTGCTAAACTGTCTCTATACACACAAAACACAAAAAGGAGAAACGCTATGACTGTCGGAGAAAAAATCAAATATTATCGGAATATACGTGGAATATCACAAGAAATGTTGGGGAATCTTTCCGGCATAAATCCGGCTACTATCAAGAAGTATGAATATGGTATTCGTAATCCAAAGCCGGATCAATTACTGAAAATCACAAATGCTCTTGGTATTAGCATTAACCTGTTCATGGACTTTGATATAGAAACTGTATCGGATGTGCTTTCTTTACTGTTTAAACTGGATGAGCAAGTAGATATGAGATTTGAAGCAGAAAAAGATGAAAACGGAGAATTTATTCCTTCTACTGTAAAATTATCTTTTCAGAATGCTGCAATCAATCAGAAACTTTGCACCTATCTGAAAGCAAAAGAAATAAAAGAAAATCTAGAAAACTCTAAAGAGAAGTTTAGCGCCAAAAATGATTATACAGAAGCCATTAGCGAAATTGAGCAGAACATAGAAGATATTAAAAATCATCTCGTAGACGATAATATGGTAGTTAAAAAAGGTACTGACGGAATTACTGTAAAATTATTTCCGCAATAATCTATAAAACCTATTGACTCCAACGTAACGTGATACTGTATGCTGTTCTTGTGAAGCAAAGTAGATATATGCCGGCATTTTCCTTCTTGCTTCTCTATCATTAAAGGAGCTGATAAAATGAAAACCATAAGTCAAGTTGCAAAATTAACAGGAGTAAGCATACGCACTCTGCAATATTATGATGAGATTGGGTTATTAAAGCCCAGCGAACTTACTCCTGCAGGCTATCGTCTATACGATGAACACACATTGCAAACCCTACAACAAATCCTCTTTTTCCGGGAATTGGATTTTCCGTTAAAAGACATTATCAAAATCATGCAAAACCCTGACTTTGATAGGATTTCCGCTTTCAAAAAACAAAAAGAACTGCTTCTTCTAAAGCGTAATCGAACAGACAGACTTATACAGCTTCTTGAACGACTTGAGAAAGGAGAAGAATGTATGAGTTTCAAAGAATTTGATTTATCAGAGTATATCCACGCATTAGAAGATTTTAAGGTTAATCAAACAGACACAATTATTAAACATTGGGGAAGTATCGACAATTTTGATATGTTCATTCAAAGAATTAAAAACGATGAGGAAAACGTAGCCAAACTCGCCATTCAGCATTTTGGAAGTATTGAAAAATATACAGAAGAAATGAAATATAATCTGAAACACATTTCAGAAATTATGGATAAAGAATGGAATGAAGAGGCAGAAAAAATCGCCGCTCAATCAGATCTGCTGTACGGAAAACTAACAGTCGATTTGACCTACGATGTATCCTCTCCCAAAATACAGAAAATCGTTTATGAGATACTGGAATTTATCAAAAAGCAGAGTTCTTCTGTGACTCTTGATAAACCTCTCATAAATATACTGATTGACTCCTATTCCAATGATTATGTCAAAAACATAACCGATAAAAAATATGGTGACGGCGCTTCTGACTATATTGTAAAAGCCTTTCGATATTACTCCGAAAATAATACTCCATCAAAGAAATAGAGCCAAAGTAGAGCCAACAGACATAAAGAAACCTCGGAAACCCTTGTAAAATGGGCATCCGAGGTTTTCTGTCCGTTATTCAAACTCAATCGTTCCCGGTGGTTTTCCCGTCAGATCATACACTACGCGATTCACATGATTTACTTCATTGACAATTCTGCTTGTCACTTTATGCAGTACTTCCCATGGGATCTCTGCTGACTCTGCTGTCATAAAGTCAATCGTATTGACTGCGCGAAGTGCAACTGCGTAATCATAGGTTCTTTCATCCCCCATAACTCCAACGCTTCTCATGTTTGTCAATGCAGCAAAATACTGTCCGACTGTCTTGTTCATGCCTGCTGCGTCCATCTCTTCACGGTAAATAGCATCTGCATCCTGAACGATTTTTACTTTTTCTTCTGTTACTTCTCCGATAATACGGATTCCAAGTCCCGGTCCCGGGAACGGCTGTCTGAACACCAGACGCTCCGGAAGTCCGAGCTCCAGACCTGCTTTTCTTACTTCATCCTTGAACAAATCACGAAGCGGCTCAATAATTTCTTTGAAATCTACGTAATCCGGGAGTCCTCCTACGTTATGGTGAGACTTAATCACTGCGGATTCACCGCCGAGACCACTTTCTACTACGTCCGGATAAATGGTTCCCTGTACCAGGAAATCAACCGTTCCAATCTTTTTCGCTTCTTCCTCGAATACACGGATGAATTCTTCTCCGATGATTTTTCTCTTCTGCTCCGGCTCTGTCACTCCTGCAAGTTTCTCATAAAATCTCTGCTGTGCGTTCACCCGGATAAAGTTCAGGTCATAGTCACCTTCCGGTCCGAAGATTGCTTCTACCTCATCTCCCTCGTTTTTACGAAGAAGTCCATGGTCTACGAATACACAGGTAAGCTGGTTTCCGATTGCCTTGGAAAGCATAACTGCTGCCACGGAAGAATCCACACCGCCGGAAAGTGCACACAATACTTTTCCGTCGCCTACTTTTGCACGAATCTCTTTGATTGAGTTTTCTACAAACTCATCCATCTTCCAGTCGCCGGCACATCCGCACACATTTCTCACGAAATTGCTGAGCATCTCTTTTCCCTGTACTGTATGAAGTACTTCCGGATGGAACTGGATCGCATACAGCTGTTTTTCTGCATTCTCTGCGGCTGCTACCGGACAGTCTGCCGTATGTGCTGTAATCTCAAATCCCGGTGCGATCTGCGCAATATAATCAAAATGACTCATCCAGCAGATTGTAGATGCTGACACGCCTTCAAATACTTTTGAAGAGGCTTTATCGATCAACACCTCAGTTTTTCCATATTCTCTGACATCTGCACGTTTTACTTCACCACCAAGTACATGCATCATCAGCTGGGCTCCATAACACAGTCCCAATACCGGGATTCCAAGTTCAAACAATTCTTTTGTATAGGTCGGGGAGTCTGCCTCATAGCAACTGTTCGGACCACCTGTCAGAATGATTCCTTTTGGATTCATATCCTTGATCTTCTGAAGGTCTGTTTTGTAAGAATAAATCTCACAATATACATTGCATTCTCGAACGCGTCTTGCAACCAGCTGATTGTACTGCCCGCCAAAATCGAGTACGATTACTAATTCGTTTTTCACAAATGTTTCCTCCTAATGTTTATCCTAGTATTTTTATTATAATGTAGCACTTCTGAATTTACAAGTTTCTTTTCTTGTAGTTTCACCAGTTTTACTTTCAAATACTCTAATTCTAATCTGTCTGATCAAAGGATATAGCTGTCTGCATTGATCACTTTCGCAAAGAGCAGATCCTGAATTCCGATATTCTTACCAGGCAGCTCTTCTCCATCAGCTTCTCCAATTTGTGCTACATTTTGCGAAATGGCTGCAATCACACTTTTCTGTTCTTCATTACACAATACCTGTGCGCAGTTTTGAATCCTGAGGTAATTTAATATCAATTCCGGCGTTACATCTTGTGCAATCTTTACAGTGGCTATATTTCTTACAAGAACTTGATCTGAAGAATTTTCAAGCAATATTTTATCTATGCTAATATTAGGCTTATTTTCAATGATTCTGCCCTCCCATTCAAATTCAAGTCTCTGATAGTCCACATTTAACTTTTTAAATGACGCTTCTTGATTTTTCATCAAAACTACCGTTTCCTTTACCATGAGTTTTGAAATCCACTCATCTAATGTATCTAATTTGACATCTTCCGGTACTTTTAGATTTCCGTACACATAGATGCTGTCTCCCTCTTTCTTCAGTAATTCTTCATTTAAAACTGCATCTCCATAATGAAGTGCCATTCCTGCAGGGATGACTACAAAATTCACTTTTTCATCAAATAGCTCGATACACGATTCCACCATTTCTTCCGGAATGATCAACTGTTCTGTAACAAACCGGACATTTTTTTCGACTAGCTTTTGCATATCTACCGATTTATCCTGAATAATTACTTTGTCTTTTACATAATATTTGTTGTCTTCTTTTGCTCTCAAAGGGAAATATTTATCTACAATGAATGTGTCATTTAATATCATACAGTCATCCGGATAGATCGAAACGGAATTACTTGCGGATAATTTTGTCAGATAACCCGAAATACTTTCCGCACATCGAACAGAACCGTTCACATGAATTTTCTCATATTTCTCTAAAATTTCTTTTGTACCTGAATGTATATTGAGGGCTCCATTTACGATTAACAATGTATGTTCCTGAACAACCATAGAATCTGTTATTTCATACGATCCATTGATTACTTTTAACTCTGTCTCAACATCATCTGCAATTTCTATTGTATAATCTTGATTTATCGTGACAGGAAGACGATTTAAAATACTTTTACTGGAAGTACTGACGATAACAATATCTGCATTGATTATCATGTTTTTATAGTTGTTGTAATCTTCTTCTTTCATTTTTCTGGCATCACAGATATCACAATTTAATACATAGTTTTTCTTATCAAACATATTTGTTCCCTCCTAAAATTCTTTTTAAATGTTGACGTGCAGAAGAAAGTTTGGATCGGACCGTTCCTGGTGAAAGCAAAAGGATATCTCCAATTTGTTTGGAATTATACCCTTCCAAGTAACGTAACGAAAAAATTACTCCTTCCAGATCCGGTAAAGTTTCCAGCAGCTTCTCCCATTCTAATCGAACCAGTTCTTCAGAATCTATTTGTGGCTGCGAAAACTCATCCAAGATGATTTCCTTCTTGCCATGTCTGAGACGATCTACATATAAATTTTTAACAGTTCGATATAACCATGAGCGACTTTGCTGTTCTTTCAGCGTGGATAAGGTATCCTCATGAAGCATTGCGCGCAAGAAAGCTTCATGCACCAGTTCCTCCGCGGTATACAGGTTTCCTGTCATACTATGGCACCAATTGATCAATTCCTCATAATATTTCTTATACAGTTCCTCTATCATACCTTGCGATCCTTTCTTTTGCCTTTCACTTATAAGACGGATAACCGGACAAAAGTGTTGAAAAATATTTCTCTATCCTCATTTCCTCTATTTTCTATTTCTTTGTATACTGAAAAGGCCAATGCACTTTCGTACATCGGCCTTTGGAATTCTCTCCCTTAGGTTTGCTTAGTTTGGGGAATTTGGAGTCAGATTTTCATCTAACATCATATTTAGGAGGGCTGCCGTTAGGCAGCGTAACGGGAGATTTCCTTTTTCAGTTCTTCGCAATGATCACCGTAAACCTGCAGTGATATCACGTTGTTCAGCCCGAGATTCATGATTCCTAAAATAGATTTTGCATCTACCACAAATCTTCCTCTCTTCATATCCATATCATATGGATACTTTGCCACTGTATTTACAAAATTTAGAATTTCCTCGGGGTTTTTAAAGCTAACTAACATTTCACTCATCATGAATACTCCTCTTCTATCTATACTGATGTCTTCCTATGATGCCTTCCATGTTTTACCCTTACGAGGTTATCACATTCTTTCAAAAGAAACAGGGTGAAATATCTTAAAAAGGGAGATTTTTTTAATGAACCGATTTTCTGAAGTCATTTGGAAGCATCCCAACTTCCTCTTTAAATACCTTACTCATATATTTCGGATCTGAATATCCGGCAAGCTCCGCAATCTGATTCAGTTTCAAATGTGTATTTAAAAGCAGCTCCTTTACCTTCTCTATCCTGTATTTGCGGATTGTCTCGGTAAAAGTACTTCCGGTTTCTTTTTTAAACTGTGCGCTTAAATATTCTTCCGATACATAAAGCTTATTCGCAATCTCCTCCAGTGTAATCCCCTGATCATAATATTTGCGGATCAGCTTTTTCGCCTGTTTTACCAGAACACTTGTCTCCTCGCCTTCCTCTTCCGTCTCAAACTCAAACAAACCGAAAAAGGCTTTCAATGCAGCTTCCAGCTGATTCCAGCTCACTGCTACTGTAATTTCCTGCAGGATATTCTGCACTTCCAGATCCAGTTCAACCGAAACTTTTGCCTTATAGATTCCGAATACAGCCAGGCTCAAATGAATGATCGCCTGTTTGATATCTGCCGGTGTATGAAACTCTTCCTGATAGCAGTTCGCCAGTTTCCAGAAACATTTTTTTAATTCCTCTTTGTTCTCCTGTAAAACCGCCTGTTTTGCCTTTTCTTCCAATTCCACAGGATATTTTAACGGTACCGGATGCTGCTGCTCAATCAACTCGTTGCTGATCAGTGTTCCTTTCGGAAACATCAGATTCCATTCTCTCTGTACACGGATTTCCTGCAATGCAGACGGCATATCCAACAGCCGTTCTACCGTTTTCCAGAAGCAGACCACCGGAGTTTCCAGCTGACTGCAAACCATTGGGACAACGGACTTTTCAAATCGCTCTTTCTGGGACGCTCCGTCTTTCACCTGATAAATCACCATCGTCAACAGCTGCCAGCTGTCGGATTCCAAAATGCAGGACTTATAATGTATAGCGTGATCCCCCACCGTTTCCAAAATCTGCCTGGTCAACGACTTCTGTTTTCTGTAACTGTCCCCTAGCCACACACCAAAAAGTTCTGCCGGTTCTTCCAGAGAAACACCGTATTTTTGCTGCATTGTTTTATTTAATTGTGAATTCTGGCGCACCTGACCATGCATACAGGCCAACATAATATTTTCCACGGAAAAAATCTGCTCTGTCCCCTGATCCTCTGAGATTTCTCTCTCTGCCTGTTTTAAGGCACTTTTCAATTCCGGAATCTTAATCGGCTTCAGCAGATAGCTGTCTGCTTTGAGTTCAATCGCCTTTTGGGCATACTGAAATTCCGAATATGCCGAAAGGATAATGGCTTTACATTTTATATTTTCCTCCCGCAATTTCTTCATCATGGCAATCCCATCCATTTTGGGCATCCGAATATCCATAATGACCAGATCCGGATTCAGTTCACGAATCAGCTGATAGCCGGCTTCCCCATCCGCCGCTTTTCCTACCAGCTCATATTCCGGATTGATCTTGCTTAGAAGCTTTGACATTCCTTCACGAATCGGCGCTTCATCCTCAACCACTACAATACGCATGTAGTTTCCTCCTCTATCGGTATAAATAAGTGTACTTTTGTATAGTTTCCAACTTCACTTTCAAAATATAATGCTGCCTGTCCCCCATAATACAATTTCAGGCGCTTTCTTACATTTGCAATTCCAAGATGTCCTTCCATCTCGCACTCGTCCTGATTAAGTTTGGCTACCATGTCCGGATCCATTCCCTGTCCATTGTCCTGAATCAGAATATGCAGCTGTTCTCCGCTTTTCTTCATGCGGATATTCAAAGCACACGTTTCCTGATCTGCGAATGCATATTTGATCGTATTTTCCACAAACGGCTGTAAAAGCAATTTGTGGATTCTGCATTCCTTCACATCTTCCGGCATATGAATCTTTACATCCAGACGCTTTCCGAATTTTGCACTCTGCAGCATAATATATTGCTTCAGCCAGGCAATTTCTTCGCTGATACTCGCCGTTCCTCCTGCATTTTTCACTGTATAACGCAGAATGTCCGCAAGTGCGCCAACCATTCCACTGATCTCATACTGCTCATTTTCGATTGCTTTCCAGTTGATCGTATCCAGCGTATTATAGAGAAAATGAGGATCGATCTGTGCCTCCAGGGCTGACAATTCTGCATTTTTCTGATCCAGAACCGCCTGTTTTACTTTTGCAATCAACATCTCCAGATGTGCAACCATCTCATTAAATCCTGAACTGATCTGTTGTATCTCCATAGGCAGATGCGGGTTCACTCTCACCTGATGATCAAACTCACCCTGTTCTACACAACTCATTACGCCGGTAATTGATTCTACCGCCTGAATGTATGGTCTGCTGAAAAAATGAAGCAATATGAACATGATCACGATCGTCATGCTGATAATGATAAACAGATAAATCCATTGACTGACGGACATTTTCCAGTAATACGCAAGTGGCTGCTCATTGCAGATTGCAAATCCGCTGATTTCATGATCTGCTGTCGTATACTGGTAATTTTCGGAATCCTGTATCTCACTGAGCTTCTTCCCGATCTTCTTTGGATCAGGCGCGCTCACAATCACATCGTCGCTCAACAGATATTCTCTGGAACCAATATCCGATGCAATTGCTCTGCGAATTCTCTCCTCATTGACACTTAATACGACCGTTCCCTGAAAATTCTCGATAATACGATAGTCCGTAATATTTCTTGCAATATAAAACATGTAATGATTCTTGTCAGCAATCTTCACTGGCTTTCCATCTCCGAAATAAACAGCTCCCCGTTCTATTTTCGGAATCTCAACCTTATCTGCCCACGTCTCATTTCCAGAAAATGACGAGAGACTCTCATAATACATGATTTCTCCTGTCTTTAACTGTATCGTGATTCCCTCCACTCCGGTAAACTGATTGCAGATATGACTCAGTTTTTTCCTGAGACTGATGCTGTTTTTCTCACGATCCCCCTGATTCTCGTTCAATTCTCTCACAATTTCCAGAACATCTTCATCCGTGCTGAAATCATATAAAATTGTCTCGTACTTATCCAGAACCATCTCCAGATTTTTTTCTGCAGTATCCAGATTACTCTTTATTCGGTCTGATAGATTTTCTTTTAACCGCTTCTGTATATTGATCTGCGAGATAATTGCAAAGATCAAAACCGGAATCAATGCTGTCAAAAGAAAATTTGTCATTAATCTGCGTTTCAGGGTGCCTCGTATTTGCCCGTTTTTTCCTTGTCTCAATTAGCTTCTCCTGTATCTTACTTTCTATTCTCAGCATACCTGCTGACTTTTTTCCTTATTATAGCACACATTCCTATGTCAGCTCTTGTTCTTTTCATGCTGGTGTAAATATTTTTCTTTTGTAGCCAGTCCACCGCGTATGTGACGCTCTGATTTATTCATATCCAACACTTTTCGCGCCTTTGCCGCCAGTACCGGCCGAACCTGAAGCAATCTTTCTGTCACATCCTTGTGTTTGGTCGTTACTATTTAGAGCTGTTTTGTTTTCACATTCGTCTTCCACTAAAATGCTTTCATTTAATCCCAAATCACCTAGTAAACGAAGGTAAATATCCACATTTCCATCTTTGTCTACTTCTATTTTCTTAATCAGTCTCTTTAACTGTACATTGGTCATCTCATGAACATCTGTAATATCCTCAATCTGCTTAAAGGTATCATTTAAGATTTTTTCCATCTGATCTCCTTTTGTCAAATTGCTAGATACCATTTTCAATTCATTTTCTAGACGATCCAGTTCTTGACGAGTACCACCCAACTTATCATTCAATTCTTCTCTTGAAATCAAATCATCAGTATACATATCCATATATTTCTGTCGCATTCTCTGTAATCTGGCAATCTGCAAATTCAATTCCTTCTCGTACTCTGCATTTTCATCTTTTGCTTTGTATACTCTTTGGAATTCTTTCACAACATAGTCAATCACTTTATTTTTTTGTTGAAGAACCCGATTAAAATATTCCTGTAAAACCTGGATCAATTCTTCTTCATCTACAGCTGTTTTATTTGGACAACTATCTGCTCCTTTTCCATTTCTTCCAGAGCAAACCCAACGCACATACGTATTTTTATAAGTACGAACTGTTCTTCGGAAAGACCAGCCACATTCTTTACATTTAATCAATGTAGAAAACAAATATTTGTTGCTTTGTCGCTCATGATTCAGATTGAATGCATCGTTTCTTCCACGAAGAATTTCCTGTGCTTTTTCAAACACCTCATCTTCAATAATACGAAGCTCCGGACGTTCCACAACAAGCCATTCCGTTTCATCCTTCTCTCTTCTCTGACCAGTCAGAAAATCACTGATTTCCTGCTTTCCATTGATAATCTTTCCCGTATAAATCTCATTGGTCAAAATCCGGCAGATGGCATTCTGGCTCCATTTGCAGTTTCTCTTTGTCCGATACCCCTTTTCATTCAGCATATTGGAAATCTTGGCAGCACCGTAACCTTCTTCTGTGTACCACTTATAAATTTGCTTTACAATCTTCGATTCTTCTTTGTTGATCTCAAGATTGAAATAATCTCCGATTGTTTTATCGTACCCATACACAATGTTCGGAACTCGTCCCTTTTCTGCATTCAGTTTCTTTCCAAATTTCACTCGCTTAGACGTATTGGCACTTTCTTCCTGAGCCAATGCTCCAAAGATGGTGAGAACAAACTCACTATTTCCCATACTTGTCATATTCGCTGTAAGGAACTGTGTTTCAATACCTAACGCTTTCAACTTGCGAACATTCTGTAAAAGATCCACGGTATTTCTGGCAAAACGAGAAATATCCTTTACCACGACCATATCAAACATTCCCTTTTCTGCATCAGACATCATACGAAGAAATTCCTTACGATTTTTGATTTTGGTTCCGGAAATACCTTCATCTGCATATAATTTTACTAAGACATCTCCGGTACGCTGAGTGTATTCGGAGAAAAATTCCTTTTGGGCTTCTAAACTGTTGAGCTGGTCGGCTTTATCTGTAGAAACGCGGCAATAGGCTGCTATCTTCATAGGATTATCCTTTCTGTTAGCTATATATCATTCTGTTACTACTTTTTATTATATCGTAAAAATGGGAGATGTAAACAGAAAAATAGAGGATTATTAAGTAAGTTGTAATCTTAATAATCCCCTGCATACATTTTTTACGCTTCTTCTACGTATTGAAAAGACTGTGGCGCACTATTCACTCCGTAATCTTTCAACTCTTTTGGCTTTCCATATTTAATAACATTTTTTAATTTATAAGCAACAGCTTGATTTCTATTTTTATAATATTGATCAAAAAATTTTTTATCAATTCCTGATTTTGTTTTTGTTTTTTTCCAAATAACTTCTGGATTATCAACAAGAACATCTTCAACCTCAGCTTCTCCTACTACTTTCATAATTGGAGTTGTAGAATAAATTAGAATTTTATCTACTTGTCTTTTACATGCTTTTTTTCTAAATTCATATCTCTTAGTTCCATTCAATATATTTTCTACATGATTAGGATTAATTGATAATAAGATTGCACACATTATTTTCACTCCACTTCAAAATTTTATATAATATATTATACGACAATCAATTTACGATTTCAACACCTTTTTCGAACATTAGTTCTTGTCAACAAAAATCTTATTGACTTCTCCTCTATGAACTATTTTTTGAAATTGTTCATTTGTCAATTCAAAAAAACCCCAATACTGATTTCGTTCTAACCCTATTTCTTCTATCAAGTCATGACGTACAATTCTCTTTTTCATAGCAGCATTATAAGTCATTTTTATAGCTTTACATTCTCCTCGATTAAACCAGTAACGCAAATCATTCTTGTCAAACACACTATATTTACTTACATAATTATAAAATTCTTCAAATGAAAGAAATTCATCTTGCTTTTTTACTTCTTCTACTACACAAACAGACGTAGCTACTGCAGAATACTCTGCACTTCTTCCATATTCAGCGGTCCTATAAATAATTACTATATCTCCGTATTTCAACGATTCAACTTGCCCCATCGAACATACATATACCTTTTGAATCGAATTTGTATAAGAAACATCTGTAATAATATTTTTGTTTTCTGTTGTCAAAATAGAATCTGGAAACATAACCGAATGATATTTAGGATAAATACTTAACAAATATTTCTTTACTGTTCCACAATCAACCAATGGAAAATCCTTCTTAATATCACCAGTTATTATATTCATTCGTTTCAAATACACATTTTCTATATATTCGCCTTCTCCCTTTGTACCATATAATTCGAAGCCAAATTGTTTCACCAAATCTATAAGTGTTTTATGTTTTTCATAAATCGTAACATAGCAAACATCCACTTTTTCGTTCGAAGCATAATCCATAATTATCTTAATAAATTGTTCACCCATTTTGGTTCCATGTGCATCAATTTTAAAAGTCCCTACCTTTAATATTCTATCTGCATAAATAGGAGGGGTAACATCTTCAACGCACAATTTTTCTACCTTCAAATATAAAAAACCTACTAACTTCTCATCGACATATTGAACAAATGCATCCTGATTGCTTTTTCTCTTAAACCATTCATCAAAGCCTGGATAATCCGCTCTCAAAGATTGAAAAAAAGAATCCTGCAAATTTATTTCAGCAAATGTTTTATGTGAGATATTATTCAATATTGTCACCTCCAATTTCTTGTATTCTTTTCATAAATTCCACTCCCGTACACTCATGTGTAATTATCACATACGGTATTTTATATTTTTCCCATAATTCCTCCGCAAACTTTTGTTCTTCATGTTGCATCTTTTCTATCGACTCTATTCTGATTTCTTTCCCATCTCTTGCATTAATTCTGCCTAAAATCAGATCAGGACAATCTTGCAAAAGTACTATTCCTTCTATCTGAGTTTCATAAAAAAAATTTTCTGGAATACGAACCACATTTCCTTCTGTATCAAAAATACATAAATGTCCATCTAATATAAAACTATTTTCATCTTTCAATTTTGCTTCTTTTATCGCTTTAATCAGAATATCTTGATTATTCTTCACATTACGGACTTTCTTATATCCCGCATCCGTTGAAGGTTGATACTTTTCAATCAAAGTACTCGCTGAATAGATATTATATTCTTCGATTTCTTTCTTAATCTTCTCTAAAAAGAAACCTTTTCCAACGCCATGTACTCCTGAAAATAAAATACTTTTCATTTATAAACATTCCTTTCCTACTTTATGCACAATTTATATTAGATTCCAAAAAAGTTTCTAAGCTACTTACTGGTTTAATCCTAGGTGCTAACATAACCATTGTTCCACCCTCGGTTAATTGACACATCCGTTTAGGGGCATTAGTTTCTTCACTATATAACGAGGGAACATACTTCTGAGCATTATCCATAATGTATTCTAGTACTTCCACCATAAATCCTAATGCCCATTTGCCTCTTACTGAATAATTTTTCTTATCTTTTTCAAATCTACTTTGCATCTGCAAAATTTTTTCTTCATGCTTGCTTGATAGTTTCAAATTTTCATATAAATATTCTTTAATAGGTTTTCCCTTGACCAATTCCACCCAAACATTTTCACTATCTATTTTTATCATCTTTTTGATTTTAGCATATTTCGCCAAACGCACTTTATTAACAATATTACTAACCAACACGGCTGCCATACCGTAGGTCGAATTATCACAAAATGTTTTCCATCGTTCAAGATATATTTCTCTAATCTTTTCTAATTCTTCATCTTTAGCATTAGCAAATCCGTAAAAATCTTCTAATACTTCCATAAACATTTCTGCATTCACTGCATCATTCTCAAACGAATATTGATCAGTTATATATACATTTGTATCTATAAATTGTTTTTCTCCCATCCAATAAGAGAAATCACGATCCACAAAAAACAAAATTTTATTTTTTTCATAAATATTCCAGTCAAAAGCACTATATACTTCTAGTACAGACTCTTTTCCGCCTACATACTGTTTTCTCATTTGAATATCAGCATATTTTCTTTTTATTATTTGTCCGTAATACCCCAGGTCTTCTCTCCCCTCACAAACAATATAGATTTTCTTCTCATCCCTTTTGTATTCAGTCTTTATATTATGTACAAACACATTGACTTTTTTCCGAGCAAGACTGTGTCTTTCCAACATATTCATTATTTTATCACTCCACTGTTAAAAATTCTTCCATTGCACATGCATATGATAATAATGAATTATCATAAACAAATGGGGATTGTGTTGCCACGATAAGGTGGTCACACATGCCACTCTTTAAGACGTCTTCCAAGATAGTTTCTTGCCAAGTAACAGAGAGCGATAATTCAGGCTCATCAATAATGATTATACTCTGTTGTTTAATGAACAAGTAAATGTAACTAAAAAGAGCTACTATTTGCTTCTCTCCAGAAGATAACTGTTCTATATTCATTTCTTTTTGGCTTCCGTCACGACTCTGAACAGTTATTGCGTATTCAAAACTTTTAGGTTTATACACAAATTCTTTCCCTGATAAATATTGATTACATACATAAAAAAAATGTTCCAGTTTGCTTTCGATTTCTTTGAGACTTTCATATCTCTTAATCAACATATTATAGTAATAAATTACAATTTTATCATATTCATCGTATACTTCCGTTTTCTCTATAATAGCAAGCAACTTTTCTTTTATCGGGGTTTTATCTACATCCAAAAGTTCATCTTCATTTAAACTTTCGAATATCATTTTTATGCTTTCAGCCTCCATATATTCTTCGGGAATAGAATCTATCTGCTGAAAGTCTTGAGTCAGTATTCCTTTAAAGCAATCTAAGTTTAATTGAGCGGAAGTTCTTGCATACTTTGATTTAATTTCCGAAATCAGTTCATGTATTGCATCATTAACGTCGCTCATACCAATATGCGAAACTTCCATCTTCAGATTTTTCAAATTATGTATAGGATAACTCTTGTATCTTCTTCGTTCCAATTCTCTTTCCTGCATCTCTGGATTCTTTTCAATTCTTCGATATGTAGGCATATATAACACGGGCTGGTTCAAACATCTTTTCAACCACTCAGAGATTTCCTTTATTGACTCCGGAACTCTAGATGCAATTTCTTCAAGCCGTTCTATTTCTACATCAAACATTCCTTCTGGATATCGCATTCGTTCTAAATGTTCTAGCACTTTCTCTGCCATAACTTTATCTCTGAGACCATCTAAATATCTACGCCTAAATGATATAGGCAAACGAGATAATATCTCAGAATCCGCATCTATCAAATATTCTTCTGGCTTTCCCAATTGTTCCTTCGTAAACTCTTTCTGCTCTGTTCCAATGGTAATTCGAATTCGCTCAAAATCCTCTTTGATTAACCGTCCCCACTTTTCGGCTAACGTATAATATATAATTCTTAAAACAGTACTCTTTCCACTTCCATTTTCGCCTACCATAACTAATTTACCATCGTTGATTTTCAAATGGTAATTTCTTTCTCCCCATAAGCCAATAATACAAAACTCTTTTATTTGATTCATTTCTAACAACTCCTTTAACCAATCATATAGTTCTTCACAATTCAAATTTTATTTTATGTAATAAAGGATATTTTCATTATACTTTGAGTACACACTTTTGTCCATTGATGTAATTTAAATTCAAAATCTTTTATTTTTCGCCTTGCTTGTCCTCTTCTGCACTCTTCTCAGCCGCCTCCTGCATAGCCCGTTCTACTTTCTTCATATTCACCTCAATAAATACTTTTAATATGTAATCGGCGGTCACTTCCGCAGTATTCGGATTATGAAAACGATAATTCAGCTTTTGTTTCTTCATAGCGGCGTTCCCACCTCCCTTTTCTCTTTGTCCATTACTATGAAAATACCTATTAAAATAGACCTTAACTATCATCTATTCGTAATTACTCTGACATTGGCGGCTGGCAAAGGTATCTATAAAGACTGCCAATGCCAAAGTAGTTTTTTGCCAATGTCATCTTTTATTCTGTGATTAACGCAACTGTTTTTCTTCCCTGACACCAGTCGTAGCTCAATCTGTTTTCCAGCTGCTTTCTTGCATCTCTTCCTGTTCTGGAAGAAATTCCATAGGCTAGTAGTTCTGCCTCTAATTCTTCTAAACACATCACTTTCCGTTTGGTTAATAACTCCAGGATCAGCTTCTGTGCCTTTTCCAGTTTCGTTTCCTTTTTCGTTCCTGCTTTCCCCATCAGCAGATCTTCAATGGATATATCGTATTCTCCTAACCATTTTAAGCCTTCTTCTCCTAAAGAAAACGCTACCGGATTTTCCTTCTTAGCAAGAGAATCCTTTTGCTGATATACCACTCGGATATCCTGTTCCTTCTCTTTTTCCACCTTTTCTACAAATAAGATGCTTCGTACTGCCGCTGCGATATCAATGGATCCCAGGGAACGGTAATCGCTCTGACTTCCCGATGACTTATTCAAATGTCCAATGAGAACAATGGCACATCCAGTTCTCTCTGCAATCGTACTGAGATGTCGAAATAAGGGACGGATCTCATTTGCCCGGTTCATATCCACATTGGCTCCCAGATAAGCCTGTATGGGAT